>Ga0194133_10001609_pt1 | contig 38309 bp, 22 predicted proteins | sample TA2KigOf40mmetaG_FD_155448 | JGI IMG/M metagenome (GOLD analysis project Ga0194133, IMG submission 155448) | Freshwater microbial communities from Lake Tanganyika, Tanzania - TA2015055 Kigoma Offshore 40m | ecosystem: Environmental > Aquatic > Freshwater > Lake | place: Tanzania: Lake...
TGAACAAGTAACTGAACAAGTAACTGAACAAGTAACTGAACAAGTAACTGAACAAGTAACTGAACAAGTAACTGAACAAGTAACTGAACAAGTAACTGAACAGGAGTTTGAACAAGTAACTGAACAAGTAACTGAACAAGTAACTGAACAAGTAACTGAACAAGTAACTGAACAAGTAACTGAACAAGTAACTGAACAAGTAACTGAACAAGTAACTGAACAAGTAACTGAACAGGAGTTTGAACAAGTAACTGAACAGGAGTTTGAACAAGTAACTGAACAAGAATTTGAACAAGTAACTGAAAACTCAGAATTAGATGAATTAGAGTTAAATAAAATAGCAACAAGTATAGATAATAAAAATAGTTTTAAAAAGAATGTTAAAGAAAACTTGGATAAAATTCGAGAAATAGGTTTTAGAGCTTATAAAAATATTGGATTAGAAAAAGAAGTAAATTTAATTGTAAAATCTGTCACAGATAACGAAATTAATCAAGTTTATAATTTTAAGGTATCAGATGATTTAAATAGAAGGAATATAATGAAAGATATTTCAAAATGTACTATATTTCCTAAATATAAATCAGGAGATGTCACTAAACCGGAAAATTTTAGATATTTAGTAAATCATCATAATGTAATTAAGATAATTGATCGTTTGTGGTGTATTGATTTGATAAATAGTTGTGGTACTAATCTACCAGATAAAAATATTTATAAAGCCAATTTAGTAAAAGCGTTTAATGGATCAATTATAGAAACTGCAGTAGAAAATACTAAATCAATTGATGCAGTTGTATTATTGGATATATCTAAAGCATTTGATTCTCTTGAATGGGATATATTAGAACAACTTTTAAAAACTAATTTATCTAGAAAAACATCTCCTGAAAAAGCACAAGAATTAGTAGATCAATATATGACTATTATGAAGAATAGAAAACTATATTACAATAATAATTTGATTACTATTTCAAAAGGAATACCAACAGGATTACCAAGTTCTAATTTAGTTTTCACTTTAGTTCTTGAAGAAATTTTATTCAGATGGTTTATAAAATATAATTATAAAAATTATGAAGATTTTATAATGTCTATTTATGTTGATGATATTCATATGAAAATTCTTAAAAAACAGAATGCAAATAAAATAATTACTGATTTAATTAACTTTTTAGGATTGTATAAATTAAATATTAATATATCAAAATCTCGTGTCTGTCCTAATTTACAAGTAGATTTACCTAATAAATTATCAAATAAAGATTTTTATTTGGGTATTCCTTTTACAAGAGATATTGAATTATATGGTAAATTAATTTTATCAGATTTTCAGAAAAATAAACTAAATTTATCTTGGATTCAAATTTATGATATTTTATGTAAAGAAAAATCTGATGATACCACCAAAAAGATTATTGGATATTTTAATTATAAATTGAATCCATTACTTGATAATAATAATGAAAATTCAAAAGATGTTATAAAAAATTTTATTTTTAATAATTATGCTAAAATAGAATTACAACAAAGAAAAAGAAATTTTTTATTATTTTCAACTTGTATATTTGTTGGAATTTTATTACTTGCTAAATTTTACCAATAAAAATTGATTTATAATATTATTATGCTAATATTTAAGAATATAAGTATATGTTAGATGTAGATAAAAACTATTTAGGTAGTAGTTATATAGATTCTTATTGGAAAAATAATTTAATTATAGATCAATCTAAAACTAAAATAAATATTGGAGATAATAAAGAAAAATTGAATAAAATAATTAAAAATAATACAAATTCTAATATTAATGACACAGAAGAAAACTGTAATAATTTCAAATATACAAGTATTATTAGATCAAATAACACAAGAAAAAATAATAAATACAACCTTAGAGAAGAGTGTAGTAGAAAACAAGATACAAATATTAGAGTCACTAATAAACAAGAATCCAGTGAATATAGAACATTTCAAAAATATTTTGATACCGGTGAAAATAAAAGAGAAATGCATAATTTGCCAGAGAAATGCAGAATACATGAATATAACCTTAGAGAAAGAAAAGTATTGTTGGATTCATTCTCAAAACCTAAATTATTAAAAAATTGAAATATTAGTATCTTCTTTTAAAGATTTATATTTAATGAGAAAACTTAAAGAATTAAAAGAAATTCATAATATTTTTGTTGAATCAATAACAGATCTTGATACTAAAATTCAGCAACAAATGAAAAAAATAAAATTAGAATATCAAAAAAATGTATCTGAAGAGAAAGTTAAATTGTTAATAGCAGTTTGTAATGGTGAAGGTTTAGATTTTAGTCAAATTAAGAATAAATATTTAAAATCTAAAGAATATAATAATTTGTCTGAAGATGACTCATTAAAGGGAAATGATATCGAAGAAGAAGAACTACTTGACAAAGTTAATTTTGGTGGAAAACAGTATTATTATGAAGCAAAAGAAAAAGGTTTAGTATACGATTTAAATTCCAAACCCGTCGGAATTTTTAAGAATGGAAAAATATTTTTAAATTAGATTAATTAATTGAATCATTCTAAGAGTTGATTTTTTTGACCATTTATATTTATTCATAAATTGATTTATATTAGAATCTGATAATTTTGATCCTTTAAAAGTATCAATAAATGATTTAAGATCTGTATAACCTCCTAATAATAAGTTACCTTTTGAATTAAATTTATTTAAATAAATTTGTGGAAAAGTTTGTATTTTATCACTTACATATTGTTCTTTTTCAGATTGCGTAATCCATTGAGTTTGAGAAGGTATTTTATGTAATTGTATTAATTCATTTGCTGCAATTGAATAACCACAATTTTGGAGTAATATTAATTTAAGAGAATAATCACTCATTACTATATATATATTTGATATATTTTTATTAAATATAATTAAAGAATATTTTCTATTTTCAACTAATAATGACTGGAGGATTAATTCAATTAGTAACTACTGGTATCCAAGATTCACCAATTATTGGAAATCCAGAAATTACTTTTTTTAAAACAATATATAGACAGCATACAAATTTTTCATTATGCCAACATGAAAGAAATATTGGAACAATTGAATTTAATAAAGAATCATCAAAGATTATTGAAAGAAATGGGGATCTTTTATATAATCAAATTTTTAGAATAGAAATACCATATTTTGATATTGTAAAAAAAACTATCAAACAAACTAAAACAGATAATGGATATGATTTTAGTAATTTATCAGTTACTTTTATGAATTCATACTGTTTGATTTATTATTTAGAAAATAATGATTCTTGGTATATAATACCTGAAAAATTATTTAAGTTATCATCTTTTACATCATTTAAATCTTTAATTGAATCTATTGAACTTACACCAAATTTACTACCAGATTATATTCGTACATCAGATTTAAATCAATTTGTAACTAATTATCAACTAAAAGACAATGATAAATCATCAATAATTAACATTTTACGAATTACTTCTAATTTCTTTGAACAATTTTGGATAGATTGGGTGAGTAAAACTGATGATATCAATATGTTAAATCAGTTAATTACAATCAAAAGTTTTTATAATAAATTGAATTTATTTTTGAAAAAAAGAATGTTCGATATTTATTATTTAAAAAACAATTATTACAAAAATCAGGATTATTTTGATTTTTCATCTAATATTTCATCCGAAGAAATTATAATTAAAACAGAAACAGAAAGATATTTTGAACATTTATATTCAAATATCACTAATAATTTAAATTTTGACATTGATATAGCAAAAAAATTTTGTGAAGATAATTTATATGATTTTAATGATTATAAGAAAAATATTGTAACATATAATTCATTAATAGTATTATCTGTATTAAAAATGTTGTATTCATCATCAGAACTGTATACTTTTTGGAATAAATATGAAATTGATCAAGAAAATTTACCAAATTTAAATGTAAATTTGAAAGATACAAATATTCAAAATGAATGGAAAGAAAATATTAATAAAATATTAAATGAAACATTAGGAGTAACTTCATTAAAAAATCCGTTATATGAAATTTTAATAAATAATTATTTTAAAATAGAAGAAAAAAATAAAGATAGTTTTAAAGATACTTTCAAACAAATAGAGGTTAATGGAAAATATAAAATAAAAAACATATACGCATCTTTGAAAATATTTATGGACAGATTTTTACTAATACCTGATTATCAACTTAATTTTAATAATGGATATATTAACAATAGATATCCTGATAATTGTGTAAAACAATTTTATTTGCAAAATAATTATGATGAATTACTTAAAAATGAATTACTAAACTATCCAAATTTAATATCTGATCAAAATAAATTAAGTAATACAGAGAATAAAAATTTATCTCCAGTTGATATTCAAAATATATATGGAGTTGTTGCTGAAGAATTATCTAAAGTTTTATTTAATTTTTTAAAATTAGATCTTGGTTTAAAATCTATGATTGTTTTATGGAAAAATTGTGTCATAAATAGATTGTATAAAAGATATTTAGATTATAGTTCATTTGGAAATAAAAATGAAGGATTAACTAATTATGGAGGTTCAAGATTATTAACTTTTTATTATTCTATGAATTTAACTAATTTATATAACTTTAAGGAATTTTCAAATTCATTCTATGAAATGTTTTATAAAAATAGTTGGATAGGAACATTAAATTATAATATTAATGATTTTTTAAAATTAAAAGAAAATATCAATTACATAAATTTACATACATTAAATACAACAGATTTTACAAATATTAATTCAAATAATAATTTTGTTAAATTAAATATTTCAAATAAATACACTTATCAATATTTAGTTGACCAGTATGATGAAAATCAATATTCACAATATCTTATGGAACCAACTGATAATTATGATAAAAATAACTATAAAAAGATAAGATTAGAATTATCTACTAATAAATTATATTTGAGATACGATAATTTTTATGATGAAAATAGTCAAATTAAATTATTATATGATAATAATGAACTTTCATGGTCTTCAATGGAATATAAAATATTAATTAATGAAAGAAATTTTAATAGTATATATCTTGTATTTAATGATGTTAAGGTAATTACTAAACAAATATATTTAACAGATTATTTGAATTTAGAAAAAATATCATTAATCAATTTAGTTATTACAATGGAAGTAAATTATGAAACATTTATTCCTGTTGTTTGTTTTAGTAATGAAACAATGAATTATCCAAATATTGAAGTAAAAAAATATTATTTATTATCAAAATATAACAATAATAAAATAAGACTATTAAATATTGAAGAATCAGGATATGAAGTTTCAATTGATAATTCTGTAGATAATGAAAACAATCTTAAAATTTTAACAATTAATTACATTGATCCAAATAATAAAATAAATCCTCCTATTTATTTAAAATCTAGTGTTGAAGATTCAAAAACAAATTATAGTCTTGATATTGGTACATATATTTACAGAATAACATTTTATAATTCAACTGAAGAGTCATTATTAGGAGAAAGTGTAAAAATTACAATTACTGAAAATAACAAGTTAATAAAGTTAGAAGAAATTCCAATATCACTCAATTTAAATGTAATAGGTCGAAGAATTTATAGAACTAAAGTTAATGGTGATAAATTTTATTTATTAAAAGAAATAAATAATAATGAAAATACCGTTTTAATAGATGATATTACTGATGATAAACTAGGTATTGATTATACAATTGATTCATCAATTAAATATATAAATATTTCAGAAAATAACAGTCAAGTTTCAAAACAAATTGTAAATTTGGTTAAAAATGATAATTTTTACATTGTTAAGGATTTAAATGGTGAAAATATTATTTTACCAAAAAATTATGATAATATTTTAGATATTTATATAGAAGTAATAAATTTTAATAAAAATAAAGATAAATTTAAGTTAATAGAATCTAATAATTATACTATGGATTCAACTGGTTCAATTGTATTAAATGAATCATATGATAAAAATTATCTTTATTGGTTAGTAAATAGTAAAACATATCAAGAAAATATTAAATTACTTCCAAATAAGAAAAATGTTCCTTTTAAATCTCCTGCTTTTAAATTAAGTTATATTGAATCAAATACTATGGAAAATGGTTTATATAAATACAAAATAAGTTTTTACAATACAATAACTGAACAAGAATCATTATCATCAAATGATATATCAATTATTATCAATAATAATGATCAGATAAAAATTAGTGAATTTTCTCCAATATTTGATAAAACATTTAACAGTTGGAAAATTTACAGAACTAAAAAAAATGAAAATACTTTTTATCAACTTGATATTTTAATAGAAACTGAAAACGACTTGTATATTGATAAAAAAAAAGATGAAGAATTACAATTAGAGTATCAAAATATTAAACTAAGAATAACACAACCAATAAATACACATCTAATTAATAAATTTACCAGACAATTGATTTTAAAAGATGAATATCTAGATTGGCAGAGTTATAATGATGAAGAAATTTTTCAATTAAATCAAGGTACATATAAATATACGATTACATTTTCAAATGATCAAGAAGAAACTATTAAAGGAAGTGAAACAGTCATTAATATTACTGTACCAAATAATTTATCATGGTTAACATCAAAAGGAAGAGTTAAAATTACTATTCCTGAATCCAATGATCCAAATGTTACACATATAAATATTTATAGAACTAAAATAAATGGAGATAATTTTTTCTTATTAAAAAAATTTGAAATAAGTACATTAAATTCCTATGAATATATTGATAATGAACTTGATGAAAAATTAATCGTTCCAATTCCTCTAACAAATAATAAAATGAATTCTTATAATATTTTAAAAATATTAAATACAGAAATAACTCCTAATTTACATTCATTTATTTCTCATTCAACTGATTTAAGATTTGCAAACGAAAAAAATATTTCTGATTTAAATGATTATCTATTTAATAAGCCATTTATAATGTTAATTAATGATAAAGGTCCTGATACTTTTAATAATTCTAATACTTTAAAACAATCATTACAAACAACTAATGCTTATTTTTACAATATACCATTTAAAATAAATTCATCTTCGATTATTACCATTGATAATAAAAATTCATCATATCTCATACCATTGTCTTCTCAACAGTTTTTTAATAAAACAGATTCAAAATATTATTCAGTTGATTTAAAAAACAATTTAATAGTTGAAACTTTAGAGGAACAAATAATTCAAAAATCATTTAATCCTTCATTTGATGAATTTAATATTTCTGATAATTTTTTGAACTCTAACAATTATTCATATATTTTAGTCGATCAAATATTAGAAAAATTTAATGATATAATTATTACAAATCCTGAATTTAAATTATTAATTGATTTAATTGATAATATTAATAATGAATTTATTAGTATTAAGACAATTTTAGATTATAATAATTTATTTGGTTCAACTACCAAAAAAATATTATTTAATTTAAAAAATATTAATAAAGTATCAAATGCATTTAATGATAAAATATATAATATTGACTTATTATCATATTCAAATTTAGACTATTTAAAATATTCACATTATGCACTTGAATTAAAAAATATAGAGGTTAAAGATTTAAAATATATTAAATTGAACATATATGATAGTGATGTGAATTTAACCAAGTTTAAAGTAATATCACCAGTTTATCAATATTATGATGCAACCAAAAAAATATCAGTAAATTTAAAAGACTATTTAAAAAATGTTAGTTCTTTTTTTAGTGAACATATAGAATTCATCAATAAAAATTCAGATTATTTAAATATTTCAGATTCTAATAATTATCAAGAACAATTTTTATCAACTGATGAAATAACCCAGCATAAATACAATAATTTTTACGAATACAATAATACTGATAATCAAATAAATTTGTTACATCCAATAATTGAAAAAACTAAAATATCAAAAATTAATATTAAAACCGATAATTTAACAACAATTAATAATTTTAGTATAACAAGTGATAAAACAATTACAACAAATGAATTTAATGAAAATATTTTAGAAAATAATTTTAATGATTCTAAATTTAAATTTGAAAATAGAAATGAATATAAAACAGATAAATTTAATTATTTAGGATTATGTCATATTGATAATAATAGTGAAGTTAATTTAGACGATAAATATATTGTTTCAAATGGTACAAAATATTTTCAATTAGATGATAAAAAAATATATTTAGGTACAGCTGATAATACTTTAGGAAGATATTATTTAGGTAAAAATGATAAAGAAAATAAACTTTTGGTCTCTTCATTGTATTGTTCAAATCCATATGAACTTAAATTCGGAGATTCAAATTTATATTTAGAATTAGAAAAAACAGAAGGATATTATTATAAATTTAACATTAGTTGGAATACTTGTGAAGAAATAACATTAAATTATGGAAATTCGTTACCTAATGCCACAGAAAATCAATATAATTATTTTCATCATTTAATAGAAAATAAAATTTATTATTCAGATGGAAATAATTGGATTTTAAGCAATGATCAATCTAATTTTATAATTACTAATAGTAATAATCCAAATTATATTAATCGTGTTATTTTAATACAAAATAATGGTAATTTTGATTGGGGTATACAACAGAATATTAATATTGAATGTTTATTTTACATTAATAATAATTATTATAATGGTGTTTTAGAAAATAAAATTAATTATGCATTCTTATATATTATTAGTCCAAATAAAATTGAAGCAGATTTTAATGAACTATTTTATTCCAATAATTTAAAAAGTCAATCAATTAAAAATATTACAGTTGAACAATTTAAATATTATAATTTTGATGGAAAAATAAATAATTTTGATTTTAATTATTTTAAATTTGGTAATAAATATTATTATTCTAATGAAATTTTAAAAACAACATCTCCAGAATATACATATAAAACTAATCCATCTTATACTGATGAAGATTTAGATATGATAAATCAATCATTTTTATTTAATAAAATATTTATCTTTTTTAGTTCAAGTGACTTGGATGATTTTACTAAGATAACAGCTAATAATGGACTTTTAAATTCTGTTAACGAAGAGATATATAGAGTATATAATAATAATTTATACAAAAGTTATAAAAATGGTGATGAATATGATTGGGATTTTATTACACCTGGAAACTATTTAATTAATTCAGATAATCTTTTGTTTAATGATAAATATTGTTCAATATTTGATAATCAAATTATTAAAAATTCAGTTCAATGTTATTATAAAAGTGATTTTGAAAAAATTATTGCTAATAATGGTGATTCAACAAATAATGACATTGGATCTGATGATGATTATATAATTGATAATAACAACTTGTTTAAAAAAATTAATTCAAAATGGAAATTAGTAATAAATGGTAGTTTTATAATTAAATCAAATAACTTAGATTTTAATAACAAAAAAGTACAAATTAATTTAACAAATTTTACAGAAATACAAGCAGAAGAAACTATTTCAATAATTGAATCACCTACTTCTAATGGTTACTACATCTATCAAAACAAATTGTTTGAATTTACAGGTAATTGGAATCAAATAATAACTGGATTATATAAAATAGAATCAACAAATAATAATTATAATAATCGATTTTATTTAATTGAATCAAATGGTCTTTTAAATCAAATATATAATAGTTTAATATTATATGATAGTAATTATAAAAAAATAGACTTTATTTCAATTACTGCTAACGAAGGAAACATCTGGAACAGTAAAGTTATATCTAATAGTTATATAATTTTTGATAATAAACTTTATATCGGTGTATATAAAGAATGGAAATTAATATTAGGAGGTTATTATAAATTTCAATCCAATATAAATTTTTGGAATAATAAATTTGTTAATATCAATATGGATGGAATTATGAATGTAGTAAATAATTTCAATCAAATAACTGCAAATAATATTACAGAAACAGTATCTGAAAATCAATATGTAATTGATAATAATTTATTATATCAAAAAATAGGATCTCAATTAGTTAAAGTTAAATCAGATTTCTATTTATTATCATCAAATAATTCAAATTATAATTCTAAATATGTTAAAATAACTGATGGAAAAATCAACATTGTTTCAAATCAATTGTTAAAACCTAATCAAAATAAAGTTACCAGAGATTTATTAACACCAATGACAATAAAAAATTCAGTAGTTTATTCATATTATCAAGATTATGATTTTTCGAAAAAATTAAAAGATGTTGATTATGATAATTGGATTTTATTAATTGATACCAATATATTAACAAAAAGACATTTTATGTTAAAATTAAATGAAATTAAGAATAAACAAATCCCATGTGCTAATTATAATATATGGATTTTACCAATGAAAAATTTACCAATTATTAGACATTCAAATCAAAATATATCAATAAATCAAAATGGTGAAATAACAAATTTGAATAGTTTACAAGATTATTCATACTATTTAATAAAATACAATGGTTCTAGTTATATTTATTATTTTGAAACAGGTAATTCAATAATTCCTAATGATATTGATATTCAATATAACTTGAAGGCACCTCAAAATCAAACTATTAATATCAGTGAAATATTTATCATTAACAATGATATATTTAATACTAATTTTAAACAATTAGTAAAAATTTATGATACTATATATTTGAAGGAAAATTTTATTAATAAAGAATTACAGTTATCAGTGAAACAAATTACAGCGAATAAAGGAACATCAACAAATGATTCTTTGGGAAATAATAATGACTATATAATTGATTATAATAATTTATATCAAAAAATAGATTCAGAATGGCAAATTATAACTTATGGAAATTACTTTATTAAATCAGATAATTTAGATTACAAAAATAAGAATGTTGAAATATACTTGAACCAATTTACAAAAAAAACCGCCAATACTATTGAGTCAATTGATGAACCACCACTTAATCAAAACATATATTACATTTTTCAAAATCAATTATGGGAATATAAAGATAATAATTGGCAACAAATTTTTGAGGGAGATTTTAAAATAATATCAGATTCAGTAAATTATAATAATAAATATTTTAATATTGATTCAGATGGTTTTATTAATCAAATTAAAAATAGTTTGAATATACTAGAAAATAAAATAGAATTTTATAATGGTATGACATATAACTCATTTTATTTGAAAACAATTTATGATGTTAAATATTTAAATGAAATTTCAATAGGTCTTGATGGTGATAATTTATTTTTAGTAACTTTATTTTTAAAATCTAAAACAGATCCAATATTATTTTTAAAATACCCGATATTTTTTAAAAAAGAAGAAAAAGTAATTTTCCCAAATCTGAAAGTATATTTTAATATTGATGAATCTGATGATTATAGTATAATTGATCCAAATGATGTTACTGGTACTAAATATGATAATTCACTTATACCAATTAATTATGATAAAATTATTACTACAAATGTAAATGATACAAAAATAATAATAAATGACGATTTAATTATAGGTAAATTTTTTGATAGTTACGATGGTTATGAAATAAAATCATTATCACCATATTTAGAATTTAATCCAACTACAAAAATTTTAAAAATAAAATCTGGTTATGATATTTATAATAATAAATTGAATAATCAAGTTAATTTCTTTCATTTTTGGAAACTAGAATTAAAAAATATATCAACTGGATATACAAATATAATAATATTTTGGACATTTTTTACTAAATCAATAAATTTAATTGAAGAATATTTAAAAATTAATGTAGATTCTACATCTGATCCAAAAATTGGTATATATCAACCATATAGTAATAAAATAATTAATAACTTTGGTAAAAATCATATACTAACAGGCTCTTACCCTGATATTTTTGAACAAGATATTGATAATTTATTAATAAAAGATTATGAATTAGAAAAAGATATTGCATTTAAATATTATACAGATACTAGACATGAAAATAAAAATTTAAAACACAAAATTAAAAAATTAAATTATAATTACATTAATAATAACAAACCTAGTATTGAAAAACTAAGTGTTAATGTTTTAAAAAATATAAATACAAAACAATACCAAAATTTATATGATAAAATTATGGTTTATATTTTAATATGGAATGATGATAAGGAATTGAAGACTTTAACTGTATTTTTAAAATCTGAACTTGATAAATACACATCATATTTTACTAAAAATTCATTATCTATTTATTATACAACTAGTTTACCACAGTTTGTAAGTAATCATATTAAAATTTATCCATCATCTTTAAAAGATGATACTTTATATTCAATAAATTATTGCGATAAATTATATCTTGAAATGGGTGAAATTATTATTATTGATGATAATTATTTTTATGTTGAAGGCTTTAATGTATTTACTGATAATTATGACTTAAAATTAATAAGGACAGGTAAAGGTTTAATATATGAATATTATGGATATTATACTATTGGTAATTATTTGAGTAAAAATAATAAGATCATACCAGATTTTAATTATGATGATATTAATACATATAAATCTCATAGTGGTTATAATGATGATTCTTATGGTGAATTTTATTATTCAAATATAATGTCAAAGGTATTTATTAAAAATGGAGGATGGTTAGAATATGAAAAAGATATTAATATTTTAAATGAATCATATTTAAATATTAAATTATTACATAATCAAAATAAATTATATCAACTAGATAATTTTGTAAAATTAAAAGTTTTAGATAAAATTATTGATGATTATCGAACTATTTATGAAATAAAAGATATTAAAGATGGAGAAATAATTTTGGATAAAGACTTGTATGAAAGTGATAATTTACTATTGAATTTTAGATTACCGTATCAACCATTTAAGAATAAATACATCAACTTTGATTCAAATGGTAATATTTTATCTGAAATTATTCCTGATAATCAATCTATAATATTTGATTACATTATTCCTATAATTGCTAATAATAATTTAACTACATCTAATCCTGTTCAAATTAACACATATATATTTGAAAACAATAAATTATATAAAGGTATTGAAAGTGGATGGTATGAATATCAACTAAATGATCCAATTAATGAAGGAACTTATTTAATAGATAATAATAAATTATACATTGGTACTAATATTGAATGGAAAACTGTTAATGGTAATTATAATATTAAATATGAAGATTATTATGCTGAAATAGATGGAACATTAAATAAATATGAAAAATATGAAATAGATTATACAATGAGTTATATTCATGACATATTATATGTAAAAGATGAACAGAATAATAGAGTAATTCAACAAAACAAATATTATAAAATAAGTTCTTTTCTCCAAATACCATACTTTGAAAATCAATATATTAAAACAAATGAACATGGTAAAATATTTTCATTAGATAATAATTTGTTTGTAGTTAGAAATAATAAAATTAATGTCGATAGTACCTTTTTACCTGGTTTTAGAAAAGTAAGAATATGGGAAACAGATTATTGGTCACAATTTGAAAATGTATTTGATATACCAAATAAAGGTGAATATCATATTGATGAAAATTATCCTTGTAAATTAAAATTAAAATATGACGAATCTTTTGGAGTTATAAGATTTTATTTTAATAAAAATGAATTAAAAATTAATACTAATATTTTTTATTTTTTACAACCTATTAAAATTAGTGGTACTTATAATTATATCAAGTCTATTATAACTTATGATGATGATCCATTAGTTGTTTTTTATTTATTAAATGATATACCTTATACACTTTTACAAGATCAAGAAATAGATATTATATTCTCACCTAAAAAACCAAATAATGTAAATTTATATTCTCAACTCAAGATAAAATATAATTTTGGAATTCAAATTGATAATTACAAAGAATTAAATGATGCAGTTGATTATAATAATACTTTTAAACAAATTGAAGTAATTAGATATATTCTTAAAAATGATGAACTAATATTTATTGAAAAAATACGTAATTATAACTCTATTGTATTTGAATATGGTAAATCTATAGAATATAATGAAAGAATTAATAATATAAATAAATTAGATGGATATACTAGTATATATTTTTACAAGTATAAACAAATTAATTCAGATGGAAGAATTAATAATTTTGATACATTAATTGGATCATATCATTTAATTATAGAAAAAATAGAAGGTGGTGAAAATATACATTTAGCAAAAATAATATATCCTAATAAACTCAAAATTTACACTAAATTTACATCATCTGATAATGATACAATAGTTAACAGAGTTTTTAATATGAAAATAAATAATCATCAAGAATTCACTTATTCACCATTATTGATAACAGAATCAAGAAATTTGGTTGAAATCAATGAAAAACAAGTTGAAATAATTCAGAAATATAACATTAATTTATATGATACACCTGAGATTTTAACCACCAATAATATAACTACATATAAATACAAATTTAAGGAATTAGGTGATGGTATTAATCAAATTTTTAAATACATTTATACTGATGAAAAATTAACAAATAGTTGTAAATTAACAGTTGAAAATAACAATCAAGAATATTCATTTATTTCTAATAATTATTTATCAAATGATCTTAAAATTATTTATACCAAATTAGATAATTATTTAGTTAGTACTACCAAAAACAAAAATTTAAAAACAACTAAATTAATAAATGATAAATCATTAGAAAAACTTGTAAATTCTAACGTTTTAGATGTTGAAAATTTTACTTTGAATATGATTGTATCAAAAATTAGTTCATCGAAACCAATATATTTTTATAAAACATTAGACAATTCCAATTTATTTACATTACAAACCAATCAAACATATTATATAGATAAAAATAATTTATTGATTGAATTTATAAATCCAAATAATAGAACAATTTCTGTTAAAGATGTTATTGATAATGATAAAACAGAAATAAGTAATGATTATTATACATCTAAATTATATGTTGAAAATAAAATTGATACAAGTTTAATTCTTGATTCAAATATATTATTTAATGATGTTAAACAAATGAAAACTAAATTGTTAGCAAATAGTTATATTGATGATTCTTCAGTATTTAATTATTTAAAACCATGGAAAAATTGGTCTTTATTAAATTCAATAAAAAAAGTAAATCAGCTTTCTGGTTTTTGTTATTATGGAAAATTATCTTTTAGTGGTACAGAATTATTAATTTCGAGTGATCTAACTGGAAAATATATTACAATAGAAGAATACAATAAATTAAGTAAATTTATAGAAAATGTTACTAAATATGAAAAATCAAAAACTAACTTTTTAATTATGAGAAATGAAATTGAACCATATATATTAAATAATTTAACTAATTGGTTATATAATCCATCTTTTTTTCTAGATGTAAAAACTAATATAAATACTTTTTTAAATATGAAATTTGCTGTAACTTTTGATGGAAATAATATTTTATTCAATGATGATCTTAATGTTGAATTATATAATAATGAAGTAGCTAGTTACATAACAAATGAATTTACATACGATCAAGTAGAAAATACAGTTTATAGATCAGCTGATTCTTACGATAAAATTAATGTTCAAATTAATAATTGGATCAATAAAATAACAGATAATAACATTAATACGAGATTCTTTGGAGTTTCAATTCATAAATTATGTAGATATTTGGTAGAAATAGGTCAACAATTAATTGAATTAATTAATTATTTTAATAAACCTTTCATTGATACACCTGAATATTTTTACAATAATCCATTAAAATTCATAATAAATAAAATGTGGGAAAAATATTGTAATAACACTAATATTAATAAGTTAAATAAAGAATTTTCTGATAAAATGGAATTAAAATACAACATTGATTATATCAATAACATATTATCAAGTATTAATTATAATAACAATATTACATTTAGTCTTACAGGTATTTATTCAAATAATATATTTAATAATTTTACTTATTTAAGAGAATTTATAATATCTAATTTAACTAAATATGACCCAAATATTTTTATTAATTTAATGCCAACATACAAGTTATTAACTGATGAAATATATCCATATTTAATAAATTTTAAAGGCAGTGAAATTATTCCTAATAAAACATACTCCATAGATTTTTTAAATGGTGAAAAAATTACAGAAGATATTATGATTAATAATCCAGAAATTTATACAGATCAATTAAGGTTTTATTCTAGTTACAATATTAAATCTACAGATTTTATTACTGTTAAACAAAATAATGAATTTTCAATACAAGAAATTACAATTTTAGGAACTAGTTATATAATAAAGTTTAATAATAATATCAATGTAAATAAAATTGATCAAATCTATTATAGAAGTTACAATTTACCTATTTTATCAATTAATAACACTAATTATATTAATATTTTAGTTCCATATACCAATGATGAAAAAAATTTATTAAATGAAATTAATATTAATGATTCATTTGAATTGAGAAATAGTATTGGTATTAAATATGTTGAAATTATTAACAATAAACAATATTTGTATTTTTATTCAAATAAATTTGTTTTTATTGAAGATAAAACAGTAGTTAAAACAAAATCTAATATTTACATTCTACAAAATGATGGTATGGGATATTTTATTGAAGGAATAAACATTAAAAGTACAGAATATGACATTAATATTATAACTATGGTTAATTTAATAGAAATTAAAAATATGAAAGAAATTATGATAGATTTTAAAACCGAACCTTTAATTACAGATTCTAAAAATAGACCAGTAAATGATAATATAATTATACCATTTGAATATGAAATCTATAATAGTACAAATAAAATTAGTTTCAAACCTATTAAAATAAATACATATGGAGATGGAAAAATTATTTTTAATTTTACTAATGACGACTATAATAACATTGTACACTATAATTTAAAAAATTTTGATAAAATTAAACAAGTTAAAAAAGTTGATCAAGAAATTACAAATAAAATTAATAATATTGAATTATATGATGAATATTTATATCGATTTGAAGATTATATTGAAAGAACAACTGATACTAAAATATTTTTATACAATAACGATAGTACTAATTTAACAGACCATGATGAAATTGATGCTATTAATGAAATATTTGAACCAACATCAAATAAATTAGATAAAACTTCTATTTTTATAAAACAGAACAAAGAAAAAAATCAAACTATATTTTCAGTTAAAAAAAATTACCAAACAACTTATTTAAAAAATATTTATTTTATTCAAAAAAATTCATGGATAATAGAAAATTACAATGTAGATTTAGAAAATCAAACTATTAAAATTACTATATCAAAGGATTTTGTTTTTAAATTTAATGGTGAATACTATTATCAGTTTGGTAATCCAGGTCAAGAGCATACAATCGATAAATCTACTATTGTTAAAGAAGTTAATGAAAATAATTTACAAGTATCATTCAGTTGGACACATGATTTAATTAATGGTGATGCTAATTTCTTTCAATATTTTATAGGAACAACATCAGTTACCAAGCCTATTAATAACAGAAAAGCTAAAATGACTATTGATTATCCATATCAATATAAAAATAATGTTTTATTTTATACTCAACCTTATTCAGGAACAGGTAAAGAATTTGGTAACTATATGTATAAAATTACTACTTTTGATTTATCAAAAAATAATTTATTAGGCTATGAAGGTGGAGTTTGTGATGAAGTTATTTATTTATTTAAATCCGGTAGTCAAATTAATGGAAAATTATTTGACAGATTTTTTGATTCAGATGGATTTATTAATTTAATATTTACAGTAGATATAAAATTAGACTTGTCTAATCAAATTATTTATACATATAGATTAGCTGATTTAGTTGATAAACAAATTTTAAAACTAGAAGAATATCAAACATCATTTAATTTAGTAGATTATTACGAACAAACACAATCAAATGAAATATTTTTATTGGTAAAAGATAATATGAAACCATATTTTAACTCATCTGATTTAATACAAAAACCAAGTAAATTTTATTTAGTATCATACATACCATACATATTAACAAATATTTTTAATGAAAATAAGTTTATAATAAATAAAGAAATGCAAAAAAATTATTCATTTAAATCAGAAGAAATTATAACTTATGAAAATATTAATTGGAAACCAGTTCATAAAATGTTTGAGTATATTAGAATATTTTTTAATGATCAATTAATGGAAGAATTAAATGAGGATGTATTTTTAATAAATTATTTTTTATATTATAGTGATGAAAGAAGAAAGAAATCAAATACTATAACTAAAATTCGAAAAACTAATGAAGAAAAATGGCAATGTTATATTCCATTAATTTTTTGGTTTACCAACAAACCAGGTTTATCAATACCAATAATTGCCTTACCACATACTCAAATTAGATTAGTTTATAAATTAAATGATATTAAAAATGCTGTTACTAATGATTTAAATAATGCTAAATTTAGATATAGAAATCAAGGAATAGAAATTTTAAAAGATAATCCAGAAATGACAATATATTTAAATACAGATTTTATATTACTCGATACTCTTGAAAGAAAATTGTTTGGATCATTAAGTCACGAATACATGATTGAGAGATTTATTAAATCACCAATTAATTTTATTAATAATCCTGTTTCTGATACCAAATCATTAAAATTAAGTGGATTAATAAAAGATATTCATTTTATATCTAAACCAGTTAATTATACAGATATATCTTATTATCCTGAAGTTATTACAAATTATGATATGCGATATTCTAAATATTTAAATGCTTTAAATTATTATAATGAATGGATTAAAAATAATAAAATTTATACATCTACAGATCAACAAAAATATAACTTAGAAATAGATTGGATTGATTTCATAACTAATAACCTTAATATATATTTTAATCTTACTATTAATCAATTAAATGATTCTAACTTAATGAATACATATCCATATTATGATATTAAAAGATTAATTAATCAATTTAGTAATTGGTCTATTTATGATAAAGAATTATTGAGATATTTATATTTTTACCAAATTTTTTACATTGTTGACATCTGGAATGAATATTATAATGGTGATCAACAATTAGGAGGAAAATTAGATTATCTTCTATCAATATATTTAAAATATTTATATTCAAATAAAAAGATAGTTAATGAAATATCACCTGTTGAATCAATGGTTATTAAAGTTGATGGTACTAATTTATTTGCTGAAAGAGATTATAGATATTTCTCTGATGTTATACCTTACAAAAAATTTAAAAATAGTACACCTACTGGATTTTATTCATATACATTTTCACTATATCCATTAGAAGATCAAAATTCAGGTCATTTAAATTTTTCACATTTTTTTAATATAGAATTAACTGTAAAATCTAACCAAGAAGCATTCTCAAAATATGGATCATATAATTTAAATACATGTATTAAAGAATATAATATATTGAGAATAATGAGTGGTTTAGCATCAACAGCTTGGATAGACTAAATATTAAAACCCAATCCACCAATTCCATGAGATACTCTAAATAAATTATATTGTATACCATAACATCTGACAATAACAGGATTTTGATAATTAACAATTGGATTCATTTTAAATTGCAAATAACTATCATCTACTTTACTAAAATTCATAGTTCCAGATGGTTGAAGTTCTATTGGATTCAAACCAAATGAATAATAATAAACACCAAATTGTTTATTCATTATTTTTGATTGATAAATTGGTATATTTGTATAATATTGGTTAGAATCCAATTCCATTCTTTTTATTGAATTTATTAATAATGAATTGTTGATTATGAGATAATCTTTATTTGTATTAGGAAAAGTACTGTAATTAAAAAAATCTTTTGCTTCTATGTTTGATTTTAATATTGATCTCCAAGCTATAAACTTGATTGGATTTATAAATGGTATTTTATAAATTGAATTAATTGAAGAAATTAATTGTTCTGGAATAGTTTGAATAACAGGAATTAAGTATTCGTGTGAATTATTTAAAAAATTATATCTTTCAAAATTATCTAAATAAATATAACTAACTAACAAATAAGATTTAATTAATGATGGTTTAATAAATTTAAAATAATTATCATCTTCTACCACTAATGTATTTGATTTAATAAAAAGTTCAAATTTAGTCTTTTCTCCAAATAGTTTTAATTTTGTATCTTGATCATTATTTGGTATTTTAAACTTTCCCTTTATTGGATTATAAAATATTTTTTGATTTAATTGATCAAAATAAATAAATTCTCCTATAATTTTATCATTCTGATATATTTGAAAAAACTGTTCACCTGGTTCTAATATACAAAAATTATTGGTTACATTTATATAATGACTTGGTGATATTTTGTAACAAGATTCTATATTATTAAAATCAACATGAATTTTTATATCATGGTGAGATAAAGCTATTAGTGGTAAGCATAAACCAGTATCTTGACAAAACCAAAAAGAAAGAGGTATGTATAAATTATGGGTTTGTTTATTATTTGAATATTCGTATAATTCTTTGATATTACCAATCATTTTATCATATGATTTTCTATGTCCCATACTTATTGTCATTTCATTCCATATATTTAACCAGTCACCATAATGTCTATCTATGATTGTTCCACCAATTTCAATTTCAATATAATTAATTAATGCCAGACCAATTTTTTTTACCCAAGCAAATTTTTTCTGAGAATTTTCTCTAATAATATCAGGTAATTCAACATATAAATATGTTTGCCCCATTAAATCAGCATTTTTAGCAATATTAACAGTACATTTGCGACCAAAATCTGGAGTTGTTTTAAAATATTGTGGTGTAGGCTCTATAGAATAATTAGTATGGCGTTTATATGCTATTTTAAAAAATGTTATTTCTGGTTGAGCTGATAAATATATATTTTCTTTTCCAACTGAAACTAAAATTAAAAGTCCTAAGCCCATTATACATGAATTAGAAATTCCATCTTTAAATATTTATTAAAATTAAAAAATTATAATAAATAATTATTTATTGGATTGCAGAAGTCTTTCTATCTTTAGGAGTTGATTTATTATCAATTTCATTAACTTTATCAGCAATTGCTTGAAGAATTGACATTAAACTATTTTGTTTTCTTGAAACTTTAGTAAAATAATTATCACGTGCTTTTGTAAATTCTTCTAGATGATCAATAGTAAGAGATGTTTCTTTATCAGTTTGACCAAATACTTGTATTAAATCTGCATATCTTTCAGCAAATACAATAAATTCGTTTAATTTTAATTCTTTTTTTCTTAATTCATCAATAAGTGATTTAACTCTTGCTTCATCATTTGGAGCAATATCTTTATTAAGTTGTTTAAGTCTAGTTTTAAGGACATTATATTGTTGTTGAATCAAATCAGCTTTTAGTTGCATTAAAGAAGGTGCACCACCAGTTAATATTAATCTAACACTGGGAAGTATATTTTGTCCTAAGCTAACTACAGCTCTACGTTGAGAGTCTTGTATTAAATTTCCTAAACGGAATACTGATGAAAGAGATGAATTTTTAGGCACTGCTTCATAAGTTAATCCTCTTTTGGCTAATAATGTTCCTTTAAAAACTGTGGATAGATCAGATGGTTTATCACCATAATAATCTTTATTAAGAATTGCAGGATTGTCATTAACTTTTTTAACAAGTGCATTTAGATATTCTTGTAATTTTACATTCTGAGAAATAGTTTGTTTTTCGTGAGCACTTAATCTACTTTTACTTACACATGCATCTAACCATTCTGACCAAGATTGAACCATTTTAAAAGATCTTCTAGCTTGTTTGCTAAATTCATCATAAGTTTCAAATTCGAATGATTTTAATGTTTGATAAGCTAATTCTGGTATCATAGTATCAACTTCTTTAGCAGCTACATTCCAGAAAGTTGGTTCTAATAAAAAGTTTTTGCATTGAGCAACACTACCATTTGTGATACAATCTTTAAAATAATCAGCGCAAGTTAAAGTAGTATTATTGTGGTGGTTTGTGGCTTGTTTTTCAACACCTAAACCAAAACATTTATCGTCTTCTTTTAATGATGCCAAAACTTTATCATCAGATGTGTCTACACATTTTTCAGTTCCATTTGGTAATCTTTCCCAAAGTGTACCATCTAATGATTTACGATAATATTTTTCATTAGAAAGAGTAGCAGAGTTAGGATCATTGACAGGTTTGTTGAACCAATTTGAAACAGGAACTGTAACATTTTTTAAAGATTTAAATAAACGTTTTAACATAAATGCATCTTGTTTCCATGAAAATTGTCTGACATTCATACAATCATTTCTAATTTTGTCTTGAATATTTAAAAAAATTGCTTGTGCAGCAGCTTGTACAGCAGGATTAATTATATCAGCTTGCAAATCATTCCAAAAATTATCCATATTAGTGAAGGCATTTTGATTGGTATATCGGGGATCATTAGGTGCGAATAAGGCACTAGTAGTAGCGGTCCAAGTAATATATTGATTAATTTGAACACCATTAGCCGCCACGAGAGCTGTTTGTGTTAATAAAATAGTTGCAAAATCATAAGCACCCCCCATAATTCCTGTATACGCAGCGAGTGCTCTAACATGTAAATTATTTAAACCTGCAGTAGTAGCTTGTGCATCTGCAATTAGTGAATTTGCTGGTTGTATTAGATTTTTAAATTGGAAATCAGTAGCTGTTCCCCACTGTGATCTTGAATTTATTAGAGGAAGACCAGTTGCATTACTTAAACTTAACAACAATTTAGTGCTGATAAATAAAGCCACAAGTTCTTCAAATGAACCGGGTTGAGCATTAGCAAGTTTTTGAATCAAAGCCAAAATGGCATCACCTGTTCCTGCAGCAGCAGCATTTAATTGAGCCTTAGTAGCACCTGATCTTAGGACCATAACACTAGCAAGCCAAAATACCCATTCAACATGAAGATCATTATCTCCTAAACCATATTTTAAATTATCTTTAAAATAAATTGATTTTGCAGCTTCCATATTAGTAACATCAATATCTAAATCAGTTGGTCTAAAACCTAATTGTGTACCTTTCTGTTTTTGAGCATGGTGTTTTAATTCACTCATAAATAATTTAGAACGAAAATCTCTCTGAGGACCTGTATGATTATTTGAAAATAATACAATACAGTCATCATAATTTATACTTGATACTGTTGTTGACATTTATATATATTAGAGTTTAGAAAAAAATTTATTATAAATATTTTCTAAACATTTTTTACTAAATTAATTTTTTTCTTTGGTATTATAATGTTAAATAAAAAATGTTTTTGTTTACCTTTATGGGTTTGGTTAGTTGCTATTGGTGTTGCTGTCTATTATTATTGTTATGCTCCTAAAAATAAGAATAAAAAACCAAAATCTAAGGATGAAAAACCAAAATCTAAAGAAGAAAAAAAAAAAGAAAAATTTACAAATTCTAAACTAAAAATTTATAATTTTAACACAGAATGGTGTGGATGGTCTCAAAGATTTCAACCAGAATGGCAAAAATTTACTAAAGCTGTCAATAATGACTCAAATCTAAATAAATTTGTGGAAGCTATTAATATAAAATGTGATGATCCAGCTAATGAAAAAATATGTGAAAAATTTAATGTTCCCGGTTATCCTTATGTAGTTTTAGATAATAATGGTAAATACGAACCTTATAATGGTGAAAGAACAGTAGAAGCATTATTATCATTCGTTTCATTGAAATCATAAGTTTTTCCAAAAATATAAAGATTTAGTTTGAAGTTTCATTTAGACAATAATCCTGATAATTTTTTAATTTCTTTATAAAATTCAAGTTGTTTAAAACGTTCTGTATTAAAATCACTAAAACCATATAATGCACCATACCATGTTCCTCCTATTGATGCTGTAGTATCTGAATCACCTGGATGAATTGAAACTAATGTCATAAATATATCCCAATTACATTGAATATTATCAATATCCAATGTTTTTGATCCCGGTGATATCATTGATGTTAATAAACAGTCATATGCATAAATACATGAATCTAATCCAGAACCACCTAATCTGTTCCAATCCCATTCCAACTTTAAAAAATTTTCACCATTTAAAACCATTGCTTTAATTTTAGGATTAGGAAAAAAACCCATTAAAAAGTCTGCTCTATGATCAGGAAAAACAAAATTATCCAAACTATTTTTATATTTTAACTTATTAACTCTAGTTTCTTGATATCTTTTCCAATAACCCATAAATTCATCCAAGTCTTCTAAATTATGATCAACAGGATAATATTTTTTAATTGTTTTATTATTATATAGTTTAATTAATTCTTCACACCATTTGTAAGCTGGTATATTATTCATTGCAAAAGCAGTAAATAATGCAGTAACCATCCCACCAAGAAAACCAATGTAATAATTATGTGTTAATCTTGATGCACATATAGATTCTTCAATAACTTTTTCTATATTTTTAAACCAATATATACCTATTGGTCCTGTTCTCATAGATGCACCATTTCCACCCATATCAGTTTTTATTGGTAATGTTGCAATTGTCATTCCTCTTTTTAGTAATTTTAGGGTTTCAATAGTATTAATACCACTGACTCTTTTTGAATCATATAACAAGTCAAAATATTTTAAATAAGCATCTTTATAATTCACTTCTCCACCATCCTTAATTACGGCTTCACAAGTAGCTATAATCATTATGGTATCATCCGAAGAAATCCAGTTCGTAATATCAATATGATGAGCACCTCCTAATATCATATATTGATGGTTCATAAATGCAAATACATTAATATATGAACTTAATGTTTTAGTAGCAATCTTATAATTAAATTCCCATTCAGCATTTTTAAAACCAAGTGTTTCAAAATATGATGCAAACATTAGACTTGCTTCAATTTTTTCATTTATTTTTACCATTATTAAATACCAAGAAATTATTTAATATAAACTATTTAAACAAAATTTATAATATATATATTAATGTCTAAAGTAGAAATTGATTTTAACAATTTAAAATATAACTTGTATGAAATTCTTAATATACCATCTAATTCAGATGATATTAAAATAAAAAAAAGTTTTATGAAAATAATTAAAAACTTTCATCCAGATAAAAATTCAGAATTAGAGGAAGACATATATTATCATATTATTTTAGCTAACCAAATTTTGTTAAATAAAGATTCTCGTAGAAAATACGATGATTTTTTACTTGGATCTGCCGAAACATTTCATGAATTAAAAAATTCATTTAAAAAATCAATTCAAGATGTAGAACATTTATTTCCATCAAAAGATGATAGTAAAGCACTATTTGAAAATAAATTACAAGAATTAAATAAAAAGCATGGATTTGATGACAATGATTCTATTGGATCAATTATGGAAAGATTTAATAAAATTAAAGAAAAAAGAGGATATAATGAATTCCAAATAGAGAAAGAAGAATTTAAATCTGTTGATGAATTTAATAATAAATTTAATATTAATAAAGAAGAAGGAGGAAAATTTCGTGATCAAATAGTTGAATACAAGGGGTGTCCAGCTGAATTATCAACTTATGTAATAGGTGAAAATTATACTAATTTAAATGATATTGATAAATTGTATTTAGAAGATTCAGTACAAAGTAGCAAATATTCTAGTTTAGACAGAGCATTTACTCTTTTACCAAAAACCGAAAATAACTCAGTATTATCAGTAGAAGATAGAATGAAAGAATACCAAAATCATACCGATTTATTTAAAAATATGAAACCAACTGATTTTTCAACAAAAAAATTTAATGAATGGTAATAAAAAAATTGAAAAAAAATATTGATAAGTATCTTTATTTTCTTTCTAATAAAATGTTCAGCATTTTGTTTTGGTTTTTCTTTCTTATTCTTGCGTTTACACTTTGCTTGTGCATCTTTGACGATAGTGTCAATGTGCTTGCTGACAATCTAATTGTTTTGCTTCCCACAGTTGGTTACCTGATTTTCATTTCTTGGATGTTGGAATATGTGATAGTAAGAACATTCAAAGGAAGTGAAGGTGAAGCATTCGCTACCTTACTTTTGTCAGTATTGACATCATTGTCAATATATGGTCTGGTTGTACAGTTGAAAAACTCACCAAGGCATGAAAGTTAATTTATTTTGGGAACAGGTTCAGTAACAGGTTCAGTAACAGGTTCAGTAACAGGTTCAGTAACAGGTTCAGTAACAGGTTCAGTAACAGGTTCAGTAACAGGTTCAGTAACAGGTTCAGTAACAGGTTCAGTAACAGGTTCAGTAACAGATTTATTACATGATTCGGTATCTATTTTAATAGCTTCTTGATCTTGTATAAATTTTAAAACAAAACTTTCACCCATGTTAATTAAAGCCATTTTTTTTTCTTTAGATAATTCAAAATTTATAAATTCTTTATTTTTTGGATTAATTTGTATTATTTTATAATTATTATTGATATAATCTTTTATAGAAATAGAGTCAGCTAGTATGTTTAAACACCCTATAAAAAATTCATAAATATTATCCATATTATTACAAGAACTATGATTAATATAAATACCTAAAGTTGTTTTAGGATTGCAATAATTAATTGGAAAATTATTAGTAAAGCTACCATCAACATAATATTCATTATTAAAAAATACTGGTTCAAAAATGAATGGAACTGATATACTAATTCTAACAGCTGTTATTACTGACATTTCAGGATGAGTTTCATAATTAAAGACAACCTCTTTACCTTTAGAATAATTGGTACCTATGATAGTTAATTTTTTATGAGTTAATTTATAAAGATCAAAAAAATTAATATCTTCTAAATTATATTTTTCTTTTAAAAAACTCGATAATAATACCATAATTTTAATTCCATTATTTATTCCAAATAATTTTAATAAATTATCAATATCAACATCTGATTGCAATGATTGAAAATTAAAATCTAAAATAAATTCTTGTATATCAGGAATAGAATATCCCAAATTTAATAGATAGCTTAACATAGATCCAATAGATGTACCAACATAATTATTAATTTTATCAATATCTATAATTGATTTATTTATGAGGTTATTTAATACTCCAATAAAAGCAAAACCTTTAATACCTCCACCACTTAAACACAAAGTGTCGTAAACGTTCATTTAAATATTTTAGTGTATGAATCTTTAAATAAAAAATTCTAGATTATAGTAATGGTTAAAGCTAATGAATTAATAAATTCCCAAAAAGAAAGAGATGAAAGGAAAAAAGATACATTTGAAAAAATTTTTATTCATGTTGAAAAAAAAATTATAACAGCTAGTTCAGGTAATTATTATTATACTTGGTATCAAATACCTGAATTTTTAGTAGGATTGCCAATGTATTCTATAGTAGAATGTCAATCATATATTGAAAAAAAATTAAAATCTAATGGTTTTGATACAGAATTTTATGAACCAAACTTAATTCACATAAAATGGTTTCCAAAAGAAAAAAAATAGTTATTTTTTTAAATTTGTTATTTTGTTATATTATTAATTAAATTAAAAAATAATAATATTGATATTCCAGCTAAAATAATAACAATAGTATCTCTATTGTCATCTATTAGACATTGGAATTTTTCAATTATATGAGGTTTAAATTGATTTCTCATTTTATTATAACACTTCCTACAACTTTTAACGTGAAGCATGAAATCATCACATGAATTAATTTCTTGATGGTTATTATCATAATTATCAACTTTTTTAACTTTGTTGATAGTTCCTGATTTTTCATTAGTATAATCTAAATTAATTATTTTTTCTTTTTTTGGGGAAGGATTTTTATGATCAATATATTCATCAATTTGGTTACTCATAGAATTGCAGCCTTTACCCCATGCATCTTCTATCGAACAATAGTTCATATTCTATTGTCTAATGCTAGATATTAATTTCTAAATTAAAATATAATGAATTTTAATAAAATACATGAATTAAAATCAAATAATTTATTTAAAATATTTTTATTAATTAGTTTATTTTTTTTATACAAAACTAATAAAAAAATAGCATTAATTTTAACAGTTTTTATTGTCTTATACTGTTTTTCGTCTTATACAGAAAAATTTACAGAAAAAATTTTAACAATAGAAAAAGCTATTGATAATGTAAATCCAGAACAACTTAGAATTGGTCATACTATAGATATAATTAGATTTGAAGAATTATGTCATAAAATAATGTTGAAAGCTAAGAAAGATATAAAACTTTTAGAATCGATAAAACAAAAAGTTATTAAAATTTATGGAGAAATTAAGAGAAATAAAAAATTAGCAAATTATCTAAAATTTAATAATTTAATAAATGATTCTAATTTACCAGTATTTATAAATGAAATACCAGATGTTATTTTATTAAATGAAATTCAAATATTAGTTTTAACCATGAATAAAAATGATTTTGAAAATATTATAATATAAATTTATTAAAAAAATAATCTAATTATTATATATATAGTATGGAAGTTGTTAATAACAAATATGTTTCTACAGCTATAACTATTGGTTTAGGTTTGTATGCTGCTTTATTAGGTCCAAATTTACCTACTTTTGTTAAAGATTTATTTAAAAATACCCTGTTTAGAATTTTAATTTTATTTTTAGTTGTAGTAAGAGGCAATAAAGATCCCAAAATGGCTATTATGATCGCTGTAGCTTTTGTTCTTACTCTTGATTATGTCTATGTTAGAGATGCTAAAGAAGCATTTGAAAGTTTAGAAGACAGTGTTGAAGAAGGAATGGAAGACAGTGTTGAAGAAGGAATGGAAGACAGTGTTGAAGAAGGAATGGAAGACAGTGTTGAAGAAGGAATGGAAGACAGTGTTGAAGAAGGCATGGAAGACAGCGTTGAAGAAGGAATGGAAGACAGTGTTGAAGAAGGCATGGAAGACAGCGTTGAAGAAGGTATGGAAGACAGCGTTGAAGAAGGCATGGAAGACAGCGTTGAAGAAGGTATGGAAGACAGCGTTGAAGAAGGCATGGAAGACAGCGTTGAAGAAGGTATGGAAGACAGCGTTGAAGAAGGTATGGAAGACAGCGTTGAAGAAGGTATGTAAGACAGTGTAGAAGAAGGTATGGAAGATGGTAGTAAAGATTCTACTATTGAAGGTATGGGACGCAGGAGTGCGTATATGAGGAGGAGGTGCCGGAGAAATTGTTATTAAGTTTAGATGATGAATATAAAATCTTTATGTAGATGGTTTAAAAATTAAAATCATTGGACAAATCTTAAACTTTTATTATTTGACATTTATTTGTTTTATTTAAAATCTTCAAAGGTGTAAAAATAAATAATATAATTAAAGATGGTATTAACATCAGTTGTGTAAAAAACAGTAGTAATTATATACAAACTTCAATATTTCAAAAAACTTTTATTAATTTATAATAAAAATTTTATTTTATAGTTAAGTTATTTAACTATAAATTAAAAAGATTGCGTTAAGTTAAAGGAAAGAATATATATAATTATATAATGTCAGATTCAGAAACTTCATCATCAGAAATTAAAGTAAAATATCAAAATTCTAGAGGAGATAATTTACTTGAAGACAAAACTAATGAAAAAAAACAACAAACAACAGATACAGATTATTACTTTGGAATGATTGCTAATCCTAGTAAAATTACTGTAAAAGCTAAATCAGCAACTGAAACATCAGAATTAGATAATATGTTAAAAACAACAGAATCAGAATCTAGTAAAAAATCTAATAGATCCTCAAATTCAAATCAAGATAGTACCAAATCATCATCATCATCATCTAGAAAAACATCTGAATCAAAGGTTAAGTATGAACCGATTAATGTTATCCCAAGTATTATTCCACCTACTACTTTTAAACCTTCAATAAATCCAGTACCTAATATTCAACCTCCGCTAGTAAATAACAATGTTGTAGTTGATGATAAACCAAAACCTTTAACTCAGCAAGAAATTAGAATGAAAAAAATAGAACTATTAAGAAAGTTGTGCGAGATTAAATCAAAAGGTTATCAATTATCAAAAGAATATGATTTTAATTCATCATTAGAAGAAATGGAATATGAATATGAATTATTAAAAAGCTTTGCTGATAAAAGAAATGGGGTTAAAGTATTTAAAAATGGATTATTACAAGCTGTATCAGTAATAGAATTTTTAAATGATAAATATGATCCATTTGATTTTCAATTATCTGGATGGGGAGAACATATGTCTGTTGAAGTAGATTCGTGGGAAGATGTTTTAGAAGAAATTTATGAAAAGTATAAAGGTTCGGGAAAGAAAATGGCACCAGAAGTTAAACTAGTCTTTTTAATTATAGCTTCTGGATCAGCTTTTCATTTTACTAAATCCCAAGCAAATAAATTACCAGGATTAGATTCTATGTTGTCTTCAAATCCTGCATTATTAAGTAAAATTATAAATCCTGGTAAAAACGAAAGTTCACAATTTATGACTCCACAAGAATTAAATATTGAAAAACAAAGAGAAGAATTACGTAAAAAAGATGCAGAAAATAAACAAAAAATTCAACAACAATCATACATTGAACAATTACAATCTCAAATTAAAAAACAAAATGAATTATTATCTAAAAAATCAGAACCAACATCTTATGGTGCAGGATTTGGTAATATTTCATTAAATGAACCTCAACCTTCTAATTCTAAAATGTCTGGATTGCCTAAACAAATTCCAAGTAATCAATTAAGACCTAATGTTCCGGATATACGAGCACCTGAACAAGTTAAAAGTATTTTAGATAGATTGCATAATATTAAACCTTCTAATGTGAGATCAAATAATACAGATACACAAGATGAATCATCAAACAATGATAGAATTATAGAAGAATCAACGGTAAGCGAATCTAATAAAAAGAAACCTGTGAGAAAACAAAAAAAATCTAATATTTCTATTTTTTAAATTAATATTTTTTTAAATTAATTTAATTAATGCCTTTCTATTTTTATTTTTGAGCTAACATATTTTTTAATCGTTGTATCTCTTCATCTTTTTCTTTTAATAATTTATCTATATATGTTAATGATGGATTTACATTATCTGATTGTATAAAATAATTGGATTCAGATGAAGTAGAACTAAAAGGTCTTGATTGCATTCTAACTGGAGATTTTCTTAATTTAGATCTTAATAATGACCATTTTGATTGTGGTTCAGATGAAGTAGGACTTAATGTTCTTGATTGCATAGATTCTAAAGGTGATGTTTCACTGTTAACTTGAGATTGTCGTGGTTCAGATGAAGTAGGACTTAATGATCTAATTTGCATAGACTCTAAAGGTGATGTTTCACTATTAACTGGAGATGATGATCTAGATCTAAATAATGACCATTTTGATTGTATTGGTTCAGATGAAGTAGGACTTAATGATCTAATTTGCATAGACTCTAAAGGTGATGTTTCACTATTAACTTGAGATTGTGAACGTTCAGATGAAGTAGAACTTAATGATCTTGATTGCATAGATTCTAAAGGTGATGTTGCACTATTAACATTAGATGGATTAAATTTCCAAGGTTTATATGTTGAACGTGATGATACACCAGTTTCAGAGGATTGAATTGTTGGTAATTCAGATGAAGTAGCACTTGATTTTGATTTTGTATTGTCTCTTGTTAAAAATGTTGATAATTTATTATAAAAACTATTATTAGTTTGAGTTGAAACTTTATCATCAGCACCACCAATTACATCAATTATATTGATAAATTTAGGAGGTTCTATAGATGTTTCAGTTAAATCTAATACGGAAGTATTTTTTTTAGATTCTTCAGAAGTTTCTCCACCAATTTGACTATTTTTTAATATTTTATTCATAATTTTTGAAATATATTCTGATGAATAAGTATTTACTAAATTATCAATTTGATAATCTCCTGAATTAGAATTATTAGACAATTTTTGTAATATTTGTATATTTTTGTCATTTGAATTATTAATAATTTTATTAAAAATTATTTTAAAGTCGGATTTGGTAATTTTCATTAGTATATATATTATATAGAATAAATATTATTTGAAATCTTTAAATATTTTTTTTTTTAAATTTAAAGATAAAATATATATATGAATAATGTCAGAAATTATACTAAAAAAAAAAAGAGGTCGCAAACCCAAAAATTATAATAATATTTTACCAAAACTAGATGTTAAATTAACAGATGAAAATGTTAATACAGAAGATGAAAAAATTATATTTCACTTACCAATAACTATAGATGAAATAAATAATCAAGATAATACTTTATTTATAAAATCAGAAAAAGACATTAAAAATCTTAGTGATAAGTTTAATTTACAAAAAATTAAAACTTCTGAAGAATCAGATTCTACTGAAACATTAAAATCATCAGCAATGAATATTAGTAGCAATAAATTTTTATTAAATAATAATGTTAATAAAATATCAACTCATTGTTTAAAATTTAATAAAAATACTAAATGTTGGTGGTGTAGAAATAATTTTAGTTCATCACCATGTGAATTACCAGAAGATTATTTTAATGATACATTTTATTGTATTGGTCATTTCTGTAGTTATAATTGTATGAAATCATATAATTTAGATTTAAATGATTCATTATCATCAAAAAGAGAATCATTAATGAATTTATTATATTATCAAACCTATTCCTCATATAAATTTATAAATCCAGCACCTCATTGGATGTGTTTAGAAGAGTATGGTGGTAATTTAAGTATAGAAGATTTTAGAGAAAATTCATTAATTAATTCAAAAGAATATCTTGTTTTACATCCTCCACTAATATCTAGACAAATGCAAATTGAAGAATCTTATAAATTATCTAAATTAAAAGAAGTTCCAATTGATAAAGTAAATAAAATTTACTCAGAAATTGATTCTGATTATGTTATTAAGAGATCTAAACCTATTCAATCATCTCAATTAAATTTAGAGACAACTATGGGATTAATTAAAAAAAAACCATCAAAATAGTGTTATCAATCTAAATTAAAAAAATTATCTTTTTCACTATATTTATATGCTTGATATTCATCTATTAAAACTTTATCACTATATCCTAGGTTTTTAAGAAAAGTAATAATTTTATTTTTTTTACTAACTTTCATATTATTCCATTCCTTATCAATTTTTTGTTTATATTTTTTATTAAAATAATATTTAGCATGTAATTTTTCATGTAAAAAAGATTCAGAATCATAAATACCAATAACATATTCAATATTATTTTTTTTTATAAAATTATAAATACGATCTGTTTTTTTTACAAAACTAGCAGGAAAATTATGTCCTTCTAAATTTGATAATCCTTCATATCTGTAAGATATTTTACCAAGTTCTTCATTCATTAATTTTTTATTACTAAATCTTAAAATTAATAATTTTGGATTATTTTTGTCTATTTCATAATTAAATGATGAGTTTTCTAAAAAAACTATAAACAATACTATTAGTAAAATAATTTTAGTAATAGTAATTCTATCCATTATACATAATTTATAAATTAAATAATTATTTTGGTATTGTATTTTCACCAACAAATTTCACTTCCACAAATATTTTTGGCTCTTGTCTTTGTCCTTCGGTTTGAAGAAAAGTGATAATCTTTTGATGATCCTCCTTTGATGAATCATTCGTTGTACTTCTAAACATATAATATGGAGTTGATTCATATTCGCATGAAAATTTGTAATCAATATCAGCAAATGCACGCGTGAGTAATTGTTTCGTAGCTTCAACACCACCAAAACTAATGATTCCAAATCTGGTTAAAAGTGGTTGATCTTTTTTGAATGTTTTTTTCTTGTGTAATTCAAGAACTCTTTTACCAAAAGTTTCATCAAGCCCAGACTCTTGTACCCATTTACCAAGATCATCAATGTTGTCATTAAAATATTTCCAAATACTAACGTCATCGTCTTCATTTTCTTCTTGATTGTACTCACGACGATGATGATCAATTGGATGAACAAATTTAGTCCAAATTTCATGATAATCGTATTTATGAAGAATGCTCATGGATTTCATAAAACTTTCCATTTGTTTATTCTCCTGAAATGAAGCCAAAAGTTTTTCTTGAAGATTACCTGAATCTGAATCTTTAACACCTTCATCCAAGTAAGCAAGAGACAACTGACAAATTCGTGCATCTACATCGACACTTTCAACACGTGCAACCATCATTTTGTCCAGAGGTACTAACTTATTTAAATTTGGACGGCGTTTTTTGGTAACATCGCTATTATTCATCATTGCTCTACAATTGTATTCTTGTAATTGTCCAACAAAGAAACCATCTCCTTGTTCAGTAAATTTGACAAGAACAAGTTCACCTTCTGAAGGTTCAGTAACTGAATAGTACTGAGTATTAGTATTCAATAATTCTGCTTGAGCTGACATTAAATGATGATATTTATAATTTAGTATTAAAATATTCAATTTTTTTTAATAAAAAATTATATCGTAAGACAATTTTTTTTAATAAAAATTATATCGTAAGACAATTTTTTTTAATAAAAAATTATATCTCTAATATATATATGTTTAAATTCATTATAATTATCATATTTTTATTTATTATTCTAAAATATTTTAACAAAAGAAATATAAAACATTGTAATGATCAAGTTCCAAAAATAATATGGTCCTATTGGGATACTGAAGAAGTACCTGAAATTGTTAAACTATCAATAAAATCATGGAAAAAAACATCACCAAATTATAAAATTAATTTTACAAATCAAAAAAATATTGAACAACTTATATCATTACCTAAATATTGGAAAACTTTACCACCCTATCGTCAAGCTGACATAATCCGATTGCTTTTAATAGAAAAATATGGAGGTGTTTGGATAGATTCATCTACAATTCTTTTAGAGAGTTTGGATAAATTTATTTCTAAAGATAACCTAACATTTTTTATAACTCCACAATCTAACCTAAAAAATCCAGTTCTTGAAAATTGGTTCTTTTCAGCACCTCCCAATAATAAAGTAATAAAAATGTGGACGGAAGAAGTATTAAAGGCTTTACCAAATCAAAAAGAATATATAAATAAATCAAGTGATTACAACAAAAAATCTATTGGAAATTTAATTAAAATAAACTATCTCATTTGTCATTTAGCACTAAAGAATATATATGAGAAGAATAAATCATTATTTAATAAAGCAAAAATATATGTTAGTAATGATACTGCATGGTATTATCTAAATAATACTCCAAATATGAAATATCTATTTAAGAGAAAATTTGATAAAAAACGACTTATGGTAAAATTAACAGGCTATCATCGTAAAAAAGTCGATTTAAAATATTTTGATAAAAGTTTGGTTGAATAATCATTAGCTTTAATATCATGATATTTTTATACATCTATTTCATTAGTTAAAATATTAGTTTGTATTTGTGTAATTTTTTTATTATCTTTAATATTTTTTGATTCATCATATATTAAATTTTTAACTTGATCAATTTTATAAAGTTTATAGTTTTGAAACTTTTTATTATTGTTATTTTCTACAACCATTTCAGTATAATCATCATTTATTTTATCTATTAGTTCTTCTATTTTTTGAACAATTTTTGGATTAAGTTTTTCTTTATATTCATCAAGTGAAATTTCAATGCTATATATGTGATTATCTATTAACTCTGTAATAGCTGTATTCTTTTTAGTAGTAACAAATTTATTGCCATCAAATATATATGCCAAATCATCGCGTAAATTAGTTATTAAAATATTTTGATATTCGGGTCTAGCATCATTAAAATGGATTCTCTTAATTGATTCTTCTAAAGATAGAAATCTAGCTTCTAGTATTTTTAATTTTTCTTTTTGGTTTAATATTTGATTGATATTTTCATTCCCAAATTTAATTATATTTATGTTATTAACAGTTCCTAAATTAACATTATTTGAATCACCGTTTATGTTTTTAATAAGATTTTTATTAATTTTCTCTAAAGTTTTAGGATGAACCTTAGATTTTTTTAATAATTCCATAAGCATACTTTTAATTTCTGCATTTTCTTTTTTTAATTCTAGTATTTCTTCATCTTTATCCAATTTAATATTTTTATTAGATAAATTACATTTTTGTTCATGTCTCCATTTTGAATGTCTATTAGCTAATATTTTAAAACAATATTTACATTCTAATATATTTTCATCTGAATGGTAACTTTTGGTAACATTTTTGGTAACAATTTTTTCTTTACTAGATTTTTTGGTAACATTTTTGGTAACATTATGGATATTATGTTTAATACGTCTATGATTACTTAGACTTTGAATTGAAGAATAATATTTATCACATATTTCACAATGAAATTCTTTGAGATCAATTTCATCCATATAAATAAATATAGATTTTATTCTTTAATTAATTTTTATTTTTCCACATTTTTTTACACATTTTTTACACATTTTTTACACATTTTTTACACATTTTTTACACATTTTTTACACATTTTTTACACATATAAAACTAGCGAGAGAGAGAGACGGATTTAAAACCTGGATATTTAAAAAAATTTGGAATATAATAAAATTTCAAACATCAAATTCTTTTGGTTGGGATTTTTTAGTAAGTTTTTTAGTTTTGGTTTCTTTAGTTAAATCAATAGAACTTTCAATAGAAACTTGTAATTTTTCAGGTTCTGTTTTACGAGTTTTTGGTTTTATAATTTCATCACTAACATTATTGGTATAAAAATATGCACCTTGTAAGAAACTATCTGCTAAATCATCTTTCTTTTTATGTGAATTAAAATGTTTTTGCCAATCTGGTAAATGATTTGTTAAATCTAAACAATATTTTATTCCCAAACTTTTAGTTAATTTATAAGCTTTTGTATCATCTGTACTTTTGGCTTTAATTAATTGCTTAGTGTCACCTTCATCAGCTAATTTAAGTTTATTAGAAGGTGACATAAATTTGACTTGAGTTATATTAGATTTAGTAATTGATTTATCTAAGATACCCCTAATTAAATAATAATCATAAAGTGTAGAAGCTATTGATTTCATTCTGGGATTTTTAAATGATGGTTGATTTTCAATAACAACATAATCAGCTGAAAGTAAATTTGATCTTTTTTCTAATTCCATCATTAAACCATATTTAACATCATCAAAATTCAATGTAGTTGAACTTTTTAATTTAAAGTTTTTTAATTGAGATCCTTTAGTTTTACTAGTATGAATTTGTTTAGCATGTGTTTTACAATAATAACATTCAGTATCTGTTTTATAACAACTAGCAGTTTTACCACATGTTTTATTTTTAGTTTCATGACCACATAATACTTTTTCTTTATTTTTAGGAATTTCTTTAAAACATTCTTCAAATGGTTGAATAGTTACATCTACTTTTTTACCATGAGTTTTACAATAATATTTTATTTCACCATTTACTATATTTGATAATTTTGCTTTAGCACCACAATGACATTTTTGTTCATCTCGATTAGTTAAATCAATGTTATTCCAATCAATTACATACCAATCTATTTTATTTGTGCCGTCTGGTTTGGTAAATTCTTTTTTAGTTAATAAACAATAGGAAAGATGTATAACACCTACATCAAATGATAAAATTACAGGAAATTTCTTGGATTCTTGAGTCATTATATTAATATTTATAAATCATTTTGTTAAACCAAAATTAAAAATTGATATATAAAATAAATACAATTATATATAATTATATAATGTCTGGTAAATTAGAATTGATAATTGGTCCAATGTTTTCAGGAAAATCAACTGAATTAATTAGACGAATTAGACTTTTGCAAAAAATCGATAAAAAAGTTCTTGTAACTAAACCTCAAATAGATATAAGATATAATCAAGATAAAATTACTTCACATAATTATGAATCTGTTGATTGTAAAGTATTATTAAGATTAGATGAAATATGTGATGAGGATATTTTAAATTATGTTACAGTTATTGTAGATGAAGGACAGTTTTTTCCTGATTTAGTAAATACTATAACAAGATGGGTTAACAATTATTCAGTTAATATCATAGTTGGTGGTTTAGATGGAGATTTTCAAAGAAAACCAATAGGTCATATCTTAGATTTAATTCCAATGGCTGATAGATGTGTTAAATTAAATTCATTATGTAATATATGTAAAGATGGTACAGAAGCACCATTTAGTTTT
>Ga0194133_10001611_pt1 | contig 38290 bp, 41 predicted proteins | sample TA2KigOf40mmetaG_FD_155448 | JGI IMG/M metagenome (GOLD analysis project Ga0194133, IMG submission 155448) | Freshwater microbial communities from Lake Tanganyika, Tanzania - TA2015055 Kigoma Offshore 40m | ecosystem: Environmental > Aquatic > Freshwater > Lake | place: Tanzania: Lake...
CCCTGCTGCGCGTCCTCCAACGTCAGCAGGTCCTCCTGCGCAACACCCTGCTGCGCGTCCTCCAACGTCAGCAGGTCACCTTCTGCTGGCGCGGCCTCTTCCAGGGGTGCCTGGACTACCGCAGACTCGTCGACGAGGAACTCGTCGAGCGCCGAGTCGTCGAACTGCGCGTCCTCGCTCAGAACCTGTTCCGGGTAACCCCCCTCCGGGTAGGGGACGATCAACTTGAGCCCTTGCTCGCCGCCGAGGAGCGAGGGATACCTATTGATGATCGAGGGAATCCCCACGGCGACACCGAGGGTCAGGCCTGCAAGGTAGGGACCGCGAAGGCGGGCACCCAGAGCACCGATGATCAGGCCGATGATGATGCCTCCGAGACCGGCGAAGACCATCGACCACACGGCATTCCACGGCAAGCCAAGAATCGGAACTGTCTTCCAATGCATACTTGTGAGGGCGAATACATATCCCCCGACCGCCATCAAGGCACCGTTGCCCAGCGAAACCTGACCTGAGAGACCGACGAGGATGGTCATTCCGAACATGGCGGTGGCGTACATCGCCGCCAGGGCCAGGTAGTAACTCATTTGGGCATCAATGATCATGTTGAGTCGTGCTAACAGGATCCAGATCACGAATGCCAGCAGGGCGTGACCGGCAAACCGCGATCCGGGTGCGCGCAGCGTGAAGTCCGTCCAACGATCGCGCATTAGACGGACCTTGCCTTGTGATGGGAGAAGGCACCGTCAGGCTTGAACCACAGATTGAGTGCTAGCAAGATAAGTGCGACGATCGGCGCATTCGAAGCATCGCTGTAGCCAGTGACCAGCGAAAGGATGAGGCCTGTACCGATGCCGAATGCGACGGCTCCAACGAGCGAGTCAAGCCCACCGATCACCGCCGCAGTGAACGCGAAGACCAGGAAGATGTCGAAGGTGTTCGGAGACAGTGAGGAGATCGGCGCAATCAGCACACCGGCGACAGCTCCGACCATGCCGGCGATGATCCAGCCGATGGCGAGCATTCGACTCACGCGCACACCTGAGAGTCGCGCGACCTCTGGGTTGAACGCGGATGCCCGCATCGATAAGCCGAGTTTCGTCTTCGTCAACAAGATGGTGAGGAAGAGAACCAGCACGATCATCACGATGAAGACGAAAACGTCGTAACCCGTGAGAGGAACAACGCGGCCGAATATCGTCAGACCTGCATACTCGATGGGCGTGGGATAGGCGCGGGGCTCGGCGGTCCAGATCATCGCGGCCAACGACTGTAGGGCGATGAGCACACCGAAAGTTGCGATGATCGCCCCGGATGCATCCGCGCGACGGACCGGACGCATCACCAGAACATGCACGATGAAGCCGAGAATCCCGCCCGCAATGATTCCCACGATCAGGCCGATCAACCATGAGCCGGTGATGTTCACGGCAGTGAGGGCGATGAAGGATGTAAACATCGCCTGGCCCACCTGAGCGAAGTTGACCACTCGGGTCGATCGCCAGACCAGCACGAGTGCCAGGGCCATGAGCGCGATCACGGCGCCGTTGGCGATGCCGCCTAGGAAGTAGTCCAAGAAAGACCCCATGTCACCTCCTCAGTAACCCAGATATGCGTGTCGAAGTTGTTCATCCGCGGCAACGTCGGATGCCGGGCCCGATATAACGATGCGGCCCAGGTTCAAGACGATGCCCGTCCTCGCGACACGTAGGGCTGTCGTCGCGTTCTGTTCGACGAGCAGGACCGCGAGTCCGCTTTCCCGTGCCATCTTCTCCACGAGGTGCAGGATCTGCGTGACGATCAGGGGCGCGAGACCCAGCGACGGTTCGTCGAGGAGCAGGGTCTGCGGACCACACATCAGGGCACGGCCGATCGCGAGCTGCTGGCGCTCTCCACCACTAAGAGTGTCCGCACCCAGGTGCTTGCGCTCTTCCAGGATCGGGAACAAGGAGAAGACCCGATTCTCGGAAGCGGTGCGCTGAGCACCCGTGCGCCACATGCCTCCGAGTCGCAGGTTCTCCAACACCGTCAGGTCCGGGATGGTGGATCGGCCCTCGGGAACGAGAGCGATGCCGGTCCGCACGACCTCCTCGGGACCCCACCCGGTGATGTCCTGGCCGTTCATCCGGATCCGGCCCTCTTCCGGCTTCACCAGCCCAGCGAGAGTCCGCATCAAGGTGGACTTACCCGCTCCGTTCGCGCCGATAACCGCAGTGACGCGACCCGGTGGGACGGTGAGGGAGACATCCGAGAGGGCCTTGACGGGCCCGTAGGAGACGGAAAGGTTCTCGACTTCGAGCATCAGTCCTCCTCCTCCCCCAAATAGGCGGCAAGCACCGCGGGATCGGTGCGCACCTGCTCCGGTGACCCCGAAGCGATGACGGTTCCCGCATCGAGGACCCAGATCAGGTCGCATACGTCCATGACCAACTCCATGTGGTGCTCGACGAGCAACACGGTGCGATTGGGTACCCACGACTTGATGATGCGAGCGAGGTCCGCCATGTCGCCTGCGCCGATACCGCCCGCGGGTTCATCGAGGAGGAGCACCTTTGGGTCACTGACGAGTGCGCGTGCCATCGCGACGCGCTTCTGCACCGGATACGGCAGTTCGCTGGGGAATCGATCGGCCACGTCGAGGATGGACATCTCCTCCATCACCGCGTACGCGCGCTCACGCAGGCGCCGCTGCTCAACATCGGTCCAGGGCATGGCGAGCGAATCCGCGACGATCCCGCTCTTCACCTGCGCACTCCCGCCCAGCAGCACGTTGTCGAGTGCGGTGAGTGACGGGAAGAGGCCGACGCCCTGCAGGGTCCGGGAGATGCCCATCGAGGTCAAGTGGTGCGTCTTGATGTGCTTGAGGCGTGTGCCATCGAAGCGAACTTGCCCTGAATCCGCCTGCACGAACCCGCTGATCACATTGAAGACCGTGGTCTTTCCCGCACCGTTCGGCCCGATGAGGCCGGTGACTGCACCTTCCGGGATCCCGATGCTCACGTTGTCGAGAATCTTCAGACCCGACAGGGTGACCGAGACATCGACTACGTGAAGCAGGGGATGGGTCAGCGGTAGGACGTACTTCACCACGGCCCCTTCCGGCTCGACCGATCAGTCAGTCTGACCTGACCACGGGGGCCGGTCAACCCACATCGCCCAGATCATGACGAATGGGCGGGTGCACCGCACCCGCCCATTCGTGAAAAGTCGAACTAGACGGAGGAATCCTCCGCGAGGAGGGCCGTCGTGCGGTTGGGATCGACCGGGACGCCCGGGCCCATCGTGGACGACAGGACCGTCTTCTTGATGTAGCGGCCCTTCGAGGAGGAGGGCTTCAGGCGCAGGACCTCGTCGAGCACCGCGCCGTAGTTCTCCACCAAGGCCTGATCTCCGAAGGAGACCTTGCCGATGGGGAACTGCAGGTTGGAGTGCTTGTCGACGCGGAACTCGATCTTGCCGCCCTTGATTTCACCGACGGCCTTGGCCACGTCCATCGTGACGGTGCCGGTCTTGGGGTTGGGCATGAGGCCGCGGGGGCCGAGGACCTTGCCGAGGGTGCCGACCTTGCCCATGAGGTCGGGGGTGGAGACCACGGCATCGAAGTCCGTCCAGCCACCCTTGACCTTTTCGAGCAGATCGTCGGAACCGACGAAGTCAGCGCCGGCGGCGCGTGCCTCCTCCGCCTTCTCACCATTGGCGAAGACCAGGACCCGTGCGGTCTTGCCGGTGCCATGCGGGAGGTTCACGGTGCCGCGGACCATCTGGTCGGCCTTGCGCGGGTCAACACCCAGACGCATGGACACTTCGACGGTTTGATCGAACTTGGTGCCACCGCCGGTCTGCTTGACCAAGCGCACAGCCTCGAGCGGGCTGTAGAGGTTGTCTGCATCGATCTTCTCTACCGCTGCGCGGTAGGCCTTGCTGCGCTTCATATCTGCTCCTTTTCGCAGGTTGTGGTGTGCGAGCCGCGCTGGCTCTCCCACGTGTGTCACCTAGGCGGTGACGGTGATACCCATCTGGCGGGCGGTGCCCTCGATGATCTTCATCGCGGCCTCGACGTCGTTGGCGTTGAGGTCGGGCATCTTCGTCTCGGCGATCTGGCGCACCTGGTCCTTGGTGATGCTGCCGGCCTTGACGGTGTGCGGTGTGCCGGAGCCCTTCTCCAGGCCGGCGGCCTTGAGGATGAGCTTCGCGGCGGGCGGGGTCTTGAGGATGAAGTCGAAACTCCGGTCCTCGTACACGGTGATCTCCACCGGGATGACCTGCCCACGCTGGTCCTCCGTCGCGGCGTTGTACGCCTTGCAGAACTCCATGATGTTCACGCCGTGCTGGCCCAATGCGGGGCCCACCGGCGGGGCGGGGTTGGCCTGGCCTGCCTGGATCTGCAACTTGATCAGGCCGGTGACCTTCTTCTTCGGTGCCATGGTGCGTCGGGTCCTTACTGTGGTGTGACCTGCTCGCGGCGCGGGCAGGGTTCTCTAGTTCTTGATGATCTGACCGAAGGCCAGCTCGACAGGAGTTTCGCGGCCGAAGATCTCCACCAAGCCCGTGACTTTCTGGGCTTCGATGTTGATTTCGGAAATCGTGGCGTGGAGTGTGGCGAACGGTCCGTCGACGACGGTGACGGAGTCGCCGACTGTGATGTCGATGCTGATGGGCGCCGCGGCGGTGGTCTCGCCGATACTTCCTGCAGCCGCACCCGCGCCGGCGGGGGCAGCCTTCTTCACCGGTGCCGGAGCCAGGATCGCGGTCACCTCGTCGAGGGACAGCGGTGACGGCGAGTGTCCGTGGCCGACGAATCCGGTCACTCCAGGTGTGTGGCGCACGACGCCCCACGACTCGTCGGTGAGGTCCATGCGCACGAGCACATATCCGGGGAACTTGGTGCGCCGCACCTGCCTGCGCACACCGCCCTTGATCTCGGTGACCTCTTCCATCGGAACCTCAACCTGGAAGATGTAGTCCTCCATGTTGAGGGTGGAGGTGCGCGCCTCGATGTTGCCCTTCACCTTGTTCTCATAGCCCGCGTAGGAATGCACGACGAACCAATCACCGGGGGCAAGGCGCATGCGCTCCTTGAATTCGGCAACGGGATCGACTTCCTCTTCCTCCTCGACAGCTTCGGCGAGTTCTTCCGCGGCATCTTCGGCATCTGCAGCCGCATCGACGATCGCCTGGGCCTCAGCGACAACCTCGGCCTCGGCCTCAAGTTCGTTGACCGCGAAGCCCTCGGCCGCCTGCTCGATGGAATCGAGCACCGCGTCCTCGGCTGACTGCGGTGCCGGTTGCTCAGCAACAGGCTCCCCGGGCAGCGCGAAGGGATCGGTGATGCGATTCTCTTGCTCGGACACGTTCACTCCTCGGTCGTGGGGAAGGTCGCTGTCATCCGAAGATGAACAGCACTCCCTGGGTGAAGACGTAGTCGTAGGCGGCGATGATCCCGGCCATGGCCAAGACGAACACCAGCACGACCGTGGTGTAGGCGATCAACTCCTTGCGCGTCGGCCAGATGACCTTGCGCAATTCGGCGACAACCTGGCGGATGAACAACGCGATTCGTGCGAAGAGCCCCTTCTTCGTGGAATCCGGGCGCGGTTGCGGGCGTGCGTCGACGTCGGCCACCGTGCCCACCTCCTTCACTCGTCGTTCGTCGTTCACCGATCAGCAGGGCCGAAGGGACTTGAACCCCCAACCGCCGGTTTTGGAGACCGGTGCTCTACCAATTGAGCTACAGCCCTTCGAACGTCCGCCTGAGGGCAGGCTGACGCCCACGTGTACAGCCTCACGAGTGTACGGGCCTGAGCGGAAGCGACCACAGTCGGCTCCCCTGCCATGATGCGTCCATGACCAGCCGCATCTCCCGTCGCATCGGCTCCATCACGGAATCGGCCACCCTCGCCGTGGACGCCAAGGCCAAGGCCCTCGCGGCGGCCGGGCGTCCCGTGATCGGCTTCGGTGCCGGTGAGCCTGACTTCCCCACCCCCTCCTACATAGTGGAGGCGGCGGTGGCCGCCTGCCGCGAGGAGAAGTGGCACCGGTACACGCCCGCCGGCGGCCTGCCCGCCCTCAAGGACGCGATCGCGACGAAGACCCTCCGGGACTCGGGCTGGGCGATCGAGGCATCCCAGGTCGCGGTGACCAACGGCGGAAAGCAGGCGCTCTACAACTCCTTCGCGGCCCTCCTCGATCCCGGCGACGAGGTGATCCTCCCCGCGCCGTACTGGACCACGTATCCCGAATCAATCCGTCTCGCGGGAGGTGTCCCCGTCGAGGTGATGACCGACGAGACCTCCGGGTACCGCGCGACTGTCGCCCAACTCGAGGCCGCGCGGACTCCGCGCACGAAGGCCCTCGTCTTCGTCTCGCCGTCGAATCCCACCGGTGCCGTCTACTCCCCCGACGAAGTGAAGGCTATCGGCGAGTGGGCGCTGGCCAACGGTGTCTGGGTGATCACCGACGAGATCTACGAGCACCTCGTTTATGGCGACGCTCAGTTCAGTTCGATGCCCGTGCTCGTTCCCGAACTCGGCAACACGTGTGTCGTCATCAATGGTGTCGCCAAGACCTACGCGATGACCGGATGGCGCGTGGGCTGGATGGCCGGTCCCGCCGACGTCATCAAGGCGGCGACGAACCTGCAATCGCACTCCACGTCGAATGTCGCCAACGTCTCCCAGGTAGCCGCACTCGCCGCGGTGAGCGGCGGGTTGGAAGCCGTGGACGAGATGAAAGTCGCCTTCGACCGTCGACGGAAACTCATCGTCGACCTGCTCAACGCGATCCCAGGTGTCAACTGTCCGATGCCGGAAGGTGCGTTCTACGTCTACCCGTCGGTCAAGGGAGTACTCGGCAAGGAGATCCGCGGGAAGGTGTCGACCGACTCCGCGCAGCTCGCCTCACTGATTCTCGACGAGGCAGAGGTCGCTGTGGTCCCCGGTGAAGCGTTCGGAACCCCGGGGTATCTGCGACTGTCCTACGCAACGTCGGATGCGAACATCACCGAGGGCGTGCAGCGCATGGGCGCGCTCCTTGCCGAGACGCACTAACTCAACCCGTCAGGGACATCCCGATCAGACGCGGCTCCGGCTGCAGCTCGACAGACCAGCGATCGAGGACTGTGGCGCGCACGTGACGCGCGAGCGTGAGCACATCCGCCGCGCTCGCTCCCCCGCCATTGGTCAACGCGAGCACGTGCTTGGTGGACACGCGCGCGGGTGTCCCGAGGGTGAAGCCGCGCGTGATTCCCGCATTCTCGATCAACCACGCCGCGCTGACCTTGGTTCGTCCGGGCCCTGCCGGGAAACGCGGACACTCAGCCGGGAGGCGCGCCACGTCCGCATCACCCAAGGTCGGGTTCACGAAGAAGGAGCCGACGCTGATGCTGTCGGGATCTGCGGGATCGACCACCATCCCCTTCGAGCGTCGCAGAGCAAGCACCAACTCGCGCACCTGGGTACCCGGGACGCGTGACCCGACGGTCACACCGAGCGCCTGCACCAGCTGTTCGTGCTCGATGACCACTTCCCCGGACGCGGGTAGGACGAACCTGACCTCGAGAATCACGTAGCGGTCGGGGTGCTCCTTGAAGACACTCGTGCGATATCCGAACGCGCAGTCCTCCCGCGTCAACCAGCGCGCAACACGCTCGCTGCGGTCCCACACGTGCACACCGTCGATAAATGCCGCCACCTCCACCCCGTACGCGCCGACGTTCTGGATCGGAGTCGCCCCGACGGATCCCGGGATACCCGACAGCGGGGCCATGGCACTCGCCCCGGACTCGGCGCAGAAGGTGACGAAATGATCCCAGTCCTCGCCCGCCGCCGCGATGACGGTCGCATGCTCTGCGTGCGTCTCGATCACCATGCCGCGAGTGACGATGTGGATGACCGTGAGGTCCCCAACGTCGTCACCGCAGACGACATTGCTCCCCTCCCCCAAGATCACGACGGGACGGCCGAGGTCATCACATTCGGTCACCGCCTCGATGATCTCCTCGATGACATCCCCGTCGATCACCTCACGGGGTTCACCGCCGACGCGCATCGTGGTGAGTTCGGAGAGTCGCACGTGGGGATCCTCCCAGATCACACGGCAGCGATGCGCATCGTGATCAGCGCGGAGCGAGGATGTCGGTGCGACCCTTGAATCGATCGAGCAGTCGTCGGTAGTTTCGCTGGGACTCCTGGTCGCGATATTCGGGATCGGAGTCGTAGTAACCGCGGTGGCGTTCCTGGCGGATCGGCAACTCACCCTCCGGGATCACGATCCTGCCGCCTGCATCTCGCAGCGCCAGGCACCACTCCATGTCCGCATTCCGATAGAAGCGCGCCTTGCGATGCGGTGGAGTAGTCCTCGCGGCATCGGTGCGGACCACCATGAGATAGCCCATCGCGACATCGACATCTCCGGGACCGGCGCTGTCGAAGGAGTACCAGTCCTCCGTGTTGACATTGGCTCCACGCCAACCGGTCGCCACGATGCTCGGATCATCGAACGGTGCCAGGAGGTGCGGAAAGGCGTCGCCGGTGAGGATCGTCGCGGTGTCGATGGGTGCGCTGAAAGGGGCATCGACGGTGGCGATGAGGGTGCGCATCGCAGGACCCCAGCCGACATCCGCCACGGTTCCAGCCACATGGAATGCGTGCACGCGCTCGGGGAACTCCTCGGCAAGTGCGTACGCCCGCTCGCCGGCACCGTCCATATTCCCGCAATCGAGAATCGCTACGCGCACGTCGGGAGCGGAGTGTTCGATCACGGAACGGACCGACGTCTCGATGTCCTCGGGCCACCCATCCGCGATCACAGCGACCACGCACGTCCCGGAGACGGAGTCCCGGTGGGCATGCTCCACGCGTGGGAGATCCGGATGGATCTGCATCAGGCGGACAGCCGAACGACGATCGTTGGTTTTCCCAACACGGTGGATCCATCGAACACGACCTTCATCGCGACGGTGACCAGGTCACCTTCGATCCCGGTCACGGATCCGGTCACCTCGATGGAGGCTCCCGCCTCATCGTCGGGAACGACGACGGGACGCGTGAATCTGCAGGAATACGAGACCACCCGGCCAGGATCCCTTATCCATTCGGTGGCCACCCGCGAGGCAGCACCCATCGTGAGCATTCCGTGCGCGATGACGTTGGGCAGACCCACTGCGGTTGCGACGCGTTCATTCCAATGGATGACGTTGAAATCACCGGAGGCACCTGCGTAGCGAATGAGGTCAGCGCGCGTGACCTGGATGTGGACGGGAGCGAGTTCGTCGCCGACGCTCACGGATGCGAGGGTCGGGGGCGTCATCACTCCGCCCTCCGCGAGACGAGCACGGAGTAGGTGGTGCACACAGGTTCTCCGGACACAGTGGAGATGTCGCCCCGTGTGGTCAGAATGTCGTTGCCGGCCGCCTCACGCACCGCATGGATCGAGGCGGTGCAGACGAGTTCATCACCGGCGACGATCGGGCGGATGTATTCGAAACTCTGTTCACCGTGGACGACCCGGGTGTAGTCCAGACCCAGCTCCGGGTCGAAAGCAGCCTGACGGCCCGCCTCGAACGAAACGATGATCGCGAAAGTCGGAGGCGCGACGAGGTCGGGATAGCCGGCTGCTCGAGCAGCATCCACGTCGGAACTCAGGGGCGATGACTCGCCGATGGCACGCGCGAACTCACGCACCTTCTCTCGCCCCACCTGATACACAGGAGAGGGCGGATAGGAACGTCCGACGAGATCCGGGTTGAGCGCCACGGGCGGTCGGTACTAGCGCGTTTCCTTGTGCAGGGTGTGCTTATTGCACTTGGGACAGAACTTCTGCATCTCCAGACGATCCGGATCATTGCGCCGGTTCTTCTTGGTGATGTAGTTCCGGTCCTTGCACTCCTCGCACGCCATGGTGATCTTCGGGCGTACGTCGCTGGCCTTCGCCATCGTCTCCTCTTTCCTTGTTCCCTGTAGCAGTTTCGCGGCCCACGGGGCCGTCCCGTAGCGAGGGCCGGACTTGAACCGGCGACACAGCGATTATGAGCCGCTTGCTCTACCAAACTGAGCTACCCCGCCGCGCACGACCGGTGGGCCCGGTCGTGATCGAGCCCCTTTACGGAATCGAACCGTAGACCTTCTCCTTACCATGGAGACGCTCTGCCGACTGAGCTAAAGGGGCCGTGAGCCGCATAAGGGTACCCAAGGGACCACAGTGGGCGACATCGGGCACCACCCGATTGACTACTGCCATGAGCGCATATCCACGCTGGACAGAGCAGGACATTCCCGACCTCACCGGGCGGCGGGTAATCGTCACCGGAGCGAACTCCGGGATCGGCGCCGAGACCGCCCGAGCGCTCGCCGAGCACGGTGCCGAGGTGACCCTTGCCGTGCGGTCCGTGGCGAAGGGTCAGGCCACCGCCGCCGGGATCCGCGGTGCGACCGAGGTGCGGGAGCTCGATCTGGCAAACCTCGCTTCCGTACGCGCGTTCGCGGCAGAGTGGTCTGCGGCGCACCCGTCGGGCTTGGACCTACTGATCAACAACGCCGGGATCATGGCGATCCCGCGCACGCTCAGCGCCGATGGATACGAGATGCAATTGGCCACCAACCACCTGGGTCACTTTGCACTCACCGGCCTCCTACTCCCGGCACTCGTCGCGATCCCCAAGTCGCGCGTGGTCACGGTTTCCTCCAGCGCCCATCGGATGGTCCGCGGAATGAATTTCGACGACCTTATGGGCAAGCGCAAGTACGGCCGCTGGAACGTGTACGGGCAGAGCAAGCTTGCGAATCTTCTCTTCACCGCAGAGCTGCAACATCGACTCGATGCGGCAGGGATGGACATCAAGGCGATGGCCGCCCACCCCGGCTACAGCAACACGAACCTCCAGCATGCAAGCCCCGCCATGCGCAACGCGGGTCTTGAGATGAGCATTACGAAGGTGATGAACTCGCTCATCGGTCAATCCGCACAGATGGGTGCACTCCCCACTCTCTTCGCTGCAACCGCGCCGGGACTGCCCGGCGACACGTACGTGGGCCCGGACGGTCCGGCGGAGATTCGTGGTTACCCGCGCGTCGTGGATCGGACCGCAGCCGCGAAGGATCGCCGTGCCGCCGAGCGCCTCTGGTCGATCAGCGAGGAGCTCACCGGAGTCCACTACCCGTTCGACTGATCGGCGCGCCTGCCCCGTCCATGCCCTCCGGTCCCCTCACACTGAATCACGCATCCTCGGGAGGGAGTCAGCATGGGTTCCTGGTCGGTCTGGCGGATGGCCCGCGTGGTCACGTCGCTGTTCGTTCTGATGGTCGCTGCGAACTACCTTGTCGTGGGATTCGACAACATCACGAACCCGACCAATCCCAACGCGAGCAACTGGCCCTTCGTGCAGGGAGTCATCAGCGGCGACGGTGTCCCCGCGGACAGTGGCTTTGAGTGGCGGTTCATCGACGCGACCTGGTTTCAGGCGATCTCCTAATTAGTTGTGATGACAGCCGAGACCCTCACCGGGATCCTGCTGCTCATCGCCGGAATCAAGGGCTTGCGTGCCTCCCGCACCTGCCCACGCTGGGGACATGCGCAGAAATGAACCTACGCCGGCGGGATTCTCGGTCTCGCGGTGTTCTTCCTCGGCTTCATGGTGATCGGTGGCAACTGGTCCATCATGTACTTGAACTCGAAATGGAATGGCCTGGAACCCGCGTTCCAGGACTCGGCCATGACGGCGTTGATGCTGATCCTGGTCACCGGGGTCCTGATCGGGGGCCATCTGGCGAAGGAGCACGAGGAGTCCACGGCCTGATTCGCGGACGCATACGCGCCGGTCATTTCACGGCAGTTCTTCTGGTGTTCCTCTAGACGCTCTCTCTGAGCATTGCCACAATGAGCTACGCTGAGAGGAAGGGTGCCTCGTGATCATCCACCGCAGCCCACTGCCCGATGTCGAGATCCCCGATGTCACCATCACCGAATTCGTTCTCCAGGAGGCAGCCCGGGTACCGGATCGCCCCGCCCTCATCGATGGGCCCACCGGACGCACCTACACCTACGCACAGCTCTCCGGGGCAATCCACGCGTTCGCGGGAGGTCTCCAAGCTCGTGGGCTGGGTCCTGGCTCGACGATCGCGTTGATGTCACCGAATATCCCTGAGTTTGCGATCGTGTTCCATGGCGCCGCCGTGGCTGGTGTGGCCGTGAGCACGATCAACCCGACCTACACCGCGGAGGAGGTCGCCTTCCAGCTGCGCGATTCGGAATCCGCACTCGTGGTCACCGTCGCCCCGTTCGCTGAGACGGCGGTCGCCGCAGCGAAGGCGGCCAAGGTCGCCGAGGTCTTCATCATCGGCGATCCGCCGGATGGCCTGCCGTCGTTCACGTCCTTGATGGGCGCTCCCATCGCGCAGGTACCGATTGACCCGCGCGAGCAGATCGTGGTGCTCCCCTACTCCTCGGGAACCACGGGACTGCCCAAAGGCGTGATGTTGACCCACCGGAACTTGGTCGCGAATCTCGTGCAGGTCAAAGACGGGCTGGCCATCACCGATGGTGAGGTCGTGCTCGCGGTGCTTCCTTTCTTCCACATCTACGGCATGCAGGTGCTGATGAACTTCTTCCTCAGCCGAGGGGCGACCATCGTCACTGTTCCCCGATTCGACCTCGAGCAGTGCCTGGGCATCATCCAGGAACGCAGCATCACCCGACTCTTCGCGGTTCCTCCGATCGTGCTCGCACTGGCCAAGCATCCCCTCGTCGACAACTTCGACCTGTTGAGCCTCAAGCAGGTCTTCTCCGGTGCTGCACCCCTTGGAGCAGAGCTCGCCCGCGAGGCAGCCGAGCGCATCGACTGCGAGGTTGTGCAGGGGTACGGAATGACCGAACTCAGCCCCGTCACACACATCACCCTGCTAGGCGGCTTCAAGCCGGGCACCTGCGGCGTGACGGTGCCGAATACCGAGTGCCGAATCGTCGACGTCGAAGACGGCGCGGATCAAGAGGTGGGAGGCGTTGGTGAACTCTGGGTGCGTGGACCACAAGTGATGAAGGGCTACCTGAACAATCCGGAGGCGACGGCAATCACCATCGACTCCGATGGCTGGCTCCACACGGGTGACGTCGGATTCATCGATGCGGATGGCCATCTCACGATCGTCGATCGCGTGAAGGAGTTGATCAAGTACAAGGGATTCCAGGTGGCCCCCGCCGAACTCGAGGCACTGTTGCTCACCCATCCGGCGATCGCCGACGCCGCCGTGATCGGCGTCCCCGACGAAGAAGCAGGCGAGCATCCACGTGGATTCATCGTCCTGAAGCCTGGCCAGGAGTTGAGCGTCGAGGACCTCACCGCCTTCATGAACGGCCATGTCGCCACCTACAAGGTGATCCATGACGTCGTGTTCACGGACAGCATCCCCAAGTCTCCCTCGGGCAAGATCCTCCGACGACTCCTCCGTGATGGGGCCTGACATCGCTGAATTGCGCGATCGACGCTAGACCCGCATGCTGATTACATGCGCCGAACGCTCGTGATTGTCGCCAGCCTGCTCGCGATCGTCGGATTCACCGCGTGTTCGAACCACGCGGCAGCACCGGATCCCGCCGGTGATGCATCGGCCGCGGATGCGATGTTCGCGCAGATGATGATTCCCCACCACGAGCAGGCCGTGGTCATGGCGGATCTCGCCCCGACCCGCGCCCAGGATCCGCAGATCCTGGAACTCGCCGCCGAGATCAAGGCGGCGCAGCAACCGGAGATCGATCAGATGGCTGCATGGCTGGAGGAGTGGGGTGTGCCCCGTCTCGCGGGTGACGAGGCCATGGCGGCGCACGGCAGCCATGGGATGTCGGGCATGCTGACCGATGAGCAACTCGCCGAGCTCGAAGCGAGCTCGGGAGCAGATTTCGATCAACTCTTCGCGCAGTTGATGATCGAGCATCACCAAGGTGCCATCGACATGGCTGTCGAGGTTCGCGACTCGTCTGATCCACGCGTGGCCGAGCTCGCGCAGCAAATCATCAGTACGCAGGAAGCCGAGATCGAGCAGTTGCGGCCCCTGGCGACTCCCTAACCGTTCAGCGGGCACCCATCAGGTGCTCGATGCCCAGCTGCGCCAACTGGACGTAGGCGTAGCCACGTTCGGCAAGCCGATCCGCATCCGCCGGCGAGAACGTCAGGTCGTCGATGGTCTCCCCCGGCGCGAGAGTCGGCTGGGACAGGGACAGGAGCCCCGATGCCTTTAGTGCCTCCTGCACCCGCGGATCCGCGCGGAAGGCCCGCGCACGCTCGCGCAGCATCAGGTACATGCTCATGTTCGCGCTGGCTGACGCCCAGACACCCGTGATGTCCTCGGTGCGCATCGGCTTGTAGTCGAAGTGCTTCGGCCCGTCGTATCCGCTGTTCTCGACGAGATCCACGAGATAGAAGGCGTTGATCAGGTCACCATGACCGAAGACCAGGTCCTGATCGAACTTGATGCCCCGCTGCCCATTGAGATCCAGGTGGAACAACTTCCCGCACCACAGTGCCTGGGCGATGCCGTGCACGTAATTGAGCCCGGCCATCTGCTCGTGGCCCACCTCAGGGTTGAGTCCCACCATGTCGGGGTACTGCAACTGATCGATGAACGCGATCGCATGCCCGACGGTAGGCAACAGGATGTCGCCGCGCGGCTCGTTGGGCTTGGGCTCGATGGCGAGCCGAATGTCGTAGCCCTGGTCGATGATGTACTGGCAGAGCAGGTCGACGCCCTCCTTGTACCGCTGCAGCGCCTCACGAACGTCCTTGCTGACGTCCATCTCCGATCCCTCGCGCCCACCCCAGAGCACGTATGTCGGAACGTTCATCTCGGCGGCGTAGTCCAGATTGCGTCGAGTCTTGGCGATCGCCAGACGACGCACGTCGCGATCATTCGACGTGAACGCACCATCCTTGAAGACCGGGTGCGTGAACAGGTTCGTCGTCATCATCGAGGTGACCATGTCGGTCTTCTCCAGGGCCGACTTCCACTGGTCGAAGATTCGACGGCGCTCGGCGTCGTCGGCAGCGAAGGGCACGAGGTCGTCGTCGTGGAAGGACACACCCCAGGCGCCCCGCTCCGAGAGTCGATCGAGGGTCTCGAAGGGTGAGAGCGGCTCGCGAGTGGCGTCACCAAAAGGATCCCGCGCCTGCCAGCCCACGGTCCAGAGCCCGAAAGCGAACTTGTCGGCCTTGGAAGGCTTGAGTGATTCCGCTGACGTCAGCATCTCCCCTCCGCGTGTCGGTAGACCCGGGTCCTGAGCTGTGGCAACGATAGATGTCGCGGTTGACTCTGCTCCTACCATGGTCCCATGAAGTCAGCGGTCCGTGCCGCGGTTCTCGTCGGCCCGGGTAGGTACGAGATCCAGGAGTTCGAGCGGCCCACGTTGCCGGATGGCTCCTTACTCATGGAGATGGAACTCTCCGGCATCTGCGGAACGGACAAGCACACCTACCTTGGCGAAACCAAGCAATACGCCGGCACCCCCGCTGAGACGGACACGCCGTTCCCGATCATCCAAGGACATGAGAATGTCGGGATCGTCTCGGAAATCACTCCTCGCGCAGCTGAGCACTTGGAGTTCTACGGTAAGCCGCTCAAGGTCGGTGACCGCATCGCCATGTGCCCGGACATCGTGTGCGGGAAGTGCTACGAGTGCACCCACGTCATGGGGTATGTGTGGTGCGAGCACAGTGACTGTTACGGAAACTCGTACTCATCGGCCGACTGGCCTCACCTCATGGGTGGCTGGAGTCAGCAGGTGTACATCCGTCCTGACACATTCGTCTACAAGGTTCCCAGTGGCCTCTCTCCGAAAGCTGCCGTGCTGGTCGAGCTGATGGCATGCACGGCTTCCCTGGACAAACTGAAGGAATTCAGTTCGATGTCCCATGAGGGAATGAACTCTGGTGACACCGTGGTCGTGATCGGCAACGGACCGCTCGGTCTCCTCCACGTCGCGAAGGCCGACTTGATGGGCGCCGGCCAGATCATCGCAACCGACTTGAGCGAGACGCGCCTCAATTTTGCGAAGCGAATGGGAGCGGATGTCACACTGAATGTCGCTCAGACATCACCCGAAGGGCGCATCGCCACGGTCAGGGAACTCACCGGAGGTCGAGGTGCCGACGTCGTCCTCCATATGGCCAACACTCCTCGATCCTTTGTCGAAGGTATCGAAATGCTCAAGCGCGGCGGCATGATGCTCGAAATGGGAAACTTCGCGGACACGGGCGAGGTGACAATGAATGTCCACCGTCACATCTGCAGCAAAAACATCCGCTTGATCGGAATCACCAACCACCCCTCCACGGGATATGGACCGGCACTCACGCTCATGGAGCGCCACGCAGACCGGTACCCGTTCGAGGAGATGGTGAGCCATCAATACGCCCTCGACGACGTGGACGAGGCGATGCGGATGAGCATGGACACCGCCAGCCTCAAGGTGGCTGTGGCGCCGAACGGATTCGTCTAAGGCCCCGAGGTGAAACAGACCCTCACGCACTTTCGTGTTTGCCTGAGACCCATCCCGGGAGCACGCTCAACGCTTGAGAGCGGGGTTCTGTCTCCAGGTCAGTTGCCATGCTGTCATTCCATCGATTCAGATATCCAAAGAGTGCGACCGTCGACATGATCTCGACGATTTGTCCCTCATCGTAAAACAGTCGTAGCTGATCGAAGTGCTCAACTGTCACCGCGTTTGGCACAACGGAAGCAGCCTGGGCCAAGCGCAACGCTGACCGCTCCGCATCCGTAAAGTGTTTGCTTGTCTCGAAAGACCATATTTCAGCGATTTTTTCGCGCGGCACCCCATGAGCCTCCGCATCAACAGATTCATGCGCCTGGCAGTACCTGCACCCCGCCGCAGTCGAGGCCATGAGCGCGACGAGCGCCTTCATCCCAGCCGGTACGGTTCCTGTCCGCCAGATCACCGTGATGAGGTCACCAAGTGCGACCACAATCTCTGGACGGCGCGCCATGGTCTTCAGACTGTTCGGCGTAAAGCCGATCGTGGCCTCGTACCGCTCGGCAAAATGCTCAGTTAGGGCGCCCAGTTCATCAGGGGTGAGCGGGAGAACATGTGCCATGACACATGTGTACCGCACGTGAGCGTGGCAGGTAGTGGATTCGAACCACTGTAGGCGTTAGCCGACGGATTTACAGTCCGCTCCCATTGGCCGCTCGGGCAACCTGCCATGCCCACCCGGAAGTGAGCCTGCCGAACAATACATGTGCGCGGATACCCGCTCCGGCCCCGTATCCTCGAGCCATGCGCACTCGCCACCGCCTCATTGCAGCCCTCGCCACAGCAGCCCTCCTCGGCTTCTCGGCTACTGGTCCCGCACTCGCCGACACCCAGAAGAAGGTGGCCACCTGGGAGTCAGCCCAGCAACTCACCGGCAGCGACGGCTCCCTGTGGAAGCCGACGTTCACCGCGGGCCTGCCACTGAAGGGAAAGATCACCGTCGTCAACGGCACACAGGGTGACGGCTCGCGCGCGATGGCAGTCCAAGCCACCTACGCGAAGGGTGCGCGCACCGCCACGGTGTTGGAGAATTACAAGGGAACCGCGTCGGCCCTCGACGCAGAGCCAAATATCGCCGCGGAGCTCGTCGGGAAGCCGAAGATCACCGTGGGCTCCCCAGATATGCGCTACACAGTGCGCGCCACGGTGTCCGCGAACTGCTACAACGTCAAGCCCGGCGCTGACGGTTCAGTCCCGCCACCTCCCGCAGGGTTCCGTTGCTCACAGTCGGACGTGGCGAAGTTCGGTGGCACCCTCACCGTGACCATGAAGCCAACGAGCACCATGACCGCGCCGGGGACCACCTTCGTCACGATTCAGGTCTCCCCCGGCATCACCTACGACCAACTGATCCACATGGTGCAAGGACTCGTGCAGGTCGGCCCGTAAACCAGGAAGGACGCACTCGTGGCAGATAGCAGTTTCGACATCGTCTCCAAGGTGGATCACCAGGAGGCGGACAACGCGCTGAATCAGGCGGCGAAGGAACTCGCCCAGCGTTTCGACTTCAAGAACACCGGTACCACGATCGAGTGGAAGGGTGAGGAGGTCGTGGAGATCACCTCCGGCACCGAGGAGCGCGCCGTGGCAGCCCTCGAGGTGTTCAAGGAGAAGTTGATCAAGCGCAGCATCAGCCTCAAGTCCTTCTCCGCTGGTGACCCCCGTGCCTCCGGCAAGGAGTTCAAGATCAACGGCAAGTTCACCAACGGGATCAGCAGCGAACAGGCGAAGAAGGTCGCGAAACTAATCCGCGATGAGGGCCCGAAGAGCGTGAAAACGCAGATTCAGGGCGACGAGTTACGCGTGACGAGCAAGAGTCGCGATGATCTGCAGGACACCATCGCGTTGGTGAAGGATGCCGACCTAGACTTCGCGGTCCAGTTCGTCAACTACCGCTAGGACTTGCCCAGCGTCCTGATCTGCGAGATGAACAATCCGCTCATCGCCACCCAGGCGCCGACAACCAGCACGTCCGTCGCGTTTAGAGACGTCAACGTGGTCACAATGGACGCAATGAGCGCGAACGAAACCGCGATCAAGCCGAAGATCGCCCATTGACGCTGCTTCGCATCGGTCATGTTCCGGGACCGAGTATTCCCCTTGCCGGTGAGAGCCTGCCGGAGACCGACGAGCCCGAAGATCACGACCACTACACCGAGTACATACCCAAATGTTCCCCAGTCCGCGAACGGCTGCACGATGAATGCCCCGATCAGGGCTATCACGACAACGACAACGTAGAACCACCCGAGCTTCTTATTCTGACTTTCGGTCCATTCGGCCATGGCTACCCCCAGGCCGCAAGGATATCCATCCCCTGGTCAAGATCCACGCGGCTCACTGTGGAGTAGTCGACGTCCCCCCGCCACTCCAGTGCATCGAAGGGGCACACCTCGATGCAGATTCCGCAGTACATGCAGAGCCCGTAGTCGATGGTGAACTGATCGAGGACGTTGATGGTGCGAGGTCTGCGCGCGTCAGCCTTGTCGACCTGTTCGGTATGGGACTCCAGGGTGATGCACCATGCTGGACACTCGCGAACACAGAGCATGCAGGAGGTGCAGTCCTCCGGGATCAGCGCAATCACACCGTGTCTGCTCATAACTCCCACTCCGGCTGCACCCCCGGCGGACGAGTCCGGCGCCGTGACGGATTGGCCCCCTGCCGGCCGTCGTCACCGGGCTCCGCGGCGCCGGGCCACGGGGTCTCCACCCGTGCTGGGAGCGGCGTCACTTTCCGCATTGGGGGTCGGGTGTCATGGTCGTGACGCAGGAGCGGTACTCCTTCGCCGATGCGCACCCCGAACATCTCGGATGTTTCGCGCTCCGACCACGCCGCAGCGGGATGGAGATCGGAGATGCTCGCGAGCGCTCCGTCGTAGGGAACGCATGTCATGCGCCACGCATGTTCCGCGCCGCGGATGTAGTGGGCGATCACGTCGATCGACTCCCGGCGATCGATTGCGGTGAGCAGATCGAGTCGCCATCCGTGCATCGCTTCGGCACTGGCCCGCCAGTCCGCGGGCATGACGACTTCCGGTGTCACCTGCATCAGGCGACCTCGCGGCGCAGTGCGGCGATCAACGAATCCGGCCCCGGTGGGCACCCGGGGACGTACCTGCTCACCGGAATCAGGGCGTCCACACCCGGGACCACCGAAGGGGCATCCCAGTACGGTCCACCGCTCGTCGCGCACGCACCAAAGGCGAGCACTCGCACCGGGCCCTGTTCGGCGGCGCGCTCCCAGGCTCGCAGCACCGCCGGAGCGAGAGCGTGGGTCACCGTCCCCGAGACGAGCAGCACGGTCGAGTCCGGGGAGCGTTCCGTCCCCACCTCGGAGGCCAGCGCCCCCGACCCCACCGCCGCCTCGACCTCCAGGGAGCAGCAGGCGAGTCCCAGGTTCAGCAGCTCCACGGCCACTCCGGGCTCGTCTCGGAGGCGGTAGCGGGTCACGCCGGCAGGCTACTGCCGGGATGCGTGACGGGGACCAGCGCCCACCGGCAGAATGTGCTTCAGGATATCCGGGATGTCCGATCGTGGGAGGGTGTTTACGTGACGAAACAGGTCGTGCAGGTCGACCGCGTGGTCATCCGCTTCGCTGGCGACTCCGGCGATGGCATGCAGCTCACCGGCGACCGGTTCACGTCCGAGACAGCCTGGTTCGGAAACGACCTCGTCACCCTGCCGGACTTCCCCGCGGAGATCCGTGCCCCCGCCGGCACCATGGCCGGCGTCTCGTCCTTCCAGCTCGCCTTCGCCGACCACGAGATCACCACCCCCGGTGATGCCCCCAACGTGCTCGTGGCAATGAACCCAGCGGCGCTGCGCGCCAACATCAAAGATCTGCCCGCAGGCGCCGACATCATCGTGAACACGGACGAGTTCACCAAGCGCAACCTAGAGCGAGTCGGCTATCCGGCGAGTCCTCTCGAGGATGGGTCCCTCTCCAACTACAAGATCCATTCGATCCCGCTCACCTCGATGACCGTCGAGGCCCTCGCCGAATTCGACATCACGAAGAAGGATGCGGAGCGCGCGAAGAACATGTTCGCGCTCGGCCTGCTCAGCTGGCTCTACCACCGCCCCACCGAGGGCACACGAACGTTCCTGGAGAAGAAGTTCGCCTCGAAGCCGGAGATCATGCGTGCGAACCTCGCGGCTTTCGAAGCGGGATGGTCCTTCGGCGAGACCACCGAAGACTTCTCCGTCCAATACGAGGTCAAACCCGCGACGATGAAGGAGGGCGTCTACCGCAACATCACCGGGAATCTGGCTCTCGCGTACGGACTCGTCGCGGCCGGCCAGCAGAGTGGACTGTCCGTGTTCCTCGGCTCGTACCCGATCACACCGGCATCGGACATCCTGCATGAGTTGAGCAAGCACAAGCGCTTCGGCGTGGTCACCTTCCAAGCTGAAGATGAGATCGCGGGTGCCACATCCGCGATTGGCGCTTCCTACGGTGGTGCACTCGGGGTCACCACCACGTCCGGCCCGGGCATCGCCCTGAAGTCCGAGGCGATCGGCCTCGCGGTGTCTCTGGAGCTCCCGCTTATCGTGATTGATGTCCAGCGCGGTGGACCCTCCACCGGCCTGCCGACCAAAACTGAGCAGTCGGACCTCCTCCAGGCGATGTTCGGTCGCAACGGCGAATCACCTGTCCCGATCATCGCCCCGCAGAGCCCTTCGGACTGCTTTGACGCTGCACTCGAGGCCGCACGTATCGCCGTCACCTACCGCACCCCGGTGTTCCTGCTCTCCGACGGATACCTCGCCAACGGCTCCGAACCGTGGCGGGTGCCCGATCCGAGCGAACTTCCCACCATCGATCCCGGATTCGCCACCGCGCCCAACCACGTCGGCGCTGACGGCGCGCAGGAGTTCTGGCCCTACCTACGCGATCCGCAGACCCTCGCCCGACCATGGGCGATCCCAGGAACCGCGGGTCTCGAGCACCGCATCGGCGGCTTGGAGAAGGCGGACGGCACCGGCAACATCTCCTACGACCCGGAGAACCACGACCGAATGGTGCGGTTGCGTCAGGCGAAGGTGGATGCGGTCGCCGAGGGCATCCCGCCGCTCACCGTGGACGACCCCGATGGTGATGCGCGCGTCCTGATCCTCGGGTGGGGCTCCACCTACGGCCCAATCGGTGCGGCCTGCCAGATCGCCCGACGCTCCGGGGTCAAGGTCGCCCAGGCGCACCTGTGCCACATCAACCCGTTCCCCAAGAATCTGGGCGAGGTCCTGCACTCCTACGACCGGGTGATCATCCCGGAGATGAACCTCGGACAACTCGCTCTCCTGATCCGCGCGAAGTACCTCGTTGACACCATCAACTACGACCAGGTGCGCGGGCTGCCGTTCAAGTCCGTCGAACTCGTCGGCGTGATCACCGACGTGTACAACTCCCTCGATGCGAAGGAGCAGGCATGACCGAGGCCCTCTCCCTCGTCCCCAAGTCCGATATCGAACTCAAAGCCAAGGACTTCAAGACCGACCAGGAGGTGCGCTGGTGCCCCGGCTGCGGTGACTACGCGATCCTCGCCACCGTCCAGTCCTTCATGCCCGAACTCGGTCTGCGTCGGGAGAACATCGTGTTCGTCTCCGGCATCGGGTGCTCGTCACGCTTCCCGTATTACATGAACACCTACGGCGTGCATTCGATCCACGGTCGGGCCCCGGCCATCGCCACGGGCCTCGCGGTCACCCGTCCGGATCTGTCCGTCTGGGTGATCACCGGCGATGGTGACGCCCTCAGCATCGGCGGAAACCATCTGATCCACGCCCTGCGGCGCAACGTGAATCTGAAGATCCTGCTGTTCAACAATCGAATCTACGGCCTCACGAAGGGCCAGTACTCCCCGACGTCCGAGCAGGGCAAGATCACCAAGTCCACACCTGAGGGGTCGCTCGACTACTCGTTCAATCCGGTGTCCGTGGCACTCGGGGCTGAGGCAACCTTCGTCGCCCGCACCATCGACTCCGACCGCCAGCACCTGTCCAGCGTGCTCGCGGCTGCGGCTGCGCACGAGGGCACGGCCCTGGTGGAGATCTACCAGAACTGCAACATCTTCAACGACAACGCATGGGAACCCCTGAAGGACAACGACGTGCGCGAGGAGAACCTCATGCGCCTCGTGCACGGCGAGCCGATCGTCTTCGGGGCCGCGAAGGAGAAGTGCGTGGTCCGCGCACCCGACGGCCACCTCCACGTCGCTCTCGTCGCGGATGTCGATCCCGCGGAGATCCTGATCCACGACGCACATGCCGAGGATCCGGGCCTGGCATTCGGCCTCTCGCGCCTCTCCGATTCCCACACCCTGTCCAACACCCCGATCGGGGTCTTCCGCGATGTCGCCAAGCCCTCGTACGACCGACTCGTCCGCGAGCAGGTGGAGGCAGCCCAGGCCAGCGGAACCGGTGACCTCGGCCAATTGCTACGCGGGTCGGATACCTGGACCATCAGCTGAGCAACGACGGTCGCGCGGCCACAGCACCCAGGAGTCGCGAGACCTCGGGGCTGTTCTTCGCCATCGGGGCGTACGTCTTCTGGGGGATGTTCCCCCTCTACATCGCATTGCTGTCATCGATCAGCCCACTTGAGATCGTTGCCCACCGGGCGATCTGGTCCCTGGTCTTCGTACTGATCCTGATCGCGATCTTCCGCCAGTGGGCGGCCCTGCATCGCGCCCTGACGCCGCGCACGATCGGACTCCTGGCCGCCGCGATCATGTTCCTGTCCATCAACTGGCTGGTCTACGTCTACGCCATCGACATCAACGAGGTCGTCCAGGGAGCGCTCGGCTACTTCATCAACCCCCTGGTGTCCGTCGCCCTCGGCGTGATCCTGCTGTCCGAGCGACTGGGAAGAACCCAGTGGGTGGCCATCGGCATCGCAGCCCTGGCCGTGCTCGTCCTCACCATCAGCTACGGCGGGGTGCCCTGGATCTCGCTGACCCTGGCCTTCAGTTTCGGGTTGTACGGCCTGATCAAGAAGCGCGCCAACGTGGACGCCCTGCCATCGCTGGCGATCGAAACGGCGGTCATCACCCCGATCGCCGTCGCCTACCTGTGGTTCCTTGAAGCACACGGCGAGGCAGCGTTCATTCAGGATGGCCTCGGAATCTCCGTGCTCCTGGTCCTGCTCGGACCCATCACGGCAATCCCACTGCTCGCCTTCGGGGCGGCGGCGATTCGGATCCCTCTCTCGACCCTGGGCATCATCCAGTACGTGACTCCCACCGTGATCTTCCTGCTCGGCATCACCGTGTTCGGCGAAAGTATGCCCGCCCTCCGGTGGGTGGGATTCGGACTCGTCTGGATCGCCCTCGTGATCTTCACCGCCGACGCATGGCGTCGGTCGCGCGTCCCGGTGATCGAGCCGGATTAGCCCGTGCGGTTGACGACGTAGTCGCAGAGACCCTCGAGCGCCTTGCGCGCCGGGATGTCAGGCAGGGCGTCGAGTTCGTTGCGGGCGAGTGCCGACCAGCGTCGCGCCTCATCGCGGGCGGATTCGAGAGCCGGATGAGCACGGAGTAGGGCGAGGGCCTCGGCATGCTCGGGTTCCTCCGGGAGGGGCCTGCCGAGGAGTTCACGGAGCCGTGCACTTGACGCGTCCGTGCCGTCGAGCGCGTAGAGCATCGACAGGGTGGGGACACCTTCCCGCAGGTCCGTTCCGGGTGTCTTGCCGGACTCATTCGCATCGGACGTGATGTCGACGATGTCGTCGGCCAATTGGAATGCGACGCCGATGGCTTCGCCGAAGGATGTCATGGTCCGCACGGTCTCCGGGTCGGCACCCGCCATCATCGCGCCGAACCGACCGGAGGTCGCGATGAGCGATCCGGTCTTGTCGGCGAGGACGCGCAGGTGGTGGTCGACGGCGGCGAAGTCGCCCTCCGGCCCGACGGTTTCCCGGATTTGCCCGGTGCACAGGCGTTCGAAGGTCTGCGCCTGGATCCGCACCGCCTCCGGTCCGAGGTCGGCGAGGATGTCCGAGGCGCGGGCGAAGAGGAAGTCCCCGGTCAAGATCGCGACCGTGTTATCCCAACGCGCATTGGCCGAAGCGGCACCGCGACGCAGTGTGGCCTCGTCCATGACGTCGTCGTGATACAGCGTAGCTAGGTGGGTGAGTTCCACCACCACCGCCGCCGGAATGACACCGGGGGCTCCGGGGTCCCCGAACTGCGCTGCGAGAAGCACGAGCAGGGGGCGGAAGCGCTTGCCGCCGGCATCGACCAGGTGACGGGAGGCTTCTGTGACGAACGGGTAGTCACTGCGCACCGCGTCGCGCAGGGATTTCTCGACCAGGTCAAGACCGGTGGTCAGATCCGCCTCGAGGACCGGGTCCACCACGAAGTCGGGGAGGTGTGCCGCGGGCATGCCTCCACGCTACTACCGAATGAAGACCCCGGCATTCGCGATGATGTCCAGTATCGGCTGGGGCACGATGCCCAGGGCGATCGTGAGGGTGGCGCCGGCCGCAAGGGAAACTGTGGTGAAACCGGAGGGGATCACCACGGCGGCGGTGTCCGGGGTGGGATCGGCGAAATACATGAGCACGATCACGCGCACGTAGAAGAATGCGGCGATTACGCTGGCGATGACCGCCACGATGACCAGCCAGGCATCACCCGCCGCCACACCGGCGGCGAAGACGCCCCATTTCCCGATGAAACCACCGGTCAACGGAATTCCTGCCAACGAGAGCATGAACACCGAGAAGATCGCGGCGATGAGCGGGGACTTCTTGCCCAACCCTGCCCAGTCACGGATTGACGTAGCCTCCCCTGATGCGTTGCGCACCAGCGAGATGACCGCGAAGGCACCGATCGTGGTGAATCCGTAGGCGATCAGGTAGAAGAGCACACTCGCCAGGCCCTGCGGGCTTGCGGCCACGACACCGACCAGGATGAAGCCGGCCTGCGCGATTGAGGAGTAGGCGAGCATGCGCTTGATGTCGGACTGGCTGATCGCGATGATCGATCCCACCAGCATCGACAGGATCGCGACGATCCACAGCAGGATCTCCCAATCCCAGCGCACGCCACCGAACGCGACGTAGAGCAGCCGCATCAGGGCACCAAATGCGGCGACCTTCACCGTCGCGGCCATCATGCCGGTCACCGGCGTGGGAGCACCCTGGTAGACGTCGGGGGTCCACTGGTGGAACGGGACGGCGCCGATCTTGAAGAACAGGCCGACAAGCAACATCGCGATGCCGATGAGCAGCAGCGTGTTCTCCCCCGCCTTCGTGGTGATGGCGAAGGAGATCGGACCGAAGGCGATGGATCCGCTATAGCCGTAGATCAACGCGGCGCCGAAGAGGAAGAAGGCCGAGGAGAAGGCGCCGAGCAGGAAGTACTTGAGCGCCGCTTCCTGGGACAGGAGTCGACGGCGGCGTGCCATCCCGGCGAGCAGGTACAGGGGAAGGGACATGACCTCGAGCGCGATGAACATCATGAGCAGGTCGTTCGATGCGACGAAGAGCATCATCCCCAGCACGGCGAAGAGCAGGAACGGCCACACCTCTGTCTGCAGGTACCCGCGGATGGTGAACTGCCGCTCATCCTCCGATCCGGGAAGCGCGGATGCCCGCGGTGCGAACGCGTCCCCCGAGGGATCCACCCCACCTTCGGCCATGAGCAGACCACCGAGGATGGCCAGGATCAGGATGGTGCCCTGCATGATCCATGCGGGACCATCGAGCGCGATGGACTGGCCTCCCGTCAGCACGCGCATGCCACTGTTGAGGACAACAAGGACGAGGGCACCGATCAACGTGGTGAAGACGAGGACCAACTGGAGGAATCGTCGGACCGAGCGCGGAGCGAACGCCTCGACTAGGACCGAGATGATCGCGGCGACTCCGACGACGATCATTGGCGCCAGAGCGGCGTAGTCGAGTTCCGGAGAGATGAACTCCATCACTTCCCACCTCCCTGCGCCATGTCGATGTCCGGCATGTGGTCACTGACCGCCAGCATGAGATCACCGGCCGGGGTGATGACGTTCGTCAGGGGGGACGGGAACAGGCCGAGGACGATGATCAGAGCGGCGATCGGGACCAACGCGGTGATCTCGCGTCCGTTGAGATCCCTCATCCCGGTCACGTCCGGACTTGCCGGGCCGGTCATCGTGCGCTGGTAGACGCGCAGGACGTAGGCCGCCGTGATCACGATCCCCAGGGTCGCGACGGCACCGATCCAGATGTTCACCTCGAATGCGCCCAGCAGCACGAGGAACTCACCGACGAAAGAGACCATGCCCGGAAGTGCCAGCGAGGACAGCGCGGCGATCAGGAAGAACCCGGCCAACACCGGAGCGACCTTGTTGACGCCGCCGTAGTCGGAGATGAGCGAGGAGCCCGTATGCCGCGACATCAGGTACCCGGCGGTGAGGAACAGGGCGGCGGTGGACAGGCCGTGCGCAACCATGTAGACGACCGAACCGGTCATGCCTTGCGAGGTGAACACGAAGATGCCCAGTGCGATAAAGCCGAAGTGAGACATGGAAGAGTAGGCGAATAGTCGCCGCATGTCGTTCTGCGTGAGCGCGAGATAGGCCCCGTAGAAGATGCCGATGAGCGCCAGACCGATCACCACGGGTGCGTAGAAGTCGCTAGCGGCCGGGAAGATGGGCAGCAGGTAGCGGATCATGCCGAAGGTGCCGACCTTGTCGAGGACGCCGATCAGCAGGACGCTCGTGCCCGCCTTCGACGCACCCGCGGCGTCGGGCAGCCAGGTGTGGAAGGGCCACAGGGGGGCCTTGATCGCGAAGGCGATGAAGAAGCCGAGGAACAGCATCTTCTGCACGTTCGGGTCCATGTCCAGACCGACCAGGGCCGCGTAGTTGAAGGTGCCACTGCCAAACTCCTGCGCGGATACCACGTAGAGCCCGACGAGGGCGGCCAGCATGAACAGGCCACCCACCAGGGAGTAGACGAGGAACTTCACCGCGGCGTAAGAACGCTGCGGACCGCCGTACCGCCCGATCATGAAGTAGACCGGGATCAGCATCGCCTCGAAGAAGACATAGAAAAGGAAGAGGTCGGTAGCGGAGAAGACCCCGATCATCAAGGTCTCGAGGACCAGGATCAGGGAGAAGTACCCCTTCACCGAGCCGCGGGAGTCGTCGACGTCGTTCCACCCGGCCAGGATCACGAACGGCACGAGGGTGGCCGCAAGCGCGACGAGCACCAGGCCGATGCCGTCGACACCCACCGAATACGAGATCCCGAAGGACGGGATCCACGGATAGTTCTCCACGAACTGGAATGGCTGCGATGACGATCCATCGAACTTCAGGCTCATCGCCACCGTGCCGGCCAGGGTCACCAGGGAGAAGGCCAACGCCACCTGCTTGGCCAGTGTCCCGCGGGACTTCGGCAGCAGCGCCACCACGATGCTGCCCATCAGGGGCACGACACCGAGAACGGTCAACCAGGGAAACGTCATGACTGCACCAACACCAGGGCGAGGGCCACCAGCAGCGCGCCGCCGACCATGGACAGGGCGTACGACCGGGCGAAGCCGGTCTGGGTCCGACGGAGCCGGCCGGAGATCGCACCCACCGATCCGGCGAGCCCGTTTACGAAACCATCGACCCCACGCGCATCGAAGATGGTGAGCGCCTTGGACAGGGCGAAGCTCGGGCGGACCACGAGCGCGTCGTTGACGGCGTCGCCGTAGAGGTCCTTGCGCGCCGCGCGGGTGAGCCACGAACCCCGCGGCGCCTCGATCGGCACCGGACGTCGGGCGTACATCACCCAGCCGATGATCGCGCCGATGATCACCACGATGAGGGTCACGACGATGTAGACCCAGGTGGGGAATGGCGTGGGTTCGGAAGCGAAGCCGGTGACCGGCTCGAGCCAGGACTCGATGTTGCCCCAGAAGAGAAGCGCCATGCCGAGGAGCGTCGAACCGATCGCCAGGATGATCAGCGGGATCGTCATAACCTTGGGTGACTCGTGCGGATGGACCCCTTCCTCCCACCTGGCCTTACCGAAGAACGTCATCGCGATCATGCGTGTCATGTAGAACCCGGTGATACCTGCAGCCAGGATGGTGGCGACACCGATCAGCGCGTTGCGCTCGAATGCCGCGTGGATGATCTCGTCCTTCGACCAGAAACCGGCGAACGGCGGGATACCGATGATCGCGAGGTACCCCGCCATGAAGGTGACGAAGGTGATCACCATCAGACCCTTCAAGGTGCCATATCGGCGCATATTGACGTCGTCGTTCATCCCATGCATGACCGAACCCGCGCCGAGGAAGAGTCCCGCCTTGAAGACGCCGTGGGTGAGCAGGTGGAAAATCGCGAAGATGTAGCCGATTGGACCGAGACCGGCAGCAAAGACCATGTACCCGATCTGACTCATCGTCGAGCCGGCCAGCGACTTCTTGATGTCGTCCTTCGCCGAGCCGATGATCGCGCCCATGAAGATGGTGATGAGGCCCACGACCACGACCGCGGTGGCGGCCCACACGGCGGCGTCGAAGATCACGTGGCTCCGCACGATCAGATATACGCCCGCGGTGACCATGGTCGCCGCATGGATCAGCGCGGAGACCGGTGTCGGTCCTTCCATGGCGTCGAGCAGCCAGGCCTGCAGTGGGAACTGCGCGGACTTGCCCGCCGCCGCGAGCAGGAGGAGCAGGCCGATCGCAGTCAGCGTTCCCTCACTGGCCTCGCCCACCTGGCCGAACACCTCGCCGAAGGTGACGGAGCCGAAGGTGACGAAGATCAGCATGATGGCCAGGGAGAGGCCGACATCGCCGACGCGGTTGATGATGAACGCCTTCTTCGCCGCCGCTGCCGCAGACGGCTTGTACTGCCAGAAGCCGATGAGCAGGTAGCTGGCTAGGCCCACGCCCTCCCAACCCACGTAGAGCAGAAGGTAGTTGTTGGCGAGGACCAGCAGCAGCATCGCTGCGACGAACAGGTTCAGATACCCGAAGAACTTCCGACGATCCGGGTCGTGCGCCATATAGCCCAAGGAGTAGATGTGGATCAGCGCGCCGACGATCGTGATGAGCAGGACGAACACCATGGAGAGCTGATCGAGTTGGAGCGCGAAGTCGACCTGCAGGGAGCCGACCGCGATCCACGAGTACACCGTCTGGGTGATCGATCGCTCTTCCGCGGGGAGGGCCATGAGCCCGAGGAGCATGAGGACGCCGATCACAGCCGACGTGCATACCGTCAGGACCCCGAGGTAGGGACCCCACCTGTCAGTGCGGCGGCCGCCGAACAGCAGGATCGCTGCCCCCGCGAGTGGGAGCGCGATCAGCACCCACAACAGAGAGAAGATCCCAGGCTCGGTCACAGCCATCCTTCTAGTACTTCAGTAGGTTCGGTTCATCCACGGATGCGGATTTTCGGGTTCGGAAGATCGTTACGATGATGGCGAGGCCCACGACAACCTCGGCTGCAGCCACCACCATCACGAAAAAGGCGACCACCTGCCCATCGAGGTTGCCGTTCATCCGGGCGAATGCGACGAACGCGAGGTTCGCAGCGTTGAGCATGAGCTCGACCGACATGAAGACGATGATCGCGTTGCGTCGGACGAGGACACCGATGGCGCCGAGGCTGAACAAAATCGCAGCCAACACCACGTAGTTCGCGGGGTTCACGAGTCAACCCCCTTCGTGAGTTCGCGGATCTCGTCGACGTCGGCGGGATCCACGTCGCGGACATCGTCGCGCGCCCGCAGGGGACCGGGTACGGAGTCCAGGCTCGTGCTGCCATCGGGCAGCAGCGCCGGGGTGTCGACGGCGTTGTGCCGGGCGTACACGCCCGGACTCGGCCGATTACCCGGATGGCCACCATCGCGGAACCGCTCTTCCGAGAGCTCCGGTTGACTCTTGCGGGGTGTCCAACGCTCCCGGTGCGCGAGCACCATGGCACCGACGGCTGCGGTGATGAGCAGGGCGGCGGTCGCTTGGAAGGCGACCACGTAGTCGTCGAACATCAGTTGGGCGAGACCTTGCACGTTGCCGCCCGCGGCATCATTGGCCGCGGTGAGTCCGATGTCCCCCGAAGTGGTCAATGCCGAACCGATGCCCACCGTGAGCAGGAGCCCGAGACCGATCCCGAGCAGTAGGCCGGCGAAACGCTGGCCCTTGATGGTCTCGACCAGGGAGTCGGAGGAATCCACGCCCACGACCATGAGGACGAAGAGGAACAGCATCATGACTGCGCCGGTGTAGACGATCACCTGCACCATGCCGAGGAACGGGGCCGCGTTCGCGACGTACAGGATTGCGAGATTGATCATCGTCAACGCGATGAACAGCGCACTGTGCACGGCCTTGCGGGAGATGATCATGCCCAGGGCACCGAGCACTGCGAGGCCGCCACATACCCAGAAGACGATCGTCTCCCCGAGATTGAAGTCCGAGACCGCTTCCGTCACGAAGATTCTCCTTCGCTCTCGGATTTCTCCACGGTGAACTGTTCGGGCACCGCGCCGGTGATCTTGTTGGCGTAGTAGTCCTGCTCCGTGGTGCCCGGAACCATCGGGTGGGGTGGCGGCGCCATGCCGGGGAGCAAGGGGGCAAGCAGGTCCTGCTTCTCGTAGATCAGGTCCGCGCGGTTGGCGTCGGCGAGCTCGAATTCATTCGTCATCGTCAGCGCCCGGGTGGGACAAGCCTCGATGCACAAGCCGCAGAAGATACAGCGCAGGTAGTTGATCTGGTAGACGCGACCGTACCTCTCACCGGGTGAGAAACGCTCGGAGTCGGTGTTGTCCGCCCCCTGAACGTAGATCGCATCCGCCGGACACGCCCACGCGCACAGTTCGCAGCCGACGCACTTCTCCAGTCCGTCGGGCCAGCGATTGAGCTGGTGTCGGCCATGGAAGCGTGGTTTCGGCGGGTACTTGTCCTTCTGCTCCGGGTACTGCTCCGTGACCACCTTCTTGAACATGGTGGTGAAGGTGACTCCGAAGCCGCGCACGGCCTGGGGTAGCTCAGGCATCCTCGGCCTCCTTCATGGTGGCCTGCGTTGTGAGTAATGCACTGCGCCGCGGGGTGTACTCGAAGGTCTGGCTGGGCATGGGTGGAACCGGGTGGGCGCCGGGAACGAGGTCGAGCTGCCGCTCTGCGCGCGCGGCGCGATCGGCATCGCGCTGCTGCTCGCGACGTTCCGCGCGTCCCTGGAGGACCCAGGCACCCGCGAGCAGGATCAGGATCAGGACCACGCCCGCGATGAGGAGTTCAGTGTTTGTCAATGCCACCTGGTCGCGCAGGATCCGCACCGCCGCGACGATGATGGTCCAGATCAGGGCGACCGGGATGAGCACCTTCCAGCCGAACTTCATGAACTGGTCGTACCGGAGACGTGGCAGGGTCCCGCGCAGCCAGATGAACACGAAGATGAAGATCTGAACCTTGAGCAGCCACCACACCATCGGCCACCAGCCGGTGTTGGCGCTCTCCCAGAGGGAGATCGGCCAGGGTGCGAGATAGCCGCCGAGGAACAGGGTGGTCGCCAGCGCGGAGACGGTCACCATGTTGATGTACTCCGCGAGGAAGAACAGTGCGAACTTCAGCGACGAGTACTCCGTGTGGAATCCACCGACGAGTTCCCCCTCGGCCTCGGGTAGATCGAAGGGTGCCCGGTTGGTCTCTCCCACCATCGCGGTCACGTAGATCAGGAAACTCGGGAGCAGGATGACCGCGAACCAGATCGGCTCCTGGGCGAGCACGATCTGCGAGGTCGACATCGAGCCTGCGTAGAGGAACACCGCGACGAAGGACAGTCCCATCGCGATCTCGTAGGAGATGACCTGCGCGGTGGAGCGCAGACCTCCGAGGAGCGGATAGGTGGATCCCGACGACCAGCCGGCGAGCACCAGGCCGTAGACGCCGATCGATGCGATCGCCAAGACGTAGAGCACCGATACCGGGAAGTCGGTGAGTTGCAACGGAGTCTCGACACCGAAGATCGACACGGTCGGGCCGAAGGGGATCACCGCGAACGCGAGGAAGGCGGCAGTGGCCGAGATCACCGGGGCGATCCAGTACACGGCACGGTGCGCGGCCTTCGGGAGGATCTCCTCCTTGAGGGCGAGTTTGACGCCATCCATGAGTGACTGCAGCAGGCCCTGCGGACCGACACGGTTGGGTCCGATGCGGTTCTGCATCCGCGACACCACGCGCCGTTCCCACCAGATGGTGAACAAGGTGAGCAGGACCAGCATCACGAAGATGCCGAGCACCTTGACGATCACCAACCACCACGGGTCGGTCCCAAACAGTCCGAACTGGCTCACAGCGCACCTCCCGCGGTGACGCGGATGATGTCGCCAGGGCGCGCACCGAGATCGCGGTAGATGTGGCAGCCGGGTGAGTTCATCGGGACCCAGACGACGGACTCGGCGACGTCAGCGATCTCCACGGGGAGGGTGACGATGCCCGCGGGACCGTGCAGGGTCGCGGTCTCCGTGAGTCCCAGTCGACGTGCGGTGGCGTCGGAGACCATCACGACGGTGGGGCGGGCGGTGGCTGCGAGATGGGGCTCACCCTCCTGCAACACACCTGAGTCGAGCAGCTGACGCCAGCTCGCGAGGACGAGTCCGTCGCGACGTGGTCCCACGGGAACACGGGGCGCCTCGAGTCGCGCACCACGCCAGGGACCGAGGGTCCCGAGTTCGGCACGTAGGACGTTGACATCGCTCGGCCCGACGGGACGATCCATCGCATCGGCGATCATCCCGAGGACCTGGGCATCGGGCATGGTGAGCGCATCGCGCAACACCCGAGTGAAGGGACGCGGCCGACCCTCCCAGTCCAGGAACGTGCCCGCCTTCTCGGTGACGACGGCGACGGGGAGGACCACGGAGGCCAGTTCCGTGACGGCCGAATGGTGGTTCTCGAGCGACACGATGAATCCGACCCGTTCGAGAGCCGCACGCACATCCTGCGGGTAGTCGGCAAGCTCCACGCCACCGACGACGGCCGCCTCGACGGTGCCGAGTCGCGCGAGGAGCGCATCGCCGGATGCTCCGGGGTGCGGCAGCGAATCGACACCCCACAACTCCGACACCTCGGCCCTGGCCTGCGCATCGGAGAGCGGACGTCCGCCGGGAAGGAGGCCGGCGATGGCACCGGCGTCGAGCGCACCGCGCTCGCCCGCACGGCGTGGAACCCATGCGAGTGCGGCACCGGTGCGATCGGCAAGTGCTGCGACCGCGCTGAGGGCACCCGCGCTCAGTGCCGCACGCTCGCCCACCATGATCACGGCACCCGAATGCGCGAGCGCGGCCAGGATGTCTGCGGGAAGGGAAGCCAGCGCGGCGGCTTCGTCGCCGGGTGCGCACCACACCATCTCCGCGGCGACCTTCTCGCTGCCCTTCGAGCGCACCGCACCCACGCTGACGACGCGGGTTCCCGCCCGCGCGGCCTTGCGCAGACGCAGGAAGACGATCGGCGACTCATCCTCGGGTTCGAAGGAGACCAGCAGGACGATGGGTGCGGACTCGAGCTTCTCGTAGCTGACGGACACCGGCGAGCCGGCAACGAGCGAGGCGAGGAATGCGTGCTCCTCGTCGGAGAGAGCGCGGGCGCGGAAGTCGATGTCATCCGTGCGGAGTGCGGCGCGCGCGAATCGTGCGTAGGCGTACGCGTCCTCGACGGTGGAGCGACCACCGACCAGGACCGCGTGACTCGAAGCCTCGGCGAGCCCTCGGGCGGCGACGTCGATGGCCTCCGGCCAGGACGCGACGCGCAGTTCACCGTTCTCCCGGATCAGCGGGTACTCGATCCGACCTTCGGTCTGGTAGACGAACGCGAAGCGACCCTTGTCGCAGTTCCACTCCTCGTTGACCTCGGGGGAATCCCACGCGAGGCGACGGGTGACCACCTCACGGCGGTAATCCGTGCGCAGCGAGCACCCGGATGCACAGTGCTCGCACGTGGTGGGAACCGACACCAAATCGAAGGGACGTGAACGGAATCGGTAGGCGGCTGAGGTAAGTGCGCCCACCGGACAGATCTGGATCGTGTTGCCGGAGAAATAGGAGTCGAAGGGTTGATCCTCGGCGGTACCGACCTGCTGCTGGGCACCACGCTCGAGCAGTTCGAGCATGGGGTCACCGGCGATCTGCTCCGCGAACCGCGTGCAGCGCGCGCACGAGACGCAGCGCTCACGGTCGAGCAAGATCTGCGCGCTGACGTTGATCGGCTTGGGGAATGTGCGCTTGTCTTCGGTGAATCGCGATTCCGGACGCCCGACACTCATCGCCTGGTTCTGCAATGGACACTCGCCACCCTTGTCGCACACCGGGCAGTCGAGCGGATGGTTGAGCAGCAGGAACTCCATCACGCCCTCCTGGGCGAGACGTGCCATCTCGGAGGACTGTTGGGTGCGGATGACCATGCCGTCGGAGACGGTTTGCGCGCAGGCGGGCTGCGGCTTGGGCATGCCCTCCACCTCGATCAGGCAGGCGCGGCATGCCGCGACCGGATCGAGGAGCGGGTGATCGCAGAAGCGGGGGATCTCGATACCCAGCAGTTCCGCCGCGCGGATCACGAGAGTTCCCTTCGGCACCGCGACCGCGACCCCGTCGATGATCACCGTGACGGTGTCTGAGGGAACGGCGACCTGGGAATCGTTGGTGGTGATAGTCATCGGGCCACCGCCGGAGCGAATACATACGAAGCGACGGGATCGAACGTGCCGTCGACGGGAGTGTGCGTGGCGTCGGTGAACTCCTGACGGAAGAACTTCAGCGCCGCCGGATACGGGGTGGCCGCCGCATCACCGAGGGCGCAGAACGAGCGCCCGGCGATCTGGCCGCAAAGGTTCACCAGGGTGTCCATCTCGGTGGCGGTGCCATGTCCGTGCTCGAACTTCTCGAGCACCCCGGTGATCCAGTAGGTCCCCTCGCGGCACGGAGTGCACTTACCGCAGGACTCGTGCTTGTAGAACTCCAGCCACCGCGTGACCGCCTTCACGACACTCACGGTGGAGTCGAAGATCATCGGTGTGCCCGTGCCGAGCATGGTGCCCGCTTCGGCCATCGCCTCGTAGGTGAGCGGCAGGTCGAGGTGCTCGGCGGTCAACATCGGAACCGAGGACCCACCGGGCAGCCAGAACTTAACCTCGCCACCACCGCGAACTCCCCCGGCGTAGTCGAGGAGCTCGCGCATCGTGATGCCCAGGGGTGCTTCGAACAGTCCCGGATTGTTCACATGTCCGGAGACCGCCCACACCTTGAATCCCGGTGACTTCTCGGTGCCGAACTGCCGGAACCACTCGACGCCGCGACCGATGATGAATGGGATGTTGGCGATGGTCTCCACATTGTTAATCACCGTGGGTGAGGCGTAGAGCCCGGCGACCGCGGGGAAGGGCGGCTTGAGTCGCGGCTGACCTCGGTAGCCCTCGAGTGAGTCCAGGAGCGCGGTCTCTTCACCGCAGATGTAGGCACCGGCACCGGAGTGCACGACGACGTCGAGGTCGAATCCACTGCCGAGGATGTTCTTCCCGATGAGACCCGCGGCCTTGGCCTGCTCCACGGCGAAGGCCACCTTGCGGATCGCGTTCGGAACCTCCCCGCGGATGTAGATGAAGGCATGGTTGGCACGGATCGCGTAGCTGGCGATGATCACGCCCTCCACGAGCACGTGCGGATCGGCCATCATGATCGGGATGTCCTTGCACGCACCCGGCTCGGACTCGTCGGCGTTCACCACCAGGTAGTGCTGCTTACCATCGTTCTGCGGGACGAAGGACCACTTCAACCCGGTGGGGAAGCCCGCTCCCCCGCGCCCGCGCAGTCCTGAATCCTTCACCTGGCCGATGATCGCGTCGGGATCCTGCTTCAGCGCGGACGCGAGTGCCTCGTAGCCACCGAAGCGGCGGTACCCGTCGAGTGTGTAGAGATCGGGTGCATCCCAATGTTCGGTGATGACCGGGGTCAGACCAGTGGTGATCATGGCGCCTTCATCCCCCGTTGCTTGGCGATCGTGAGACCCGCGAGCATCTTCGAGTCGACGGAGGGCGCATCCGCGAGGCCGTCGAGTGGGAATGCGAGGGTGTGCTCGGTGGCATCGAAGTCACGGATCACCGGCCCGCGGGTGGACCGCACGGTCTCACCCCGACGCAACTTCTCGATGACCTCGCAGGCACCCCGAGGCGTGACGTCGTCCATGAACTCCCAGTCCACGGTCATGACGGGTGCGTGGGTGCAGGCAGCCTGGCATTCAATGCGCTCAAGGAAGAACTCGCCGTCCGGCGTGGGTTCGTTAGGTCCCACTCCGAGTTCCGCGCTGAGCGCGTCCCACACCGCGTCTCCGCCGAGGAGTCCGCAGAGGGTGTTGGTGCAGATGCCGATGTGGTGTTTGCCCACGGGGCGACGCTTGTACATCGTGTAGAAGCTGGCCACAGCGGTCACCTCCGCCGGCGTGATGCCAAGGACCTCGGCACACACGTTGATCCCCTCGACGGTGATCTCGTTCTCCTCGCTCTGCACCAGGTGCAGCATGGGCAGGAGTGCCGATCGCGCAGACGGGTAGCGGTCCGCGATTTCGCGCAGGCCGGTGCGAGTGGTCTCGGAGATGGCCATCAGCGATCCACCCCACCCATGACCGGATCGATGCTTGCCACGGCCGCGATGACATCAGGCACCATGCCCCCGACGCACATGGCGGCGGTGGCCTGAAGGTTGTTGAACGAGGGGTCGCGGAAGTGCACTCGGTAGGGACGCGTGCCACCGGCGCTCACCACGTGAGCACCAAGTTCACCGCGCGGTGACTCGACCGCGGCGTACACCTGTCCGGCGGGGACCTGGAAGCCTTCGGTGACCAACTTGAAGTGGTGGATGAGCGCCTCCATCGACTCGCTCATGATCTCGCGAATGTGATCGAGGGAGTTGCCCTGGCCATCGGCACCGATCGACAACTGCGCCGGCCAGGCGATCTTCTTATCGGCGACCATCACCGGTCCTGGCTTCAACCGGTTGAGGCATTGTTCGACGATCTTCATCGACTCTTGCATCTCGGCTAGGCGGATGAGGAATCGGCCGTAGGCGTCGCACGTGTCGGTGGTGGGGACGTCGAACTCGTAAGTCTCGTAGCCGCAATAGGGCTGGGACTTGCGGAGGTCATGCGGCAGGCCGGTTGAGCGCAGGACCGGACCGGTGATGCCGAGAGCCATGCACCCGGTGAGGTCGAGATACCCGACGTTCACCGTGCGACCCATCCAAATGGTGTTGTCGACGAGCAGATCGGCGGTGTCCTTCATCCGCTTCTTGAGCAGCGGGAGGGTCTCGCGGATCTTCTCCTCGGCGCCCGCGGGAAGGTCCTGGGCCACGCCACCGGGGCGCACGTAGGCGCTATTCATCCGAAGCCCGGTCACCATCTCGAACAGGTCGAGGACCAACTCGCGCTCGCGGAATCCGAAGGTCATCGCGGTCAAGGCACCGAGTTCCATGCCACCCGTTGCAAGGGCGACGAGGTGCGAGGAGATGCGATTGAGCTCCATCATCATCACGCGGATGACGTTGGCGCGCTCGGGGATCTGGTCGGTGATCCCGAGCAACTTCTCCACCGCCAGGCAGTAGGCGGTCTCGTTGAAGAAGGGGCTGAGGTAGTCCATCCGCGTGACGAAGGTGACGCCCTGCACCCAGGAGCGGTACTCGAGGTTCTTCTCGATGCCGGTGTGCAGGTACCCGATGCCACAGGTGGCCTCAGTGACCGACTCACCCTCCAGCTCGAGGATCAGGCGCAGCACTCCATGGGTGGACG
>Ga0194133_10001612_pt1 | contig 38289 bp, 41 predicted proteins | sample TA2KigOf40mmetaG_FD_155448 | JGI IMG/M metagenome (GOLD analysis project Ga0194133, IMG submission 155448) | Freshwater microbial communities from Lake Tanganyika, Tanzania - TA2015055 Kigoma Offshore 40m | ecosystem: Environmental > Aquatic > Freshwater > Lake | place: Tanzania: Lake...
AAAGTCGCGCGCTGCTCTTGCTCGCGGTCACGGCACTTTTGCTGCAGGCCTGCGGCACGCTGCGTCGTGGTCCGGAGCCTTTGCCGCGTGCGGATGTTCCCGCGGGCACGGTCAAGCCGCCGCGCCGCATCGACGACATCCCCGACGCCGTACCGCGCAAAGAGCCGCGCAGCCGCTACGGCAATCCCGAAACCTACGAAGTCTTCGGTCGGACCTATCGCGTGAAACGCAGTGCACGCGGTCACATCGAGCGCGGCACAGCCTCGTGGTACGGACCCGGTTTTCACGCCGAGCGTACTTCGAGTGGTGAACCCTACGACATGTATGCGATGACTGCGGCGCACAAGACGCTGCCCATTCCCGTTTACGTGCGCGTCACCAATCTCGAGAACCGGCGTTCGGTGGTGGTTCGGGTCAATGATCGCGGGCCGTTCGTCGGCGATCGCATCATCGATCTGTCCTATACCGCCGCGCACAAACTCGACATGGTGAGAAAGGGCACCGCCCCCGTGGAAATCCGCGTCATCGAACCGGGCGATGAGGCGCCCGCGCCCGTGATCGCGGCTGCGGCTACGCCTGCGGCTGCGGCTACGCCTGCGGTTGCGGCTGCGCCCGTAGTCACTGCCGCGGCGGACATCGGCGTCAGTTCGCGTTATCTGCAAACAGGATCTTTCGCGACCCGCACCAACGCCGAGGCGATGTTGAATTTGCTGGCACGCGCCGGGATCCGCAATGCCGGCGTGCGTGAGGCGCGCATCGGCGAGCGTACGGTGTTCCGCGTACGCGTCGGTCCGCTCGATAACGCCATCGAGGCGGATGACATGATCGAAAGACTGCGGGTTGCCGGCATCCCGGATGCTCGTCCCGCGCACGAGTAACACGTTTACAATTCGCGGCAGACTCTGGTCCCTTTCATTCGCAGGAGCTGCATCTTGTTGTCACGGTCGCTGTCCACTTCTGTTTTGTCCCGTCTTGCCCTGTTCGCCTGCGCGCTCGTGCTGCCATTTTTTGCGGTGCAACCCGCTGCAGCCATCACCTCGGCCGTACCGCCAGCGCCGGCCGTAGAGGCTAAATCCTGGATCCTCATGGATCAGGCCACGGGGCGTCGTCTTGCAGGACAGAACGAAGATCTGCGCGTCGAACCCGCCAGCGTCACCAAAGTAATGACGGCCTATGTGGCCTTTCGCGCGCTCGCCGAAGGGCGCCTGCAGTTGCAGGAACCGATCACCATCAGCGAGAAAGCCTGGCGTGCCGAGGGCTCGCGCACCTTTTTGCAGGTGGGCGACAAAGTACCCGCCGAAGTATTGCTGCAGGGCATGATCGTGCAGTCGGGCAACGACGCCGCGATCGCACTCGCCGAACGACTCGCGGGCTCGGAAGAGATTTTCGCGCAGCTGATGACGCAGCAAGCAAAAGCACTCGGCATGAAGAACAGCAGCTTCGCGAATGCGACCGGCCTACCCGATCCTGCGCTGTACACCACGGCACGCGACATCGCGATTCTGGCGCGCTCCCTGATCCGCGAATTCCCGCAGTATTACCGCTGGTACTCGCAGAAAGAATTCGTCTGGAATAATATCCGTCAAGGAAATCGCAACGGTCTGCTCTATCAAGACCCGACCGTCGATGGCATCAAGACAGGTCACACCGATACCGCAGGCTATTGCCTCGTCAGTTCGGCAGAGCGCAACGGCACTCGCATGATCTCGGCCGTCTTCGGCACCGAGTCGCCAAAAATCCGCGAACGGGCGAGTGCCGGTATCCTCAACTACGGCTTCGCGTTCTATGAAACCGTCACGCTGCGCAAGGCTGGCGAGATGGTGCTGCAACCGCGCGTGTACAAGGGCAGCGAACAGTACGCAGCCATCGGACCGCAGAGCAACGTCGCCGTCACGGTGGTGCGCGGTGGTGCCTCGAAGCTTAGGGTATCCACCAAGCTGAACGAACCTCTGGTCGCACCGCTGAAGGCCGGGCAACAAGTCGGCGAGTTGCGCGTTCAAGACGGCGACACCGTCATCCGTCGCGTGCCGCTCGTGGTCAGCAAAGATTTGCCCGCTGGCGGTGTCTGGGCCCGCGTACGCGACACCGTCGCCATGTGGATGCGCTGACATGGCCGCCCCCTTGCCGATCTGCTACCTGAACGGCGAATGGCTGCCACTCGCCGAGGCAAAGATTTCGCCGCTCGATCGCAGCTTCCTGTTCGGTGATGGCGTGTACGAAGTAGTCCCTGTTTTTGCAGGGCGGCCATTCCGCTTCAGCGAACACTTCGATCGACTCGGCCGCAGTTGCGCAGCGCTGCGCCTGCGTGACCCGCATGATCGCGACGGCTGGCGCGCCATCATGCGCGGTCTCATGGAGCGTAACGGCGGCGGTGACATGTATGTCTACGTGCAGATTTCGCGCGGAGCAGACAGCGAACGCGCCCACGCGCCCCTGCCACAAATTCCACCCACCGTGTTCGGCTTCGCGGCGCCCCTCGCCAAATCCGGCGCAGAGCAACTCGCGCGCGGCATCAGCTGCGTCACCGCGCCCGACATCCGCTGGGCACGCTGCGACATCAAATCGGTGGCCTTGCTCGGCAACGTGCTGCAACGACAACTGAGCTGTGATGTCGGCGCCGACGAAACTATCCTGCTGCGCGATGGGCAGATGATGGAAGCCACAGCCTCTACCGTGCACGTGGTGCTCGCAGGCACCATCGTCACGCCGCCCAATTCGACCGCGATCCTGCCAGGCACCACGCGCAGCGTGGTCGAAGAAGTTGCCGATCGTTTGGGGCTGCCCTGCCTAACCCGTGACGTCAGCGAGGCCGAACTGCGCAGTGCAGAGGAAGTCTGGATCTCTTCATCGACACGCACGGTTGCGGCAGTGACCACGCTCGACGGTCAGCCCGTGGGCAACGGCAAACCGGGGCCCGTGTGGCAGCAAATGCGCCAGGGCATCGCTGACCTGCTGCGCGAGCTCGCAACGCAGCCGTGGTAACACCCGTCGATCCGGCAGCGAGCCCGCTGCAGTTCCCAACCGACTATCCGATCAAGGTGGTGGGCAGAACATCGCGTGATTTTCGCGCGCGTATCGATGCGGTGGTCACGCAGCACAGCCCCTCGCTCTCGGCTGATCGCATCAGCGAGCGCGAAAGCGGCGCCGGAAACTTCATCTCGATCACTTACACCATCGTCGCTGAGAGCCGCGAACAGGTGACGGCGCTGGTCGGTGCGCTGGTAGCCACCGAAGGCGTGATGATGGTGATCTGAGTCCGATCAGACCCCGGGGTTTGATCAGCGGCCGATCAGCGACAGAAACTCGCGCCGCGTATCGGCGTTGGTCTTGATCGAACCCCGCAGCGCCGAGCTCACGGTCGCCGTCCCGGTGTGCCGTACGCCGCGCGATTCCATGCACATGTGACGACACTCGATGACCACGGCGACGCCGAGCGGTTGCAGATGGGTGTCGAGCGCATCGGCGATTTGGTTGGTGAGCCGCTCCTGCACCTGCAGGCGTCGGCCATAGATTTCGACCAGTCGCGAAATCTTTGACAAGCCCAAAATTCGCTTGTCAGGCACATAACCTACGTATGCCTTGCCAAAGAATGGCGCGAGGTGATGCTCGCAAAGCGAGTACACGGGGATGTCGCGCACGATCACCATCTCATCGCAGCTCTGCGCACCATCCTCGAAAGACTTGAGAATTTCTTCGGGCTTCTCGCGGTAACCGCGGGTGTATTCTTCCCAGGCCTTCAAAAAACGGGCTGGGGTTTCGAGCAGGCCTTCGCGGTCCGGGTCCTCACCGATGTAGGCGAGAAGGTTGCGAACCATCTCGATTTCTTTCTTGCTCGGCACGGGTTTCGGCGGGGTCATGGCGGATCCTCGACAACAAACGCTGCAGTTCGGTCAGCAGGTCCGCGGCCACACGTGACATCCCGGTCGGGGCGCCTAGCGCCGCCAGTTGAGTCATCGCGAGCCCCTCATAGCCGCAGGGGTTGATGCGCTCGAACGGCGCCAGATCCATGGCCACGTTCAATGCCAAACCATGATAACTCGCGCCCCGCCGCACACGTATGCCGACGCTGGCGATTTTGCGCCCGCCCACATAGACCCCCGGTGCCTTTGGCCGCGTGGCGGCCGAAATCCCGTATCCGGCGAGGCAATCGATGGTCGACTGCTCGAGAGCCGTGACGAGATCACGCACACCGAGCCCAGCGCGTCGCAGATCGATGAGCGGATAAACGACCAACTGCCCGGGCCCGTGATAGGTCACCTGCCCGCCGCGATCCACGCGCACCACCGGAATGTCGCCGGCATCGAGCACGTGCGCGGGATCAGCATTCATGCCGAGCGTGAATACGGGCTCGTGCTCGACCACCCAAATTTCATCGGCGGTCTCGGCCGTGCGCTCATCGGTGAAGCGCTGCATCGCCTGCCAGACCGGCAGGTACTCGGCACGACCGAGGTTACGGACGAGGCGGGACACTGGCCGCAAGCGCCGCGTTGTCGAGCCCGGCATTGTTGCCCGCGAGCGCCTGCTCGGCGCGATAGCTTGAGCGCACCAGCGGCCCCGACACGCATTCGCGAAAGCCACGCGCCAGTGCCCACTCGCGGTAGCGATCGAACTCCTCCGGCGTGACGAACCTCGCCACCGGCAAATGATTCGCGGTCGGCTGCAGGTACTGCCCGAGCGTGAGCAGGTCGACGTCATGCGCGCGCAAATCATCCATGGTGGTCATGATTTCTTCGTCGGTCTCACCGAGCCCGAGCATCAGACTGGTTTTGCTCAACACCGAAGGCCGATGGCGCTTGGCATGGGCGAGCACGCGCAAGGTCTGTTCGTAACCCGCGCGTGGATCGCGCACCGGGTGCGTCAGCCGACGCACGGTCTCGACATTTTGCGCAAATACTTCGAGCCCCGAATCGACCACGGTCTCGACATCAGCCAGCACGCCCTGAAAATCGGGGGTCAAGGCTTCGACGGCGGTCTGCGGCGATATTTCTTTGATGGCCCGCACCGCTGCCGCAAAATGCGCCGCACCACCATCGGGCAGATCGTCACGGTTAACGGACGTGAGCACCACATAACGCAGGCGCATCAGCGCCACGGTGCGCGCGGTATTGCGCGGTTCTTCCGGGTCCAACCAGCCGCGCGGATTCCCGGTGTCGACGGCACAAAAACGGCAGGCTCGCGTGCAGACCTCGCCCATCAGCATGATGGTCGCGGTGCCCGCGTTCCAGCACTCGCCGATGTTCGGGCACTTTGCTTCCTCGCAGACCGTCGCCAGACGATGCTCGCGGACCGTGCGCCGCACGAAATCATAGTTCTCGCCTGCAGCGAGTGGTGCCTTGAGCCAGCGCGGCTTGCCGCCCGGCACACGCAGCGGCGCGCCGGCGGTGGCCTTGATGCCATCGCGGATCGCGGAAAAACCTTGTTCCGTGCGGTACTTCTCGCCGCTACGCACGAGTGACGACACAGCGACGACTTTTTCCTTGTCGGTCATGAGCGGAGTTTACGCGACCGCGGTCGCGCTTTAGCGGGTGCGATGCACCGCAGACTCAGCCGTTCGCTCCGCCGGCGAGCCGCTCATCGAGTTCGCGCAGCCGCTCGGGCGTGCCGATATCCGACCAAAGTCCCTGGTACAGACGGCCGCGCAAACGCCCCGCGGCTGCCGCTTGCCGCAGCAGCGGCAGCAACGGAAAACGCCCAGGCTTGCAGCCGGCAAAGAACTCGGCGCGGTACATGCGATACCCGAAAACGTGTATCGCGGTGGCGCGTCAGGCGCCGCGAGCCGTTCGGGGTCGGCGAGCACGTCGTTGCCGCCCTCGCGAGCCTCGCGCGGCAACAACGCAAAATCGCCGCGCGGATGCTGCGGCGGATTAGGCACCAAAATCAGACTCGCACTAGCCCCGGCATCGAGCAGCGGCGGACGCGCGTAATCGAAGTCGGTCCAGATATCGCCATTGACCACCAAAAAGGGTTCGCTGCCCAGCAACGGCAGTGCGTTGACGATCCCGCCCGCGGTCTCGAGCGCTTCGCCGTGTTCGTCGCTGTAGGCGATCCGTACGCCGTAACGACGACCGTCACCGAGGGCTGACTCGATCTGCGCGCCGAGCCAAGCATGGTTGATGACAATGTCGCGGATGCCGGCACGCGCCAGCGCTGCAAGATGCCAGGCGAGCAGCGACCGACCGCCGACCTCGAGCAACGGTTTGGGGCAATGGTCGGTCAGCGGCCGAATGCGCTCACCGCGCCCGGCGGCCAAAATCATCGCTTTCATTTTGACGCCGCCTGCTTGGCGCGCAGGTTGGCCGTAGCCAGTTGCGGGACAACGCGACGCTCCAGCCAACGCGCAAACTCGCGCAACTCGGGGTAACGCGCGCTGCTGTCGCGCACGTAATCGAGGGTCAGCGGCAGATCATCGAGATAGCCGATCTTGCCATCGCGCCACCAAAGCCTCGCAAAGATACCGAGCACCTTGATGTGTCGCTGCACTCCGATCAGGTCGAACCAGCGCAGGAATTCACGATCGTCACGACCGCACAGTGCCGCAGCGCCGCGGCGCAGCAGCCGCGCCCGATATTCACGAACCCAGCTCTCGACTTGCGCCCGCGGCCAACCGATGTAGCAATCTTTGAGCAACGAGACCAGGTCATAACCCACAGGACCGGCCAGCGCATCCTGAAAGTCGATGACACCCGTGGCATCGCCCGGCAACAGCATGAGATTGCGCGAGTGGTAATCGCGGTGCACGAAAACGACCGGCTGCGCGAGCGCAGCATCGATTAACCAAAGAAATGCCCGCTCGATGAGTTCGCGCTCGGCGGCATCGAGTTCGAGTTGCAGGTGACGACCGCAAAACCACTCGGGCATCAGTTCGAGTTCGCGGCGCAGCGCGGCCGCATCGTAGGGCGGCAACTCGCGCGCTGCGGGCAGGCCGTCGACCTGAATTCCCTCCAGGGTTTGCAACGCTGCGGCGTACAGCGCAGTGGCGCGACCAGGCCGGCGCAGCTCGGTCAAAAACGGGGTCGAGCCCAAATCTTCGAGCAACACGAAGCCGCGTTCTCGATCGACCGCGTGGACCGCAGGCACGTGCACACCCGCGTCTTGCAGCAGCGTCGCGATCTGCAAATAGGTGCTGAGGTCCTCGTGCGCAGGTGGCGCATCCATGACCACAAACGTGCTGCCATCACGCAGGCGAGCACGAAAATAGCGGCGAAAGCTCGCGTCGGCCGAGGCCACACCGATCTCTGCGGCGTCGTGACCGAGCTCTTGCACGATCCACTGCGACAGCAGTTCGAACCGGGCGTCGGCCCAGGGCCGCGAATTGATTGAATCGGCGGAAATCGACAAGTGCGCTGAAATCCACGGTGGCGAAAAGTCCCGTCATTATAATGGGCGACGCCATGGCCCCGCCGCGTCGCCTCTCCAGTCTCATTGCCTGCGCAGCGCTCGCGGTCCCGCAAGGCGTGCTCATCGCCCGGGCGTCGGCAGCGCCGGCGGCGGCAGCCGCCGAAGCGACCACGCCGCCCATGCGCTGTCCGGCACCGAGTACGGCACGCGCGGCGCTCGCGCGCGGCGATCGGCTGCCCGAGGCGGGCAGCGCGCCGCCCGCGGCCTCCCCACTCGTGCGCCAAACCGACGAGGCGGTCGAAGTCACGAGCGATGCCGCGGAACTGGGCGTCAGCGGTGATGCGGAGCTGAGCGGCGGCGTCAACATCCGTCAAGGCGAGCGCAGCCTCAGCGCCGAAGATGTCGAGTACGACGCCAGGAAGCGTGAGTTCGCGGTGCGCGGGCTCGTTCGCTATGCCGATCCGCAGCTGCGCGCCTCCGGTCGCTCGGGTCGTTACGATCCTGCGGGCGGTGCGAGTTTTGATGATGCCGAGTTCGAACTGCCCACCCGGCCGGCACGCGGCGCGGCTGCCAGCATGGCGGTCGGTCTTGATGGCAAGGTGACGCTGTCGCAGGTGTGGTTCAGCACCTGCCCGCAAGCCTCGCCCGATTGGCGCATCCGCGCCCGCAGCATCGAGCTCGACACTCAAAGTCGCAATGGCACGGGTCGCAACGCAGCAATCGAATTCAAGGGTGTACCGATTCTCTACCTGCCCTATCTCTCGTTTCCGCTCGGCGGCCAGCGCAAGAGCGGCTTTCTGTTTCCGAATATCGGTTACAGCACGCGCGGCGGTGCCGAAGCGACTCTGCCCTATTATTTCAATCTCGCACCCAACTATGACCTCACGCTGGAACCCACGATCTTTGGTCGACGCGGACTCGATCTCGGCAGCCGCTTTCGTTATTTGACGCGACAGCATCGCGGCGAACTTCGGCTCGATTATTTGCCCGCCGACTCGCTGCGCGATGCCGATCGCAATTGGCTGCGAGTCAGGCACCGCAGCGAACTGCCCGCGGGCTGGCGTTTCGATCTCGATGCGCAGAGCGTCAGCGATGCTGAATACTTCGAAGATTTTGCCGCTGGCGGCGAAGGCACGAGTACCGCCTTCCTGCGGCGACTCGCGAGCCTGAGCTATCGCAACGATCACTGGTGGCTGCGTGCCGAGGCCGATCAATTCCAGACGATCGATCGCGCACTCAACGCCGTCGATCGACCCTATGCGCGCCTGCCGCGTGTCCTCACGAGCGGTGATTGGCAACGTCCCGGCGCGCTGCCGTTGAGCTTCGGGCTCGATGGTGAGCTCGTGAACTTTGATCGTGCTGCCGGCGTACAGGGCTGGCGCGCCGATCTCGCGCCGCGCTTGGGACTCGACTTCGGCAACGCGGGGTACTACCTGCGACCGCAGTTCGGCTGGCGGTACACGCGGTACGATCTTGAGAACATCGCTCGCGGTGGCGATGACCAGCCCACGCGCTCACTACCCTGGGCGGCACTCGATGCCGCGTTGCGACTCGAGCGCAACAGCAACGCCGACTCGCGCACGCGCATGACGCTCGAACCGCGGCTGCTATATCTTTGGACGCCCTATCGCAAGCAAGATGCGCTGCCGATCTTCGACACCGCGCTGCCGGATCTCGATTTCGTGCAGCTTTTTCGTACCACGCGATATGCGGGTGCAGATCGTGTCGCCGATGCGAACCACGCCAGTGTCGGCCTGACCTCGCGCATCTACGACAGTCGTTCGGGTCGGCAATTGTTGACCGCCACGCTCGGACAAACCTGGCGCTTCGAGCGACCGCGCGTTCGTCTGCCGGGCGAAGCAGCCACCACCACTAATCGCTCCGATCTCGTGGCGCAACTCGGCATCTCGGCCTGGCGCGACTGGAACGTCAATCTCGGCCTGCAGTGGGACAGCGAAGCATCGCGACAGCAACGCAGTCATTTGCGCGTGCAGTATCGACCTGACGATGAGCGTGCGCTCAATCTCGCGTATCGCTTCCAACGCGACCGACTGGAGCAGAGCGAAGTGTCGGGCGCGTGGCCGATTCACGCCCGCTGGAACGCTTACGGGCGCATGGTCTACGACCTGCGCGAACGCACTACGCTCGAACGGTTTGCGGGACTCGAGTTCAAGGCTTGTTGCTGGCAGCTGCGTCTGGTCGGTCGTCGCTTCGTCTCGAGCCGTACCGGCGAGCGCGATACCGGCATTTACCTGCAGCTGGAACTGAACGGCCTGGCGAGTGTCGGAAGCTCGGCCGATGCTTTCCTCGAGGAGGCAATTCGGGGATACTCCCCGGTCGGCCTAAGCCGCTGACTTCCCTAGATTTTCAGGTTCAGAACATGATCCATCGCCTGCCCGCCGTTCGCCTTGTTGTCGCTGCCTTGCTGGTGCTCGCCACCACTGCACCGGCGATTGCACAACGCTCGCTCTCCGATCGTGGCGTGATGCTCGATCGCGTGGCTGCCGTGGTGAACGATGGCGTGGTGCTCACCACCGAACTCGAAGAGCAGATTCTTTTGGTCAGCGAGCGACTCAAGGCACAGGGCCTCGAAATGCCGCCCGCAACCGTGCTGCGACAGCAAGTACTCGAGCGCCTGATCGTGCAAGAAATCCAGATGCAACGCGCCCAACGCGCCGGCATCCGCATCAGCGATGAAGCCCTTAACCAGGCGCTGGCCGACGTCGCGCAGCGCAACGGCCTCGATCTGGCGAAACTGCCTGCGGCACTCGCCCAGCAGGGCATCGACTACGGCATGTACCGCGAGAACATCCGCCGTGAAATGACGCTGCAAGTACTGCAACAGCGCGACGTCATCCAGCGCATCAATGTGTCGCCGCGCGAGCTCGACCAATTCCTCGACAAGCAGAAATCACGGCCGTCCGAGCTCAACGAGTACAACATCTCGCACATTCTCATTGCGGTGCCGCAAGACGCCTCGCCGACGCAACTCGACGAGGCCGCGAGGCGCGCGCAAGACGTGTTCGAACGCGCCAAATCGGGCGAAGATTTCGCGCGTTTGGCGGTCGCCTATTCGAACAGTCAGACGGCGCTCGAAGGCGGCGCGCTCGGTTGGCGTCGCGGCCCCGAAATCCCGACGGTACTTGCCGATCTCGTGGTGGGGCTGAAGCCGGGCGAGATCAGTCAGCCGCTGCGCACGCCGTCGGGCTATCACCTGGTGCGCCTCAATGAAATCCGCGGTGCCGATCAGCAAGTCGTCATCGAGCAGACCCATGCGCGACATATCCTGCTGAAGCCCACCGAGATTCAGGACGACGCCACCGTGCGCCAGCGTCTCGTCGACGTTCGCGGGCGTATCGACCGTGGCGAAGACTTCGCAGTGCTTGCCAAAACGCTCTCCGAAGATCCGGGTTCGGCAGCCGAAGGCGGCGATCTCGGTTGGACCGCCCCGGGCACCTTCGTGCCCGAATTCGACGCTGCGCTCGGCAAACTCGCCGTCAATGAAATCAGCGAGCCGTTCCGTACCCAGTTCGGCTGGCATATCGTGCAGCTGCTCGGCCGTCGTCAGTTCGACAACACCGACGAACTGCGTCGTCAACGCGCCTTCCTGCAACTACGCGAAAGCAAGGCCGACGAAGAAACCGAACTCTGGCTGCGTCGGCTGCGCGACGAGGCGTATGTCGACATCAAGAGCTGATCGACCGCGCCTCGTCATCACCTCGGGCGAGCCGGCGGGCATCGGCCCGGAGCTCTGCGCGCAGCTCGCCAACGTCACTCTGCCGCCCTGCGAGATCAGCTGTCTCGTCGATCGCGAGCTGCTCGAGACCCGGGCACCTGCCGGCGCGCGACTTGATCACCTCAAAGTTTTGCATCGACCGCTCACCACGCCCGCCGTGGCGGGCAAACTCGACGTGCGTAATTCGGCCTATGTACTGCGCCTGCTAGACGACGCACTCGCTGGGGTGCGCAACGGCGAGTTCGACGCCATGGTCACCGCGCCGGTACAAAAAAGCGTGATCGCCGAATCGGGTGTGGCGTTTTCAGGTCACACCGAATATCTCGCGCAGCGCTGCGGCGCGTCCAAACCCGTAATGCTGCTGGTCGCAGGCAAGTTGCGCGTGGCCCTCGCCACCACGCATCTGCCGCTGCGCCGTGTACCCGATGCGATCAAAGCTCCCATGCTGCTCGAGATCCTGCGGATCATGCATCACGATTTGCAAAGCGCATTCGGGATCGTGCAGCCGCGCATCGCCGTCTGCGGGCTCAATCCGCATGCCGGCGAGAACGGACTTTTGGGCGACGAAGACTTGCGCGAAATTACCCCGGCCATCGCGGCGGCGCGCGCCAGTGGCATCAACGCCTACGGCCCCGTGCCTGCCGACACGGCCTTCGTGCCACGCGAGATGGCCAAGGCCGACGCCTATCTCGCCATGTTTCATGATCAGGGACTGCCGGTGCTCAAACACGCAGCGTTTGGGCATGCGGTCAACGTCACGCTCGGTCTGCCGGTGATTCGCACTTCGGTCGATCACGGCACCGCACTCACGCTCGCCGGCAGCGGCCGCGCCGATGTCGGCAGTCTACTTGCCGCCGTCGAACTGGCCGTCGAGCTCGTGCAACGCCGTCGCACTGCAGCGCACTGAGACGCGAATTGGTCTTCGCTCGCAAGCGCTTCGGTCAAAACTTCCTGCATGACCCGCAGGTCATCGCGCACATCGTCGAGGCCATCAATCCGCAGCCGGACCAAGCCTTGGTCGAGATCGGTCCGGGTCGTGGCGCACTCACCGAACCCCTGCTCGAGCGCTGCAGCGCACTCGATGCGATCGAAATCGATCGCGATCTGGCAGCCGAACTGCAGCAGCGACTCGCGGCTCGTGGTCTCACGCTGCACACAGCCGACGCCCTGAAATTCGATTTCGCAGCGCTCGCGGCGAGCCGTGGCAGGCGCCTGCGCGTGATCGGCAACCTGCCCTATAACGTCTCGACGCCCCTGCTCTTTCATTTGCTCGAGGCCAGAGCTTCGATCATCGACCTGCACATCATGCTGCAGCGCGAAGTGATCGAGCGCATCTGCGCTGCCCCGGGCAGCGGCGACTACGGCCGCCTCACCGTGATGCTCGCGCCTTGGGTGACTGCCGAGCATTTGTTTGATGTCGGTCCCGGCGCTTTCAGGCCCGTGCCCCAAGTGTGGTCGGCAGTGGCCCGACTCAGCATGCGGCAAACGCCCGCGTTTGCGGTGGATGCGCGCTACGCACGCGTCGTGTCAGCGGCCTTTTCACAGCGCCGCAAGACACTGCGCAACGCGCTGCGATCGCTGCTCGATGCCGAGAAAATCGCCGCCTGCGGTATTGACCCCGGGGCGCGTCCCGAGACGCTCGCACCCGCGCAATTTGCAGCGCTCGCGGCAGCCGTCGAGGACAACTGAGTGGCGCGGATTGCCATCGGCGATCTGCAGGGCTGCTTGGCTGAACTGCAGGCGCTACTCAAAGATATCCGCTTCAACGCCGATCACGATCAGCTCTGGTTCGTCGGCGATCTCGTCAATCGCGGGCCCGACTCCCTAGGCGTGCTGCGCTTCGTGCGCGCACTCGGCGCCAATGCGCGCGTCGTGCTCGGCAATCACGATCTGCATCTGCTCGCCGTCGCCTTCGGCAGCCGGCGCAAATTGCGCGAGGACGACACACTCGATGAGATTCTGAGTGCAGCCGACCGACATGCCTTGCTCGAATGGCTGCTGATGCAACCGCTGGCGCTCAGCGAGGGATCCGAGCTCATGGTGCATGCCGGCGTGGTGCCGCAGTGGAGCGCTGCCGAAACCTTGCGGTTCGCGGGCGAAGTCGAGCGCGCGCTGCGGACCGCTCCGCAGCCGCTGTTCGATGCCATGTACGGCAATAAACCGGACTGTTGGAGCGCTGCGCTCGAGGGCAGCGATCGTCTGCGCTTCATCATCAACGTACTCACCCGGCTGCGCTTTTGCCGAACCGACGGCCGCATCGATTTGAAAATGAAAGGCGCGCCGGGCTCCCAGGCTGCGGGCTGGATGCCATGGTTCGAGGTCCCCCTGCGACGAACGCGGGGCGTACGGCTGGTCACCGGTCACTGGTCCACGCTGGGACTCGTCGATCGCGCGGACCTGCTCGCGCTGGATACGGGCTGCGTGTGGGGCGGCAGGCTCAGTGCCGCCTCGCTCGATGGCGCCGAACGTTGGTCACAGCCCTGCGCCAACAAAGGTAAGATGCCGTTATCCAGCCACGAGTGAGCCCATGAGCACCATCAAGCAGCAGGATGTGATCGACAGCGTCGCCGACGCTCTGCAATACATTTCCTATTACCACCCGATGGATTACCTCGAGTCGCTGGGTCGTGCCTACGAACTCGAAGAATCTCCTGCCGCCAAAGATGCGATCGCGCAGATTCTCACCAACTCGCGCATGTGTGCCGAGGGCCATCGTCCAATCTGCCAAGACACGGGGATCGTGGTCGCCTTCGTCAAAGTGGGCATGAATGTGCGCTGGGACGCCACACTCACGCTCGAAGAAATGATCAACGAAGGGGTACGCCGTGCTTATCTGGATCCGGATAACACGCTGCGCGCCTCGATCGTCGCCGACCCCGCTTTCACGCGCAAAAACACCCGCGACAACACGCCGGCGGTAACCCACGTCGAGATGGTCCCTGGCGATCATGTCGACATTACCGTCTCTGCCAAGGGTGGCGGCTCCGAGAACAAATCGAAGTTCATCATGCTGAACCCCAGCGATTCTTTGGTCGACTGGGTGCTCAAGACCGTACCCACGATGGGTGCGGGCTGGTGTCCACCCGGCATGCTCGGTATCGGCATCGGCGGCTCCGCCGAAAAAGCCATGCTGCTCGCCAAAGAATCGTTGATGGATCCCATCGACATGGCCGAGCTCAAGACACGCGGCCCGCGTACGCCGCTCGAGGAACTGCGCATCGAGCTGCACGACAAGGTCAATGCGCTTGGGATCGGTGCGCAAGGGCTCGGCGGACTCGCGACCGTGCTCGACGTCAAAATTCTCGACTACCCGACGCACGCCGCCTCGAAGCCGGTAGCGATGATCCCGAACTGCGCGGCCACCCGTCACGTGCACTTCACGCTCGACGGTTCGGGTCCGGCAAAACTCGAGGCCCCCGATCTCTCGCGCTGGCCTAAGGTCGACTGGAAGCCCGCCGCCGAAGCCCTGCGCGTCGATCTCGACACGCTGACGCCGCAGCAGGTGGCCGCCTGGAAACCGGGCGATCGCTTGCTGCTCAACGGCAAGATGCTCACCGGGCGTGATGCCGCACACAAACGCATCGCCGACCTCTTCGCGAGCGGACAGGGCTTGCCGCCCGGCGTCGACTTCCGCAATCGCGCCATCTACTACGTGGGACCGGTCGATCCGGTGCGCGACGAAGTGGTCGGGCCCGCAGGCCCCACCACGGCAACGCGCATGGATAAATTTACCGAACTGATGCTCGCCAACACCGGCCTGATCGTCATGATCGGCAAGGCTGAGCGCGGACCCGCCGGGATCGAAGCCATCCGCAAGCACAAGGCCGCCTATCTCATGGCCGTGGGCGGCGCCGCCTATCTCGTCTCCAAGGCCATCAAGGCCTCGCGTGTAGTCGCCTTCGCAGACCTCGGCATGGAGGCCATCTACGAATTCGCCGTCAAAGATATGCCGGTGACGGTCGCCGTCGATGCCAACGGCACCTCAGTGCACCAGAGCGGCCCGGCCGAATGGAGTCAAAAAATTGCCGCGGGGGCGATCAAGACCCGCCCGCGCTGAGCCTCAGCGCCGCTGCAGCGTGATGAAGCTCATCGGGTAATCGTTGCGTTCATCGGCCGGATGTTCGCTGCGCGCGACCTCCTGCCACTCCGCCGCCGAAAACTCGGGCAAACGCGTATCACCAACGACCTCGGCATGCACGCGGGTCAGCTCAACAACCTTTGCTCGTGGCAGCGATAGCGCATAGATCTCGGCACCGCCGATGATCATGACCTCGTCGACCTCACCCGCCGCCGCGAGCGCACCGTCGAGATCGTGAACCACGCTAACGGCGGCATCTTCGAGGTGAAAATCGCGGCGACGGGTCACCACGATGTTGTGACGGCCCGGCAGCGGCTTGCCGATGGATTCCCAGGTCTTGCGACCCATGACCACCGGTTTGCCTAGCGTGATTTGTTTGAAGCGTCGCAAGTCCGCCGACAGCCGCCACGGCAAACCACCCTCGCGACCAATCACGCCGTTCGCAGCCACGGCGACTACCAGCACGAGGCGCGGCTGACGCGCGTTCATCGCCGGCGCTTAGCTGCCGATTTCTTTGCGACTTTGCGGCGCTTTTTCTTTTTGCGCGGATCTTCGGCCGGCCAAAGCATGGTGCCGCGGCACTTTGGCGAACCGCAGCGGCAGGCGTAGATTTCGTCGACATTCAGCGGATCGTCTTTCTCGCGACCGATCTCGTAGTCGTAGCCGAGCTCCTCGCCCTTTTCGACCTGCCGGGTCGTCTCGATGAATACCCGCCGCGACTCGATCACTGATTCGCAGTTGCCATCGCAGGAATGATTGATGAAGCGAGCGGCGTTGCCGCCCACGCCCGCATCAATCACGGTCTTGCCATCGACGATGAACAGAAAAGTATGGTTATCGTTCGGATCGTGATCCTCGTAACGCTCGTCGGCTTCCTTGTGCGTGACGCGCTCACCGAGATATTCGATCACCCGCGTCCCCTTGGGGATGCGCTTGGCGGCAAATACGCCCTTGCCATGGATGCGGGAATTGCGGACTTTGATCCATGCGCTGGTACGCATTTCGGGTATCGCCACTGTCGTCTCCTTCAGACCGCGACCGGCGCGCGGATGGCTGGATGATGCTGGTAATTGCGGAACTCGAAGTCATCGTACGAATAGTCGAAGAGGCTTGCCGGTCGTCGATGGATCACGAGCTCGGGCAACGGCAAGGGCGCACGTGACAGTTGCAGCTCCACTTGCTCGAGATGATTGAGATAGAGATGGCAGTCGCCGCCTGTCCAGACGAAATCGCCGACGCCGAGATCGCACTGCTGCGCCACCATGTGCGTGAGCAAAGCGTACGAGGCGATGTTGAACGGTACACCGAGAAAGATGTCGGCGCTGCGTTGATAGAGCTGACAAGACAGACGGCCCTCTGCCACATAAAACTGGAAGAACGCATGGCAGGGCATGAGCGCCATCTGCGACAGCTCGCCCACATTCCAGGCACTGACGATGATGCGTCGCGAGTCGGGTTGACTGCGCAGTTGGCGCAGCACTTCGGACATTTGATCGATACTGCCGCCATCTGGCGTCGGCCACGAGCGCCACTGCTTGCCGTAGACCGGACCGAGATTACCGCCGGCATCAGCCCATTCATCCCAGATAGTGACGCCGTGCTCGCGCAAATAGGCGGTATTGGTATCACCACGCAGGAACCACAAAAGTTCGTGCACCACCGATTTGAGGTGGATTTTTTTGGTGGTGACGAGCGGAAAACCGGCGCGCAGATCGAAGCGCATCTGATGACCGAACACCGACAGCGTGCCCGTGCCCGTCCGATCGGTCTTGCGGGTACCGTGCGCACGCACCTGCGCCATGAGATCGTGGTACTGCTTCATGCGCTGGCGCGATCACCCGCGGTCGGGTTATTCGGGGCCCGATTACCAGAGCTCTCGTTGCGGCGATACGCGATCACCAGCAGTGCGCCGCCCGCAAGCAGCATCGGCAGCGTCAACAAATGCCCCATGGTGAACCAACCGCCCGCGAGATAGCCGATGTGCGCATCGGGTAATCGCCAAAATTCCATGGTCAAGCGACCGAAGGCGTACATCACCAAAAACAGCCCCGAGGGCGCGAGACGCGGTCGATCACGACTCGTGAACCACCACAGCACCGCCGCGAGCAGCAAACCTTCGAGCGCCGCCTCGTAAAGTTGCGTCGGATGTCGCGCCACGCCGTCGACCATCATCGTCCACGGCAGCTCCGCAGGCTTGCCCCAAAGTTCGCCATTGATGAAGTTGCCGATACGCACCGAAAAAATGCCGAGCCCGGGCAGCGCAGCGGCGAAGTCGAATACGTCGGCGATCTGTCGACCGCGACGCAGGGCGAACACCGCGAGCGCAACCAGCACACCGATCAGGCCGCCATGAAACGACATGCCGCCTTCGGTGATGCGCAGCGGATACCAAGCATCTTGCTGCCAATATTCCAGGCCGTAAAACAGCACATAGCCGATACGCCCGCCAAAGATCACACCGAGCATGGTGTAAAAAAGAAAATCGTCGACGTCGAGGGGTTGCCAGCTTGAGCCAGGCAGCGCTGCTCGACGGCGCGCCAACCACCATGCCGCGGCAAAAGCCACGAGGTAGGTGATGCCGTACCAGCGCACTTTGAGTGGGCCGAGTTCGAAAGCGACGGGATCGAAGCCGGGATAATCGATCATCGAGCGAATTCTAACTTCTAGCTGCGCGTAACGCGGCAGAAAAACGCTTTGAGGTAGCGTGTCTCGGGAATAGCCGGATGGCGCGGATGATCGGGCGACTGGCCACCCTCGTGCAGCACCTGCACGAAGCGATCGACATGCCGCGCTGCACCCTGAATGGCCGCGAGCAGATCCTCGCTGGCGAGGTGATGCGAGCACGAACAGGACACCAGTAGGCCGCCGGGCTCGAGCACGCGCAGTGCTAATTGATTGAGCTTGCGATAGGCGGCCTGACCCTGCGGGATCTCCTTGCGTCGCTTGATGAAGGCCGGCGGATCAACAATAACCGCGTCGTAGCGCTCGCCGGCTGCGGCGAGCGCCGCGAGCACCTCGAAGGCATCACCCCGATGCACTACCGCCGTCAGCGGGCTGTTGGCGCTGACATTGCGCGCCGCCAGCGCCAGCGCTGCGGCAGAAGAATCGACACAGCCGACTTCGCGCGCACCCGCGGCCGCGGCTGTAGTCGCCCAGCCGCCGGCATAACTGCAGACATCGAGCACGCGCGCGCCCGCTCGAAGAAATCGCGGCAGCAAGCTGCGGTTGAAAGTCTGATCGAAAAACCAGCCGGTCTTTTGCCCGCCCGCCAGATCGACCCTGAAGGTCAGGGTCGGACCGGCGGGCAAGTGTTCGAGCACCGCGACCTGCTCGGGCATCTCGCCCCAGGCCAGTTGCACACGCTCCGGCAAACCTTCGAGGGCGCGCGCTCCGGAGTCGTTCTTCCACAGCAACACAGGCGGATCCAGCACATCGCGGATTGCGACCTCGATCTCGGCCTGCAGACGCTCCATGCCCAAGGTCGCGATTTGTCCCACGACGATGTCACCGTAGCGGTCGAGCACCAATCCGGGCAGCCCATCGGCTTCGCCAAAGACCCAACGGTAATGCGTGCTCTGCGAACAACTCTCGCGCAAGGCAAGCGCCTGTCGGAGCCGCTCCGCCAGCCATTTGCGGCCGAGCGGACGCTCGGCGTCGCGCGCGAGAATTCGCGCCGCGATCAGCGTTGCCGGGTTGAGATAGGCCACCCCGAGAGACTGACCACGATCGCTCAGCACCCGAACCTGCGCGCCGGGCTCGAAGCTTGCGAGCGGTGTTGCCGCAACATCGATTTCATTGCTGAACACCCACAGGTGCCCCGCGCGCAGACGCCGGTCTTCGCCACGACGCAGTCGCAACTCGGGCAGGCTCGAGTGATCTCTCGAGGGATTTGAAGCAGACAAGAGGGCGTCCCGGCGGTGAATCCGCCGCGCAGTCTAGCGGATCACGGCCTCGCCCCGCAGGGCCTTGGCACGCCGCGAGCTCAGCTCTTCGTTCAGCGCCTTGATGGCCGCGGAGCCCGTGCTCACGAACAGAAAGGGCAGTAGCCCATGCAGCACACAGGCCAGCCCAGCCAACACCATGCGCAGGCCGAAACTGCCCGCCTGCAGCAAATGTCCGCAGTAACTTTCGCCGACCGAGGACGGATGTTCGGAGAACAGGCGCGTGAGTTTCATGGCGTTCAAAGATAGTCCTGAATCGCGGCTACAGGGTTGCGAAGTCAGGAGACTTCGGCGCATCATGCGCAACAATGTTTCTCATGATTGATATATAAAGATATAAAATCTCATGGATAAGCTCGATCGCAAAATTCTGGACGTGCTGCAGAAAGATGCCAGTCTGACCGCAGCCGAGATTGCCGAGCGCGTCGGGCTTTCCAAAGCGCCTTGCTGGCGTCGCATCCAACGCCTGCGCGAAACCGGCGTCATCCGCCGAACCGTGGCGCTGCTCGATGCCCGCGCCCTCAACGTCGGTACCACGGTATTCGTCACCATCAAGGCGCCTAGCCACAGCGCTGCGTGGTACGAAAAGTTCGCCAAAGTGGTTCGCGATCTGCCCGAAGTGACCGAACTGCACCGCATGAGTGGTGATGTCGACTATCTGCTGCGGATCGTGGTTCCCGACATCGAGGGGTATGACGCGGTCTACAAGCGCCTGATCAGCGCCCTCGAGATGCTCGACGTGAGCGCGAGCTTTTCGCTCGAGACCATCAAGTCGACGACCGCCTTGCCGCTCGCCTATGCGCCGCTGTCCTGAGTGGGCACCCCTGCAAGCACGGTGACCGCTGGCCGCTAGGCCGCGAGCGCCGCGCGAACGGCGCTCAGCAGATCACGCTCGCGTTCGGCATCAAAGATTGGTGCACTCGCCCAGTCATAGGCCCAAGGGTGCGCCACATCGAGCGGCGCCAGCTCGTCGCAATAGCGCGGCACCACATGCGCGTGCAAAGCGGGCTCGAGATTGCCGAACATGGCGTAATTGATGCGCAGCGCGCCGGTCACCAAAAGCAGAGCATCGCCGAGCCGCGCCATATCGGCGAGAAACCGGGCGCGCGCCGAGGGCTGCAAATCATTGAGTGTCGGTACCACCGGATCAGGCAACAGCAACGCATAGCCACGCAGGAATTGTCGTTCGCCGAACACGGCCCAGCCCGACGCCAGCCTTGCGATACAGCTCGGGTCGAGACCCGTCTGCAGCGCTGCGACGCGACGGTGAATGGCGGTGGATCCCGTCGCGGACGGATCGTTGGCGCTCATGTGGCTGGACTGCGAAAAATGAAGTACACCGCAGCCATGATGCAGAGTGCGGCCCAAAGATAATCGAGCTTGACGGGCTCGCGCATGTAGAAGATGGCGAACGGCACGAACACGGAGAGTGTCACCACCTCCTGCAAAATCTTCAGCTGCGCCAGCGACAACTCGGTATAGCCGATTCTGTTGGCGGGAACCTGCAGCATGTACTCGAAGAGCGCGATGCCCCAGCTGACGAGCGCCGCAATCCACCACGGCCGATCGTTGAGATTTTTGAGGTGCGCGTACCAGGCGAAGGTCATGAAGACATTCGACATGACGAGCAAGCCGATGGTGGTGGCGATCACGGGCATGAGGTCACTCCGGGTCGACGCCGAGCGCACGCAAGGCGTCGACCGTATTGTCGTAGTCCACGTGGATGATGCCGTGCCAGCCGCGTTGGCGCACGGCTTCGATGTTCTCGGCGCGATCGTCAATGAATACGGTCGACTCGGGCTGCAGCGCGAAGCGCCGCTCGGCCTGCTCATAGATTCCGGCGTAAGGCTTCATGACGCCAGCCTCGAACGAGGTGATGACATCGTGGCCGAGCTCGTGCAGTGCAACGCGGCGCTGCAACTCCGCCCAATGCAAATCACCGACATTCGACAGGAGATAAACCCGATGACGGCGACGCAGGCGTTGCGCCAGGGCGAACATCGCGGGTTGCGGGTCGAACATGTCGATCCATGCCGCAGCCACCGCTGCCGGCGCGGGCTGGCGTGGCGCGAGCCGCGCGATATTGGCGACCAGACCCGCTCCATCGAGACGGCCACTCTCATGTTCGTGCAGATCGATGCAACCGGTGACCTCTTCCAGTCGCTCGACGCTCGCCCCATGTTCGCGAAGTAGCCGTAATAACGGCGCAGGGGCGAGGTGCACCAGCACCCAGCCGATATCAAAAACAATATTCTGCGGTGCGCTAGTGTGCGGTGTGTTCATGGGTAGCGACGCAACACGGGACGACCGAGTGCCGACGGCGTGAGGTACACGGCGAAGGGCACCGTATCGACCGCCGTACACCAGTCGAAGTCCTGCAAGGGAGCCCAGTCTGCCGCCAGATCAAAGAATTTGGCTGCTGCGGGTGCAGACCGCAGCCGCGCGGGCAAATCGCCAAGATTGCAGGCTTGATCGGCGAGCGCGGCGATCAACCACTCGCGACAAAGATCGTCTTCGGCGCAGCGCTCGCGGGCCTCGTGCCCCATGGCGATCACCGTCACCTCCTCGGGGGCCAAGGCCTTCACCGCGGTAACGGTCGCTGAACCATTGACGAAAGCACCGGTAAAGACATGACTCGCCACGCGCGATGCCGCCATCAGGCCCTGGGTGCCCGCGTGGGTGGTATGAATCACGGTGCGATCGCGCAGCTCTGTGGCCAGGATTTCGGTCGGCGAGTTACCGCAATCAAAGCCCGGCAAGCGCCGCGCATGGCGCTCGCCTGCAAGCAGCCACTCGGGGTGTGCCTGCTTCAGCGCCCTCGCCTCTTCGATGTCCTCGACCGGCACCACGCAGTGCGCCCCGCGCGCCAGCGCATGCGCCTGCAGCGAACAGGCCCGAAACACATCGATGACGATGGCTACACCGCGCGCTGCGGCAGCACCGGCGACAAAATCGGCGCTGTGGATTTGCATCAGTTCGACCGTCCGTCGCCGACCTCAGCCTGCCCAGTGCCGGACGCGGCCGGTATCGATATGAACGAAATCGCTGCGGCGGTAATAGCCGACGCCACCACGCCCTGCAGTGAGCGCGAGGTCACGCAGCGTCGACGTCGCCACGCCCCGCAAACGCACGTCGATGGCACGACCCTGCATGTGCAGGCTATGAGTTGCCACACCCCGACCGGCCGCGTGTAACGAGGCATTGGTCCGCGGCGAGCGATATCCGGAAATCACCTCGAAGCGCGGCTCGACGCCTGCTGCAGCCGCGAGCGCGGCGAGTTGATCGTAAAGACCGGTATGGATGTGCGCGGCCTCACCCGATCGATGATCACGCAGCAGCCACTGCAAGCGCTCGACCGCCGAAGTGACGAGGCCGTCGGTCGAGCGGTACACCACCTGCAAGGATTCTGCGGTGTGCGTATTGAAAAGCTCGAGCCATCCGCTCACGCCAGCGCGCACGGCTACGGCGCGAGTGCCCGCAAACGCTCGCGGGTTGTCGCTCAGCAAGACGACACCGGCGGCGGCCGCGCCAAAGAAAAAGCCGCGGCGGCTGAGGACACGCGGTGGTTTTGTTCGCTCAGGCATTGGCTGCTCCGAAACCCTCGGTAACGGCGAGCACACTGCCGCGATCGCCGGGCTCGAGATTCACCGAGACCACCGTGGCACGGGGGAAAAAATTGAATTCCGATGCACTCGCCCAAGTGTAGGCACCCATCGCACGGCCGACGATGAGCTCGCCTTCGTCGAGCTCGGGCAGCAAAATATTTTCGGTGATGACATCGATGCTGTCGCAAGTCGGCCCGGCCAGTACTGCAGGCTCGCGCTGCCGCCCTTTTTTGAGGGACTCGAGCGGATAGCGTGCATGATCGAAGAGCTGGCCGCTGAACGAGCCGTAGAGACCATCGTCGAGGTAATACCACCAGCGGCCTTCGCGACGCGCCCGCCCCATCACTGAAGCGACGCCGATCGCGCTCGGCCCGGCGATGTAGCGACCCGGTTCGGCAATGACGCGAATGCGCTTGGGCAATTTGGTCAGCGCCGCGCGGATGGGTTTGCAGAAATAGCCGATTTGCGGGGCTCGCGCCGCGTAATCGATCGGAAAGCCGCCACCAATGTCGAGCGTATCGCAAGGCCCGAGCCGCTCGCGGCGCGCTGCGGTGAGTAGCCGCGTGCAAGCCTCGATCGCCTCGACGTGCTTGCCCGGGTCAGGGGCCTGCGAACCCACATGAAAAGACAAACCACGCACCACGATGCCGAGATCGCGCGCACGGCGCGCCAGCGCCAGCAAGGCCTCGGGATCGCAACCGAACTTGCGCGACAAGTCGGATACCGCACCCGGGCTGCGAAACGACACTCGCAACAAGAGTTCCGCGCGCTCGGCGTACGGCACGAACTTGCGCAACTCGTCCGGGTTGTCGGCGACGAAGACGCGCACACCGCGCGCGAGTGCGGCGCGGATATCGATATCGCGCTTGATCGGGTGGGTGTGGATACAGAGCTGCGGATCGACGCCCAGGCGGTGCACGAGTTCGACTTCACCCGTCGTGGCGAGATCGAGAAAGCCGCCCTCTGCAAGCACCGTGCGAACCACGGCCGGATGCGGCAGCGGCTTCAGAGCGTAGTGCAGATCGACACCGGGCAGCGCCCGCTGCAACTCGCGGTACTGGCGACGAATGCGCTCACAATCGACGATCAGCAGCGGCGAACCGAACTCACCGACCAGGCGCTTGATCTCGCGCGGCTGAAAGGGATCGATATACGGCGGCTTGCGGGTCGATTTCATCGGCAATAGCTCAGCGAAAAATGGTGACGCACAATTAGGTCAAAGAAATGTGGCAGCGGCGCGGGCAAGGCGGTCGCGCACCGCGTCCCAGTCGGCCGACTCAGGTACGGATTCGACGAGGATACGCGATGCGCCCTGCTTGTCGAGCCTGCGTAGCTCTGCGTACAACGCACGACCATAGCGCGCTGCATCGGTACCCGGTGGACAGGCCAGTGTCACCACGAGTTCGCCCCCAGCCTTTGCAGTCTTGATCGCGGCGTCGAGCCTGCCGGCAGGCACCAATGTCAGCGGCGTCTGCGGTGCGTAATGCTGCGCAGTGCTGCCCGGAACACGCGGCGCGGCACCGCTGGTTGGCGTCTGCAACGACATGCCGAGCTCTGCTGCGAGCGCTGCACTCGAAATCACGCCGGGCCGCAGCAGCTGCGGCGTAGCACCTACCAAAGAAACGATGGTCGACTCCAGCCCGACCTCGCAATCACCGCCTTCAAGCACCAGCAAATCTTGCGGAAATTCTTCGCGCACATGTGCGGCACGGGTCGGCGAGACACGACCATAGCGATTCGCCGACGGCGCCGCGATGCCGCTGCCAAAGGCTGCCAGCAAGGCTCGCGCCACAGGATGTGCAGGTACGCGCACAGCGATCGTGTCCTGTCCGCCCGTGAGTTCATCGGCAACGCCCGCAGCGCGCCGCAGCACCAGCGTGAGCGGCCCCGGCCAGAAGCGCGCCGCGAGGCGCAGCGCCATCGGCGGTACCTCGGTGGCCCAGCTCGCAAGTTCGTCGACCGAATGCAGATGCAAAATGAGCGGGTGCTTCGCCGGGCGACCCTTGAGCGCATAGACCTTGCGCAAGGCGACCGGGTTACGCGCATCGGCACCGAGACCGTAGACCGTCTCGGTTGGAAACGCGACCAGCTCGCCGGCACGCAAACGCGTCACCGCAGCGTCGATTTCTTTGGTCGTCACCGGCATCGGTGCCGCCACAACAGTCCGTCGATGGTCATGCGTTCCCCGGCTTCAGCTGGTCATTGTAAAGCAGACGGGTCCGCAGCGCTCATGCTCTGCACGAATTCTTTGGCCAAAGCCGCGACCGAGAGCGGTGCCGACCCCTCGGCCTTGTTGTTGATGATGACGATTATCTGCCGCCCCTGACCGAGCGCCTTATGCGCCAACTGCGCGACTTGCCGCCGCGTTTCGCGGTCGGGATCAAGCAGGCGATCGAAGGGCGCATAGGCGGCTCGCGCTTCTTCGTAGCCGAGTCCCGGTGCAAGCAACCAGCGAATGACGAGCGGGCAGTCGGCGTCGGCCTCGATAGGCGACTGTTCAGTAACGGGCGGCAAACGCGGATGGGCGGCAAATCCGTGGGCGACACCCTGGCGCGCGAGCAGGTCAGCGAGGTCGTTGCCGAGCATCGCACGATCACGCCATTCCACCGCGTACTTGGCTTCACGTGGCAGGGCAGCGAGAAAACTTTCGAGGCGCAGCAGCAACTCTTGGCGATAGCGCAGCACCCGGTCACCCAAGGGCGAGAACTGAAACAGAATCACACCGAGTCGTTCGCCGAGTCTGCGCAGTGCAGGCTCGATCACCACACGTCGCGCGTAATCGGCGTCGAGAAATACCTCGGGAACGCCCTCGAGATACTCCGGTCGACGCGCGCTCTTCGGCAGCATCAGCGCCGCGTGGGCCTTGAGCAAAAATCGGAAGTCGGGGCTGGTTGCGGCTGCCATGCGTTGCAGCGTCTTGTCATCGAGTGGCGCATAGAAACTGCGATCGACCCCGACACTGCGCAACAAGGGATGCGCCGCATAGGCTGCCAGCCCGTCGCGGGCGAGTTTCCTCTCGTCGTAGTCGCCGCCGTAGACGATGCCCTGCCAGCCCGGAAACGACCACGTGGAGGTGCCAAAGCGCAAACCGCGCGGGATTTGCGCGGCCAGCGCGCGCACCTCATCGCCAGGATCGACGGCCGCGACCGCCGAACGCCCAGCGACAGAGTTACCGAAAAGATCGACTTGACCGCTCAAGCCCCGCGCGCATCAGGCGCCGAGCGCGACGCCGAAAGCCTGCTTGTAGAGACCGGCGAATTCCGCGCGACCAAAGCGATGGTTCTGCGTCCCGTGGTGGGCAATTTTGAGCGAGCCCATGAGTGACGCGATACGGCCCGTGGTCGGCCAGTCGAGCCCGCGCTGCAGACCAAACAGCAGTCCGCCACGATACGCATCGCCGCAGCCTGTGGGGTCGGCAACTTGTACGGGCTTCACCGGCGGAATCTCGTGCAATTTGCCCTCTGCATGGATGTGCGAACCCTGCGAGCCGCGCGTCACGATCAGCGCCTTGACCTTGCTGGCGATCTCTTCGAGCAACCAACCGGTACGCTCGACCAGCAGGCTCGCCTCGTAATCATTGACCGCCACCCAACTCGCCTGTCCGATCATGGTGCGCAGATCATCGGGACCGAGCAGCGTCATCGCCTGGCCCGGATCAAAGATGAACGGGATGCCATTGGCGGCAAACTGCGAGGCGTGCTCGCACATGCCGAGATGGCTTTCGGGAGCGACGATGCCAAGCCGTATGTCAGCGGTCTTCGGCACTTTATTGACGTGCGCGTGGTTCATCGCCCCCGGGTGAAACGCCGTGATCTGGTTGTTATCGGCGTCGGTCGTGATGTACGCCTGCGCGGTGTATTCGTCCTCGAGCTGACGGATGTGATCGAGCGGCAAGCCGTTGTCGATCATCCAGGCGCGGTAGGGACCGAAATCCATACCCACCGTCGCCATCACCTTGCCTTCGCCGCCGAGCAGCTTGAGGTTATAGGCGATGTTGCCCGCGCAACCGCCGAAATTGCGGCGCAAGCCGGGCACGAGAAAAGCCACATTCAACATGTGGATTCGATCTGCGAGGATGTGATCTTTGAAGTGACCCTCGAACACCATCACCGTGTCATAGGCTACCGAACCACAGATGAGCGCCGTCATGTTCGTCTCCCGGGAAAATTTGCTCAGCGATCGAACAGCACCAGCGCCCAAACCACGGCCAGTAGTGCAAATGAGGTGAAGACCGCCGCGGAACCCAGATCTTTGGCGAGCCCCGAGAGCTGGTGGCGCTCGAGCCCGATTCGATCAACGGTCGCCTCGATGCCGCTATTGAGCAGCTCGACGATCAGGATGACGAAAATCGGCCCGACCAGCAGTGCGCGCTCGATGCCGTTTTGACCCAGCCACAAGCCAAGCGGAAACAGCACCACGCATAGCGCGAGCTCTTGCCGGAACGCAGCCTCCTCGCGGAACGCACCGACATAACCTTTCCAGGTATTGCCGAAGGCGTTGACGAGGCGGATGAGTCCGGTCGGTTTCGGGCGATCGGTTTTCGTCACGCCGCGGAGTTTACAGGCTTCCAGGTCAATTCGAGCTGTTTTGCCGCCCTTACATCATCGAGTCGTCGCACCGGCATGGTCCATGGCGCGCCCTTGAGCTTCGCCGCGTCGGTCTCGGCCTCGGCGAGGATGGCGACCATCGCCTCGACGAAGGCATCGAGGGTTTCGCGACTCTCGGTTTCGGTGGGCTCGATCAGCAGACACTCCGGCACCAACAACGGAAAGTAGGTCGTCGGTGCGTGAAAGCCGTAATCGAGCAAGCGTTTGGCGACATCCATCGCGGTGACGTTCAATTCCTTGGCCTGCCGGCGCAGCGTGATGATGAACTCATGACTCGCGCGACGCGTCGGATAGGCCAAATCGAAATCCGCTGCGCGCAACTTTGCCAACAGATAGTTCGCGTTCAAGGTCGCGAACTCGCCAACCTGACTCATGCCGCTGCGGCCAAGCATGCGCATGTAAATATAGGCCCGCAGCAATACGCCGGCGTTGCCCATGAACGCCGAAAGGCGACCGATCGACTGCGGCCGCTCGACCTCGGTGAGCCAGCGATAGGCCTCGCCTTCACGACCGACCACCGGCACTGGCAAAAAGGGCTCGAGCCGTGCGCTCACGCCCACCGCACCCGCGCCTGGTCCACCGCCGCCATGCGGCGTGGAAAAGGTTTTGTGCAGATTCATGTGGATGACATCGAAGCCCATGTCGCCGGGGCGGACCTTGCCGAGAATGGCATTGAGATTCGCACCGTCGTAATAAAGCAGCCCGCCGGCGCCATGAACGATGCGCGCGACCTCCTGAATCTTGCGCTCAAAGACGCCGAGCGTGGACGGATTGGTGAGCATGATGCCGGCGGTGTGGGGTCCCACCGCTTTTTCGAGTGCGGCGATATCGACATCGCCCTCGGCATCGACCGGAATCTCGCGCACTACGCAACCGCACATCGTCGCTGTCGCGGGATTGGTGCCGTGCGCAGCCTCGGGCACGATGATTTCGTTGCGCGCCAGATCGCCACGCGCACGGTGATACGCACGAATCATGGCGACACCGGCGAATTCGCCGTGCGCCCCAGCCATGGGATTGAGCGACACGGCTTTCATGCCAGTGACTTCTTTAAGTATCTCCTGCAATTCGAACATACAGGACAAAAACCCCTGCCCCTGCGAATCCGGTGCCAGCGGATGGCGGGCAAGGAATTCCGGCAGCATCGCGTATTGGTTACAGGCCTTGGGGTTGTATTTCATCGTGCATGAGCCGAGTGGATAGAAGTTCGTGTCGATCGAAAAATTGAGCTGCGACAGCCGCGTGAAATGCCGCACCACATCGAGCTCGCTGACCTCGGGCAACAACGGTTTGCTGCGCCGACGTAAAGCTGCAGGCAGTGCCGACTGCGCCTCATGAGCGGCTGCTGCGCCAGCGCCGATCAGCGCCGGTGGCTGCTGCGCAGCCGCGCCACGTCCTTCGCGCGAGTATTCGAAGATGGATTTTTCGAGAATCTGATTCATGCTGTTCTCCGTGGCGCGCAGCTCATGCCGCCCGCGCATCCTGCCGGGCCACACCAAGCGCATTGGCGAAGCGCTCGATGTCGTCATCGGTTTTGGTTTCGGTGGCGCAGACCAGCAACGCCGGTCCGAGCTCCGGGTAATCGGCGCTAAGATCGACGCCGCCCAGAATGCCCTGTGCCTCGAGACTGCGCAGCACGGCGGCCACCGGGCGATCGAGCAGTAACACGCTCTCGTGAAAACGCGCACCCGTAAACGCGGCGCGTACACCGCGTACTCGGCAGAGCGCGCTCTGCAGTTGCTGCGTCCGTACCATGCAGCTCTCGGCCACTTTGGCTAGCCCTGCGGGGCCGAGCAGGCTCATGTAGATCGTGGCCGCCGTCATCAACAGCCCCTGATTGGTGCAAATGTTGGAGGTCGCCTTGCCGCGGCGAATGTGCTGCTCACGCGCCTGCAAGGTGAGCGTGTAACCTTGTTTGCCCTCGAGATCGACCGTGCGACCCACAATACGGCCCGGCATCGCGCGCACGTACTCGAGTCGGGTGGTCATGAAACCGAAGTACGGTCCGCCGGATGACAGCGGCACACCCAGCGGCTGCCCCTCGCCGACGCAAATATCGGCACCTTTCGTGCCCCATTCGCCGGGCGGCTTGAGCATGGCCAGCGAGGTCGGGTTGACGACCGCGATCACCAGCATGCCGGCCGAATGCGCCCAGTCGGTGAGCGCATCGACATCTTCGAGCTGACCAAAGAAATTAGGCTGCTGGATGACGAGCGCAGCGAGATCCTCGCCACGCAAGGCTTCGAGCGCCAGCGGATCGATGCATCCGGTCTCGCGCGAGTACCCCACGCTCTCGAAGCGCAGTCCTTGATTGCCGGCGGTGCTGGCCGCCACGCGCCGATAATTGGGATTGACCGTGCTCGGCACGAGGATGCGCAGACTCTTCGATTTTCGGTGCGCGCGCACCGCCATCAGCGCCGCCTCGGCGACCGCCGAACCGCCGTCATAGAGCGAGGCGTTCGAGACTTCCATGCCGGTCAAACTGCTGATCATGGTCTGATATTCGTGGATCAGTTGCAGCGTGCCCTGGCTCGCCTCGGCTTGATACGGCGTGTACGCGCTGTAGAACTCGCCGCGCGTGGTGATTGCCCACACCGCCGAGGGAATGTGATGCTCGTAAGCGCCGGCGCCCAAAAAAGACAGCGGCCTGCCATCCTGACGGGCGCGCTCACTCATCAAGCGAGCGATCGCCATCTCCGACATCGCCTCGGGAATACCCTCGAGTTCCTGCACGCGCAGCGCAGCGGGAATTTCGTCGAAGAGCGCGTCGATCGAAGGCGCGTCGATGACTGCGAGCATCGCGCGGATGTCGTGCTCGGTGTGCGGAATGAAGGCCATCTCAGCCACCCTCCGCAGCCAACTGCGCTGCGTAGGCCTCGGGCCCAAGCAGCGCATCGAGCGCGGCCGGTGAGGCGGGTTGCAGACGCATCATCCAACCCTTGCCGTAGCAATCCTGATTGATGAGTTCGGGCGCACCGCCGAGATCGGCATTATTTTCGAGCACCGTACCGGCGATGGGCGAGTACACATCAGACGCTGCCTTCACGGATTCGACCACGGCGCAGGCCTCGCCCGCGCCGAGCACACGCCCGGGTTCGGGCACCTCGACGAACACCAGATCGCCGAGCGCCTGCTGCGCGTGGTCGGTAATGCCGATCTCCACGCGGCCATCGGGTAATAGTCGCGCCCATTCGTGGGATTTGGCGTAGCGTCGATCTGCGGGGATATGGCTCATGGCAAAACTCCTTGGCAGGCAAATTGAATTCTTTTAGAGACTGATCAGTGCACGCCCGTGGCGTACGAAGGGCGGCTTCACGACTCGCGCCGGCAGCAATTTGCCGCGGATATCAACCTGCACCGACGCGCCGGTAGCGCGCGGTACCCGGGCGAGCGCAATCGAGCGCTCGAGGGTCGGCGAAAACGTACCGCTGGTGATTTCGCCTTCACCCACACCCTCGATCAGCACTTGTTGGTGGGAGCGCAGCACACCGCGATCCTCGAGTACGAGACCGACGAGTTTGTGCGTGCCGCCACCCGCCTCACGAATGCGCTCGAGCGCCTCGCGACCAATGAAATCGCGGCTCGCGGGCTCGAAGGCTACGGTCCACGCCAGCCCTGACTCGAGCGGGTGCGTGCGCTCGCTCATGTCATTACCATAGAGGTTCATGCCGGCTTCGAGGCGCAGCGTGTCGCGCGCGCCGAGGCCACAAGGCGCCACGCCAGCCGCCACCAGCGCGAGCCAGGCGGCACTGATTTCTTCGAGCGGGAGCATGATTTCGTAGCCGTCCTCGCCCGTATACCCGGTACGCGCCACAAACCATTCACCGCAAAATCGCCCTGCAAACGGCGGCAACGCGCGCGCGGCTTCGCGATCTGTCGGCTCCAGCAAGTCGACGACTTTGGCGCGGGCCGCGGGACCTTGCACCGCGAACATCGCCAGATCGACCCGCTCAATGATTTCGAGGTGGGCGAGCTCTTCGCGCGCGCGCGCACGAATCCACACGAGATCGCTGTCGCGCGTGCCGGCATTGACGACGATGCGGAACCACTCGTCGTTCATGAAATAGACGATGAGATCGTCTAACACGCCGCCGTCAGCGTTCAGCATGCAGCTGTAAAGTGCTTTGCCTGGCAGCTGCAGTTTGTCGACGTCGTTGGCGAGCAACCGCCGCAAAAAGCCGCGGCTGTCGCGACCGCGCACGTCGATGACGCACATGTGGGAGACATCAAAGATACCGGCGGCGCGGCGCACCCGATGGTGCTCCTCGATCTGCGAGCCGTAGTTGACCGGCATGTCCCAGCCGCCGAAATCGACCATGCGCGCACCGAGCGCGACATGCTGCCCATGTAGAGGTGTCTTGCGTCCCATGCGGGCTCCCGAAGAGTGCTACAACTCCTGGTCACCGCCGGAACCAAAAAAATGGGCGGCAGGAATCAGTGACTCCTGCCGCCCCTCTGTCCTTGGACCTGAGAGATCGGGCCAGTCTTGCGTCAGACGGGCCGCTCCCCTTCGGTGGACCGCCGACTGTCCGTTCGGACTGCGGGACGATCACTCTCCAGAGCTCGCCTGCGACCTGCCGTTCTTTTGCCTGAGCGTTTCCGGGCGGAAACTTGCGCCTTCGGCGTCCGTCGACCCAGGCGAGACCCCTGCAAAAGGGCTCCAGCACGAGGTCGCGAATCTCTCCGGCAAGGTCGGAATGCGCGAACGGAGCGATAATAGCAGCACTTTTCGCCCCGCGGGGCGAAAAGGCGCGACTCGTGAGAGAGTGGACCGCACGACAGCAGGTACAGCAGGAGACTCGTCGATGATCAGCCGCAGACAAAGCGTGGCCGCCGTGGTGGGCGGGGTCAAAGTGGGTGGCGGTTCGCCGATTGTGGTGCAGTCGATGACCAACACCGACACCGCAGACATCGAGGCGACCGTGAAGCAGGTGCGTTCGCTCGCGCGCGCGGGCTCGGAGATCGTGCGCGTCACCGTCAATTCCGAGGAAGCCGCCGCAGCGGTACCGCATATCCGTGATCGACTCGCGCGTGAGGGCCTGCAGGTACCGCTCGTCGGCGACTTCCACTTCAACGGCCATAAACTTTTGAAGGCGCACCCGGCCTGCGCCGAGGCGCTCGCCAAATATCGCATCAATCCCGGCAACGTCGGCCGCGGCAGCAAGCGTGATCCGCAGTTCGCCGAAATGATCGAGACGGCTTGTCAGTACCAAAAACCCATCCGTATCGGCGTCAATTGGGGCAGTCTCGACTCCGATCTGCTGACGCGCATGATGGACGAGAACAATGCCTCGCCAACTCCGCGTAGTGCCAATGAAGTCATGCGCGCGGCCGTGGTCGAGTCCTGCCTGCAAAGCGCCCGGCGCGCCGAAGAATTAGGCCAGCCCCACGATGCAATCGTGCTGTCGGCCAAGGTGAGCGGCGTACAAGATCTGATCGCGATCTACACCGACCTTGCGGCGCGCTGCGACTACCCGCTGCATGTTGGCCTCACGGAGGCCGGGATGGGCAGCAAGGGCATCGTTGCCTCGACGGCTGGCATCGGCGTGTTGCTGCAACGCGGCATCGGCGACACCATCCGTGTTTCGCTCACCCCGGAGCCGAACGGCGATCGCACCCAGGAAGTGATCGTCGCCCAAGAAATCCTGCAAACCATGGGCCTGCGTTCGTTCGTACCCATGGTCATCGCCTGCCCGGGTTGCGGCCGCACCACGAGCACCTACTTCCAGGAGCTGGCGAAATCCATCCAGTCGCATATCCGACACCGGATGCCCGAATGGCGCAAAGAATACACGGGTGTCGAGATGATGAACGTTGCCGTGATGGGCTGCGTCGTCAACGGGCCCGGCGAAAGCAAGCACGCCAACATCGGCATCAGCCTGCCCGGAACTGGCGAGCGCCCGGTCGCGCCGGTCTACGAAGATGGCGAAAAAACCGTGACGCTGAAGGGCGAACACATCGCCGAAGAATTCCAGCAACTCGTCGAAGCCTACGTTGCCCGCAGTTATCCGCGGCGCAGCGGCAGCTGACGCCAAGACCGACCCGCGGAGAAAGCCTCATGAACACTACCCTGATCGAGAAAAAATGCCTGCCCTGCGAGGGTGGTGTGCCGCCGTTGCCGGCCACCGAGTGCGCGCGCTTGCTGAAGCAACTCGCACCCGAGTGGCGACTGTCACCGGATGGCCGTGAATTGCAACGCGAATGGTCGTTCAAAGATTTTTATCGCACGATGAGTTTCGTCAACGCAGTCGCGCATGTCGCCAACCTCGAGGATCACCACCCCGACCTGGCGATCGGCTACAACTACTGCCGGCTGCGCTACAGCACCCATGCCGTGAACGGCCTCACCGAAAATGATTTCATCTGTGCGGCCAAGATCGACCGACTGAGCTGAGCGCAGCGGCGGCACGCGACTGCGTGCTAGGCGCGCCGCGCCACGCGCGGCAGTTCGCCCGCGAGCCCGAGCGCGCGCTCGGCAAACGGTCGACGCAATAGCGCGCTGCGACCCACGACGCCGAGACCCCGCTCGACCCAGCGCGACCATTCATCGCCGCCGAAAGCCAAAAAGCGATTGAAGAGGTCGAGCGCAGTCGCCATGAGTTCGTTATCGCTTTTGCGCCAGCGCTCGTAGCGACGCAGGACGCGCAGCGCACCCGGATCCTCACCCTCGAGGGTTGCCGCCTCGAGTACTTCGGCGAGCGCCGCGGCATCGAGCAGACCCAGATTGACACCCTGTCCGGCGAGCGGGTGGACGATATGTGCCGCATCGCCCACCAGTGCACAGCGCTCGCGCGTGTACTGCGGCGCATTGACTCGGCGCAGCGGAAAACTGCGACGCAGACTCGCGAGTTCGAGCGCGCCCAGAACCCCGGCGCTGGCGGTCGTCAGCTCGCTGGCAAATTCATGGGGCGGGCTGGCCAGCAGCGCCTCGGCACGAGCCCGCGGCAAAGACCAGACGATGGAGCTCTCGCCGCTCGCCAGCGGCAGCAACGCCAGCGTGCCCTCACCACTGAAGCGCTGCCAAGCCGTGTGCTCGTGAGGGCGCTCACTCTGCACATTGGCAACGATGGCCAGTTGCAGATAATCCTGGGCCTCGACGCCCAGGTCCGCGATCTCACGCACCCGCGATCGCCCACCATCGGCACCAACGACAAGCTTGGCCATGCATCGGCCTGCGCTGGTGAGCAGCTCGAGCCCGGCCTCCGCAAAACAAATATCTTCGAGCTGCGCGCGCTGCACCGTCCCGCCGCCCTCGACGAAGGCCGCCAGCGTCGCGCGCTGCAGCGCAGCGTTGCCGACGATATAGCCCAAGTTCGCCTCACCCAATTCGGCGGCATCAAAAGTCAGTGAGCCTTCGCTGCGCGGTTCGGCATCGCGCGGCCAAACATGCATGCGCTCATAAGACGCGAGGACGCCGGGCACCGCCGCCAAAGCTGACCAAGCGCCGGCTGCACGCAGGACCCGTTCGCTGGCCCGCGACAAGGCAAAGACCCGCAGATCGCGCGCATCGATGGGCTGCGCGAGATCAGGCAAGTCGCGCTCGAGCAAGAGCACGCGCAACCCGCGCGACCGCAGACGCACCAACAGCGCACCGAGCGCAGCCCCGACCGGGCCGCCACCGACGATCACCACATCAAAGATTTCGCTGGTCGCCGCAGGTGCCGAACTCACGGCATGACTCCGAGGCCGCGACCCAGGCGCGGTGTGCGCCCCGCAAAGCCCCAGCTGAGTCGCGACATCGCCTGCTTGGCGGTCGGTGACAGATCGAAGAGCAACAAACCCAAATCACGCAACAACGGCACACCCGCTCGTTGATCGCCGAACAACTTCACGAGCCCGTCGGTGAAGCGGGTCACACCATCACGATCAGCATGGCGTCGGCTCGCGAATTCTTCGAGTACGGAGGGCGCACCGATATCTGCCCCGGCACCCTGCCGAGTGACCACCTCGGCCAGCAATTCAGCGAGCGTCGCGGCATCGCGCAAACCGAGGTTGAACCCCTGCCCCGCCACCGGATGCAAGCCCTGCGCCGCGTTGCCGATCAGGGCGACCCGGCGTCCGACCAAAGTTTGCGCGCGCGACAATCGCAGTGGATAGGCCGTACGACGACCGACCGTCTGCAAACGACCGATCCGCCAACCAAAAGCCTGCTGCAGGGCAGCCAGGTATTCGGCATCGGTGTATTGCAGCACGCGCTCGGCTTCGGCGGGCGCCAGCGTCCACACCACGCCGTAGGCCCCATCGTGCAGCGGCAAAACGGCAAAGGGACCGTTCGGCGTAAAGCGCTCGAACGCCGTACCGTCGGCGGCGCGCGCCGCCCGCACATGCGCAACGAGCGCAACCTGTGCGTAATCTTCGATATCCGCGCCCAAACCCGCTGCCTCGCGCACGCGCGAATTCGCACCGTCCGCGGCGATCACCAAGCGGGCCCGCAGCGGCAAACTTTCGGGCTCGGTCTGCAGCTCTACCGTTTGCTCGCCGATGCTTACCGCTGTGCAGCGCGCCGGCACGCGCCAGCGCAGATCCGGCAGTCCGCGCAGCCGCGACTGCAACGCGGCACCCAGCACTCGATTGGTCACGACATAACCGAACGCCTCGATGCCATGCTCTGCGGCATCGAGACGCGCGAAGCCGAACCGGCCCGCATCAGAGACATGGATCCGCCGGATCGCCGCCGCCTGCGTCGCGATCTGCGACCAGAGACCGAGCGCTTCAAAAGTTCGACGCGTGCCGTTGCCGAGCGCCGTAGTGCGATCATCAAAACTCGGCTGTGCGGTCGCATCGGGTGCCACACCCTCGATCAAAGCCGTCCGCAGACCTGTCGGCGCGAGCGCGAGCGCAAGGCTCGCGCCCACCAAACCACCGCCGACGATGGCGACGTCAACGAGCTCGGCGTTGGTCTCGGCATTGACCACAACATTGGTCATGGGACTCAAGAGGCCATCACCGCTTCAATGGCGGCGGGATCTTTGGGCACGCCATGGGTGAGCACCTCGTGACCGTCGCGGGTGACCAGCACATCGTCCTCGATGCGAATGCCGATGTTGCGAAATTCCGGCGGAATGCCCCGCGTGCCCGGCGGCACGTATAGCCCGGGCTCTATGGTCAGCACCATGCCGGGCTCGAGCTGCCGCCAGGCTTCGCCGATTTTGTAATCACCGACGTCGTGCACATCCATGCCTAGCCAATGGCCGGTGCGATGCATGTAGAACCGCCGATAGGCGAGCGATTTGACGAGCATCGGTACCCGACCTTTGAGCAGACCGAGACGCACCATGCCGGCGGTGAGAACCTGCACGGCGACTTCATGCGGGCGATTCCAATCATTGCCCGGACGCACCGCCTCGATGGCCGCAAGATTCGCCTCGAGTACCACCTCGTACGCCGCGCGCTGCGCGGCCGAGAAACGACCGCTCACTGGAAATGTTCGGGTGATATCCGCAGCGTAGGTTTCGTATTCGCAACCGGCATCGATCAGCACCAATTCGCCAGCCTGCAGCAGCGAAGAATTTTCCCGATAGTGCAGGATGCAACCATTGGCGCCGCCGCCAACGATCGGCAGATACGAGTTCTCGGCACGCGCCAAATGAAACTCGTGCTGTATCTCCGCAGCGAGCTCGTACTCGTGACGGCCGGGCTCGCAATACCGCATCGCCCGAAGGTGCGCGCGGGCAGCAATGCGCGCAGCCTCGCGCATCTGCTCGATTTCGGCGCGACTTTTGAAGAGTCGCATCTCGTGCAAGACATGTTCGAGCGCGACCATCTCGTGCGGCGCGTGACGCCCCTGCTTGGCCTGCGCACGCAGCGCATTCACCCAGCCGACCACCCGGTGATCAAAGTCACGGTTAACGCCGAAGGTGTAGTAAATCTTTGCCCGACCTTCCATTAGTCCCGGCAGGATCTCGTCGATATCGCCAATCGGAAAGGCATCGTCAGCGCCGAAATCGCGTCGTGCGCCAACCGGGCCTGCACGACGCCCATCCCAAGTCTCGCGCCGCGGATCGCGATCACGCAAGAACAACAAATACTCGCCCTGCGCTCGACCCGGAACCAGCACCACCACCGATTCGGGTTCTGGAAAGCCGCTCAAATAATGGAAGTTGCTGTCCTGCCGATAGGCGTACTCGACGTCGTTATTGCGCAGGTGCACAGCCGCGGCGGGCACGATGGCGATCGAACCGCGCCCCATACTTTTCATCAACTGGCGGCGACGGCGGGCAAATTCGTCGCGACCGATCGGCGGCGGCGGCGCTGACTCCCTCACGTGGCTGGATCGCGACATGTCAGTGCAGCGAGACCGAGTTATCATCGGCTGCCGTCGTGCGGAACGGCGCCAGTTCGTCGTGCAGCAACTGCACGCCCACCCGCACGAACTCGACCAGTTCGACGTAGGCCTGCTCGTTATCCTCTAGCGACTCGTTCTCATCGACGTCAATCCGCGTCATGGCCGTGAGGTCGCGGACGATCTCGCTAACATCAGCCGGCAAATCTTCGATGTCGGGGATGGGGTTGGAACCGAGCCCGTAGAGAAAGCCCTGGCACCACTGCCCGAGCGCCATGGCGCGCTCAGCGACCGGCATTTCGTCACCCGGCAACAGCAACTGAAATTCAATATGACCAGCGCGCAGCACATACCGGGTCCATTCGAATACCGCATGCAGCGCGGCCTCGGCATCGCCCGCCCGACCTTCGGGGAAGATCTCGCGCAACCAGTCCTGCACGCTCAATTGCTCGCCCGAGCACAGCGCCCCGGCCAGCGTTCCGTGGGCTTCGGGCAGGTCGGTTAGGGCCCGCGAGCTCGATATATGGCTTTCGATTTCACGATAGTCGGGGGCTGACATCGGCTGATTATGCCAAAGACCCTCCAATTCGCATTGATCGGCGCGTGCCACGGCCTATAATTTTCGTTATGAGCGACAAGGTCAGCGAGCGTAACGGACTCGAGGCGGAAATCCGCCGTCTCGAGAAACAGGTTGACGAATTG
>Ga0194133_10001614_pt1 | contig 38249 bp, 39 predicted proteins | sample TA2KigOf40mmetaG_FD_155448 | JGI IMG/M metagenome (GOLD analysis project Ga0194133, IMG submission 155448) | Freshwater microbial communities from Lake Tanganyika, Tanzania - TA2015055 Kigoma Offshore 40m | ecosystem: Environmental > Aquatic > Freshwater > Lake | place: Tanzania: Lake...
CCGCCGACCGTACATGGCTACGGCGTCGTTCTGCCCAGCAATTCGCGCAAACGCCAGAACACTATACGGGCGGCCGCCTTCACCTTGACGCGCCTCAATGCGGTTCTCGCCCTGGCCGCATCCGCCGGACTATCTATGCTGCCATATGAACGTTCCTCGGCCGTTTTACGGGTCCATGGAGGACGGACGTGCGTGGTCCCGCGATACAAACTGCGCCAGTAGACACTGGCGTCAAGTAGACCCGCCTTGTAGAATCCGCGCAGGAGCGCGCGGTACTGGGCCCAGGACAAAACTTCGTCGATGTACAGGTGATGGTTGCCGGGAGTCGTGCTGGGGAGCAGAACAGCCTTACGGTCGAGATCGAAGGCGGGGGCGTGCGTGCCGTCCGCCCTCAAGGAGGATACCAGATTGGCGTTGGACCGGTCCTCGTGGGACAGCTCAGTGAGGTTATCCTCGACGGCGGACAGATCGTTGAGCTTCTCCGCCTTGAAGAAACGCCGACCCATCGCACCCGGATCGTAGGAGGAGGAGACGTTTTCGCGACCAGACACCATAAATACTACGGTGCCACGGTAAACAGCCCGGACACGGATTTGCGAACACGACGGACCCCGCCAAAAAACAAACCCCAACCCGGATACCAGATGGTCCGCGGGTGGGGGTTCGTGTTTCGGTTCGTGGAGCTGCCGGGAATCGAACCCGGGTCCATACAGGTTAGCTAAATTGCGATACAACTATTTCTTGAGCGTAACTTGCGGCTGTTACTTTCCAAGATGAAATGACTTGCGTCGCCGCCCAGGTTTTTCCCGGGTATCAATGGTCTTTCCCATGGTCAGTAGTCTGTCCCACTGTTCCCTTCGCTTCTGTTACCGGGTTGCGATGAGTTGACCCTGTGCGACCTTGCGGCTCACGGTGACTCTACGCCGGCCGTTAGGCCGCTAGAGTGAACTGCTTGTTGGCAGTTGTTTTTTTGCCCTGTTTAACGAGTCTGAGCTACTCGAGTTGCACAAGATACCTTGCCCTGAATGTCGAAACCTTTCAGCCCCGATGGGTGGACCTTATACTGTTGCGGCGTCCACCACGAAACTCCGCCCGGGGGCCGCAGCAACCGGACTCCCTACAGGCAGACATCCACCCTCTCATCCAAAGGGACGTTCGAGCGGCCCAGCAGCTGAGGGTGGTCGGCGGCGGCGAACACCCCGCACTTGTTGGAGGTAACCCAGACGTGCACCATCGCGAATGTGCCGAGCGGAAGACCCCTGGCGAGGTCCGAATGGTTATGCCACTGCACCAAAGGCCCGGCCAGGTCCCTTAATACCGGATCGTCAACGGTGCGGTCCGGCATCATGTACATGGCGGCCAGCAGGGTATACTCACCGTTTTCGACCCGGTACAGGAGGCTCTCGGGGAGCGCGGGATCCAGCTGCACGTCGTCGCGCAGATACTGGAAATTTATGACATGCAGGAAATCCCCGCCGCCGAGGTCCGACACGGGAACGAACCCGTCACGCAAAGCCGACGCGTAATCCGACCACTGCCGCAAACTGGAGAAGGTTCCGGAGGCCAGGGCGGACGCCCACAACTCCTGCTCCGGGGACACACCAGGAACCCCCGAAAAATCCGGCGCCTGCCCGGCCACGAACTCCCGCGGCCATGCAGGTGACCTGTAGTCACCAAACAACACGAAACCGAAAACGATCGCGGCGAGAAGCGACACCACGGCGCACATCCCGGCTAGTTTGTAGGACCCGCCAGAGGGCAGCGCCCTGTTTCTCCTCACCTGGTATAGGTACAGTGCTACGCCGAGAAAAAAGACAACCCCAAGAAAGACGCGCAGATACACGCAAAACCACTGTACGGTTTGCGGCGGGAGCAGCCACACTCCACCCCGAGGATGCGAGGCTCCGTGCGCTTGCGTGAACAGATTGCACAATTTTCCGCCGTGAACAACCCAAGTCCCGCAAACTGGTACCCGGACCCCGACGCCCCCTCACGTCTGCGTTTCTGGGACGGCGTCTCATGGACGGCGCACTACGCGCCGATGCCGGCGCCGCCTACCGCCGCACCTGACGCCCTTGCGTCCCTCATAGGACCCGAGTGGGGTGCCGGCCCCCGGGCTGTGACGAACGTGGCGGTAAATGCACCCGATGACGGGTGGCGGCGTGTCCCGCCGCCGGGAGCCCCGATCGATTCGCCTATTAACGCACCTACCGCCGACAACCGCTCGACCCCCAAAGAGGCTCTCGCCAAACTCGCAAACGACAAGGATGAAGGGGTGCGCCTGAATGTCGCCGAAAACCCCTCGACCCCCAAAGAGGTCCTCGCCAAACTCGCAGACGACGAGAAATGGTACGTGCGCATCGCCGTCGCCTCAAACCCCTCTACCCCTGCAGCGGCTCTCGCCAAACTCGCCGGCGACAAAGACGAATACGTGCGCATGGCCGTCGCCAACAACCCCTCGACCCCCAAAGAGGCTCTCGCCAAACTTGCAAACGACAAGAGCAAATACGTGCGCGGGGCCGTCGCCGACAACCGCTCGACCCCCCAAGAGGCTCTCGCCAAACTCGCAAACGACAAGGATGAAGGGGTGCGCAACGCCGCACGCCGGTAACGAGTCGACTCTCACGGGTCGGTCCCGCTGAGGGCGCTTTAAAAGTGCAGGCGCCGGGCGGCGTCGAGGAACTCGTCGAATCCCGACCCTTCCCAGTCGGGCGAGAGGTTCATGAGAGTGTCGCCCGGTCCCGGGTCTACCGGGGCGCCGCACCGTAGCGGTTCGGGGTCGCCGCACCGGGCTGACACGCCCAGTAGATGTTGGCGAACGGGACAAGGATGAACCATCCGCTGCGATCGATGTCGTGCATGCGGCGCACCGCGGCGGCAATCTGGGGGAGGAACAGGACGAGACCGAGGATGCCGGTTCCCAGGATTAAGGTCTCGGCAAAGTTGGCGAGGAAGCTGAAGAGGACGAAGAACCAGTAGGCCCTCCGACTCGAGCGGCCCTTGAAGTTCGCGAAGTTCGATAACCCTTCTTTGATCGCCCCGCGGAACGTCTGCGCGTTCGCGGCGTGCCCGGGAACCTGTCCGGGTAGAGACGGTCGGGTCTGGTCGGTCCAGGTGGCGCCGTCCCAGAGGCGCTGCTGCATCGGGTTCTGCGGATCGGGGTACCAGCCGGCGGCCGGATTGTTGGTGTTGGTCATGTTTCCCTATTATCCGACCGTTTTCACGCCGAGCACGAATTCGTTGTGTCGCGTTCGTGTTGATCCCCGTGGGAGCCTACTCGTTACCGGCGGGCGGCGTTGCGCAGGTCAGCGGGAGGGCGACGGGAAACGGACCCGGGGCCGGTCAAAACCTCGTAGGAGCGGTTGGTGACCAGAACGGTGTGCTCGAACTGGGCGGTGCGCCTATCATCCACGGTGACCGCGGTCCACCCGTCCTTGCACATGCGGTGCCTCTCCGAACCCAGGGTGAGCATCGGCTCTATGGTGAACACCATACCTGTGCGCATGGGGGCATTATCGTAGGGATTATAGTGGTGGTATATCTGGGGATCGGTGTGGAACTGCTCGCCTATCCCGTGCCCGACGAAAGCCCTCACCACCCCCAGTTCATGCTTGCGGGCATGGGTCTCTATCACGCGACCTATGTCGGACAGAGGGGCGCCCGGGCGCACGGCCCGTATCCCCAGCCACATGCACTCTTCGGTCAACGTGATGAGCCGACGATCCTCCTCGCTGATGGCGCCTACGGCGAAAGTCGCGTTGGTGTCCCCGTGCACGCCCTCCGCAAAGCACGTAACGTCGATGTTCACGATGTCACCATGTTGCAGTTCCCGACCGTCGGGTATCCCGTGGCAGATAACTTCGTTAACCGACGTGCAGACGCTCTTGGGAAAGTTGCGGTAGTTGAGCGGACTAGGATAGGCGCCCCTGGCTATGCACATCTCGTGAACGTAGGCGTCTATATCGTCGGTGGTTATCCCCGGCTTCACGAACTCGCCTGCCAGGCGCAGCACCTCGGCGGCGATTGCGCCGGTGCGGCGCATCCTTGCAATGATCTCGGGCGACTTTACCGGCGACTCGGGCAGACGCGTAACCCTGCCGGTGGCGGCGTAAGGCGGTTTCTGGATGTGGTCGGGCACAAAACGAAGCGCGGGGGAACGGCGGCGTCTCACCCGGAGACCTGCGCGACTTCTTCGCAGGGGCCCATCGGCGCCAGACCCAGATGCGTGCGGGCGGCGGAATCCGCGCCCTGCATGAGCCCAATCATCTCGCCTATGTACATGAGACCGCTTAGATCAAAGGCGGCGAGGGCAACGAGAACGCTCTCACCGGTCGACGATACGGCCAGCATGGCGTCTTGAAACTTCTTGAGCTCGGCGGTATCGGTTATGTAATTCTCCGCGGACAGACGGTACCTCTCCGCGGCGGCGATAGACTTTTTCAACTGGGCCACGCCCTTGTCCCTGTCAGTCTCAAGCCAGGTCCGCATATTCAGCATGATCGCGCAGGACTCCGCGAAGAGGTCGTCGCCTATGTTCTCCGCGTAACCGACGGCGGTAGCGGCCGGGGGCATGGAGACGGCGGGAATCGTGACGGTGACCGGGGGGACCAAAGGGGGCGGGCTGGTATCGGTGACGGCACCGGTCATGGGCGGGGCGGCGGAGTTACCGCAGGAAGATGCGAACACGACGAGAGCCAGGTAGACGGCCAATCTTTTGATCACAACAGTCACCATATAAACAGTGCCCCGGGAATAACCCGCGTCACGGCAGTTGGCAACTAGCCCAGTGCCTTCCCGGCCCGCAGAGCCTCCTCCAAGGAAGCCTTGGAGAAAGCGGTTGTCAGGGCCAGCACATCCCAATTGACATTATGGAACTCCGGGCTTGAGGCGGTGGAGACGAGAACTTTCAGCACCCCCTCGGGTATGTCCGAAGGAAGATCGCAGAGCGGCACATGTTTAACGAAAGACGGGTCGAAGTAACGGGAATGCACCAAATCCACGGTGGCCGGTATAGGGCCCCTCTTGAGCACCACGAGGGTTTCCTCCAGAGTCGCCGCGGGATCCCGGTGACAGGCCAGGAGGCGGTCGATGAAAGCAACGGATACCGGCGTGCACGCCTGACGCGCGACGCACAAAGTTGCAAGAACCTCTGGAGATAGCGGGGAGCGGTACTCGAGGACCTTCTTGAGATGCGGCCACGACGTGGAAAGAGACCCGGTCGCCAAGAGAGACGCCAGGGGAAGAGAGTGCCTGTAGTGCGGGCTGACCAGGACGGACAGCAGACCGGTGAAACCGACGGATGACGACGGGCTACCGGGACCGGTCAACGCCACAGACACCAGGGTCGCGAGTTCGTCACAGGAACCGGCGGCGCGAGCGATCGCGGAAAGACGGTTGGTGGAACGGAATGCCGGGTATGGGGACGCCGAAGCGACAAGCGACTCCAAACGCGACACGACGCCGACAGAGCCAGGTCGACCCTGGGCGTCGGCTTTCAAGACGGCGATGGACTCGGTGAGGATCTCTGCGACCTTCGCGATGGTCTCCGGTCGGAATCCCCCGAAAGAGAGACACTTCGCTATACTCGACAAGGGGTGGCGCGCATCCCCGACGTCAAACGGTAACTGGGAATCGTGGATGGTACGTACGCGCGAAGGCGAACCGGACTTGCCGCGGGCAGGCTTGCGGGGCGCGGGGCGAACGTCGGACTCCGTCCGCGAGGCGACAAGGGTGGCGGCGTAAACGGAAACCATCTTCAAAAACGCGCGGTTACCCGCCTCGGTGTCCCACGGGAGATGCGCGATGAGCATACCCGACAGTCTACCGGTGTACATGGGGTCGATTTCCTCCAGGGCGGAGAAGACGACGTCCGCGTGCTCGGGGAAACCCAAGACGAGCAGGGCGGGTCGTCGGGCCGACTGACCGCGCGCAGGGTTTTTCATCGACGGATACTCTCGTATGTAGCGGTCCAGGGCCTGGCGCCTGACATCCTCACCTATGCTCTTGTTGAGCATGAGGTTCTCCAAGGTGCGGGAACCGCCCTTCCGGACTAAAAGTTGGGCGGTACGGGCCTGCAACGGGTCGCACTGGGCGGCTTGCGACAGTATCTTCGCGTCGGTCGCGGACTGCACCAAGGCATGCAGGTCCACGGGGTCCATGTACCGTATCCGGGCGGCGGTCAAACGCGGATCATTCAAAGCCAAAATGGATTCGTGCAAGACCTTGGGCAAATCAGAGCGGGAGGCCACGGAGACGAGCACCGGCAAATCCGACGACGACCTGGCATTCTCGTAGATTCTCTGCAAAAGGGCGTGCGGAATCCCGTCGGCGGCAGCCATCTTCGCGAAAACGCGCGACATCGTCTCTTGACTCACGGCTACTAATGTTGCGTGACCGCCCCGAAACGCACTCGGAAGCCCGGACGGAAGACGAGTGACTTCGGTCACCCGCCCCGGGGGACCGAAAGGGGGGCGGCCGGAGGTGGCCGAAATGTGACACAGGTCACCTCCCCGGAAAGGCCCAACTGGCCGTTTTCCTAGGCAAACCGAGAGTGGTGCATCCGCCGGGGACGGGCACTGTATGGGGTATGAAATACGCCAAAGTCAAATACTACCCCAACGGCTACCCGCACCTGGGTCTTGTGCCCAGGAGCATCAAAATTCGTTACCGTGAGGGAATGGGGGTACAAACTTTGAAAAAGCGTCTGGAGAAATGGGAACGCGCCAACGGCAATCCCGAGTTCCAGGCGCGAAGACTGAGCAGACTGCCCGCGCCTCTGGCCTACGAACTCGTGCAGGTGTACATATCCATGCGCGAAAGATTCCCGGACATCAAACCGGACTACGTGAATTTCTCCGACGATCTGGGGGTCAACGAGCTGGGCGGGACCTACACCTACGGCGACAACCTGTCGGTGATGCGGTCACTACTGTGCGACGGGGTCATCGACGACCCGGACAACTACGGTGTGGACGAGATCGTCGACATCGTGAAAGACTACGGCGGGGACAGGGGCGAGGTCCACGCAATCAAGAACGAAACCCTGTTCTGCGCGGAAGAAAAGGTGGTAAACCCCCTGGCGGTGGGGTCGATCTCCGTCGGATCGGTTTACAGCAAGAAAAGATCGTACCAAAAACTCATCAACTACTGGGCGGCGGCCAACAAACGCTCGAAGGCCCAGGGATTGCCGCCGCGAAACCCCGAGGTGGGTGTGAGCGGCGCGGCCTTCACCCTCATACACGAATTCGGACATCTGGTGGAGAGCACCCTGCTGGTAACCAAGCGCAAGAACGCGGAGAAAGTGTACGGAGTGCTCAGCGAAATACTCCTAGGGGTAAAGGCACCGGGCACCAACCAGTGGCGCTACCATCTGGTAAACTATCCGTCGTACCCGTGGGCGGCCCTGAAAGGCCGGCACGTCGGGGGCGTAGACAGGCAGCGCGATACACGACGTCGACTGCGCCCGATCATACGCGAAACCATCGGGACGTACGCCGCGGCAAACCGCGACGAAATATTCGCGGAATCCTTCGCCCATGCCTACGCCGGCAACAGCGTGTCATCCCGCAACAAGTTCAAACCATTCGTGGAAACCATGAAGAAGTTGAACCTGGCCGCAAAGACCCTGCCGGACAACTCGTAACCCTGCGCGGCCAACAAGAAAAGGGCACACCGCATTGGGTGTGCCCGTTCCTCGTACTGCAGCTTGTGCTGCAGATCATATGGCCAGGGTCGTATTGAGTAGATCCTCAAACGTGCCCTGATGGTCGTTGATGAGCGCTGTCATGATCTCCCAGAGGGAACTCGAGGGCCCTATGACGGCGGCGGCGAGATCGTACTCCGCTACGCGAAACACGTCCGATACCGGGTGCGGACGATCCGGTCGCCCAAAAGACAATACCGAAACCGGGTCGCCAGACAGGATGTCGGCGTCCAGCACTTGTAGGCTCTCGTCTACTTTTGCGCGTTGGGACGCGGAAAGGTTGGGGTTGACGCTCAAGGCGATCAGCTCCACGGGGCGAGGCGGGGAGTAGTAATCCCTGCCTTTGTTCTCGCACGCGCGGCCGATAAGTCTCTTGAGTGCCGCGGCGTCGCTCACCTCCTCGTACTTTCCGGGGATGTGCTCCAGCGTGCCCCTCTTGTGAGTGGCGCGCAGCAGTTCCCCGCCAGCCATAGCCACCTTGCCCAGGGCCTGCACTACGTACAGGGGGGTCCGGGGGTTGGCGATAAGGGCCAGGTAGAAGTATACGTTCTCCCTGATTTCGGGCGCGGAAACGGAGGTGACCCCGTTCTCGTACTTTGCGAGCTGCTCGCACATAACCTCGGTGAGGTTCGCGGAACCCGCCATGGAAGTCAATACGTTACGTTTGGCGTGCGGCATGACCTTGGCGATCGTCCCGGGACGGCGGCCGAATATCAGCCTGAGGTCCCGCGATATGCCCTTGGAACGCTTGGTGGCGTACACGGACATGTTCGCGATGATGTGATCGGAGACAAAATCGTCCGAATACTTGTCCAGCGGGAAGACCGCCATCTGCTGAAGGAGGTACTCCCCTCCAACTTCCTCGACGAGACGGGTCCTGAGATCCTTGTCCAACCATCCTGCACCCAGTAGCGCCTCGCGGGCGCCTTCGGTTGCGACCAAAGACGTCTGTTCGTCCTTGGTCAGGCGGTTACGGGACACGAACTCGGCCAACACCGTCGACCTGTCCTCCGTGGCGATTACGTGCTTCCGCAGACGAGGGCTTAAGCACCTGGCCACCAGGATCTTGGCCTGGGATGCCGAGGGGCGCTTGGTCCCCCAAAGGGTCAACCACAAATCTTCGGAGAGGGTCTCGTTACGCGAGAGAGTGTCGAGCGTTTCCGGGAAACGCATCAGGGCTTTATGCACGTGGATGGCGACGTCAGGAGGGAAACCCTCGTAGGCCGCCAGACCTATACGTGACTTCAGTGAACTGTTCATGGGAAGAACGTCCTTTGCTGTGTGTTGTAGGTAGTTATACCGTTGCCGCAGCGGTCGGCGACACCAGTGACCCCGCTATTTAAACGGTCGCCCTTATCCACAGATGGGACGGGCTGCTCTCCGGTCTTGCCAGCACGTAGGTTCCCGTGCCGCTGAACCTGACGTTTTTGACAACTATGGCAGGTGTCCTCGGGGGGATCTCGGCGGCCAGCACGCCTGCAGGCGCAAGACCGGCGGCGTTCTCCTTGGTGACGGGGGCCGCACCCAGGGACCACAGGGTCTTTCTATAGGCATCCTCGAAGGGGTCCTGGTCGAACACCCCGGCCACCATCACCGGTTCGCCGGGGTACTTCTTCATGGTGCGAACCAGCATGGACTTGGATACGGCGGGGGCGGCGACCAGCGTGAACTTCAAGTTGTTTACTTCTATGCTGCTGGTAACGGCCGGGTGTGCGCCGGAGGAGACCTCCGTATGCGTCGCCCTGACCCCGTCGCATGCCTTCAAGAGAACATGGGTATCGGCGGTGCCGGAAACCAGGTAATAGCCGACATATTTTAAAGTTTTACGGATGTCGGCGAGACTCCTGCCATGCACCACCGCCACAGAAGGGGACACCCGGCGAATGGACTTGCTTATAGAGTAGTTGGATATAAAGCCCAAGGAGGGGGCGCATACACAAATGGAAACTATAGCCATAAGACCTATTGTTTTACCACCTAGGACAGGGGGCAACATGCAAAAATCACGATCCGCACAGGTTGTTGACTATAGATTATGGTGCAAAAGGGACGGGTGGCCAATACTTGCCTTGTGGCGGAAACCGGCACAGTCGCCTAGCATGAAAATAAAAGCAACTCTTATCGCACTTTCCCTTTCCCTGGTGTCGTGCTCCAACACCGCCGAAACGACCGAGAACACCGCGCAGGACGAGAAGCCCGCGGAAAGCACGATGGTCGACGTCCCGCGGGACACCACGCCAATCGACGAGAAACAGTCCCTGACCACAACCACCGCGGCGGACGGAAGCGCGGTGGAAGGCTACGGCACCTCGCAGCTCAGCGACGCGCTGCTGAAGATAGGAGTCATAGTATACATGGAAGCCACCACAGTCGCGTACAAAGCCAACGGACTAAAGGAAACCGACCAGTTCGAGGGACTGGGCCGCTACCTGAGCGACTCCAAAGACTCCTGGGTGTCGGGGGTGGCGGCGGCGGTCAGCAAGGGGATACTCCCGGCGGACGCGATCTTCACGGTCAACGGCACGGACTTCAGGGAACTCCAGGCAGGATCCTTGAACGTCGCAGAGGGTATCGTACTGGGCCTAACTTTGCGAGGAGTTACCTGCGAGATGGCCGGAACCTTCGTAGAGCAGGTCGACTTGAACATGGAATTCGCGTGGGCGGCACCCTCGTGCAAAGCGACGGGCGACCAGGGTTAGGCGGGTAGCGAAAATGACACTCCGACTAGGCGACACCGCGCCCGACTTCTCCGCGCACACAACCCAAGGCACCATCAACTTCCACGAATGGCTCGGCGACTCCTGGGGAGTGCTCTTCAGCCACCCCAAGGATTTCACGCCGGTCTGCACCACCGAGCTTGGTTACGTGGCGAAAATCAAACCCGAATTCGACAAACGCAACGTCAAGGTCCTCGGCCTGTCCGTCGACTCGGTGGACTCCCACAACAAGTGGGAAGCCGACATCGCGGAAACCCAGGGAACCCCGGTTAATTTCCCGATGATCGGAGACCCCGAACGGAAAGTCAGCGATCTTTACGGCATGATCCACCCGAACGCCAGCGACACGCTCACGGTCCGCAGCGTCTTCGTGATCGGGCCGGACAAGAAAATAAAACTCTCCATCACCTACCCCGCATCGACCGGCCGTAATTTTGACGAGATTTTGCGTGTGATCGACTCTTTGCATCTGACTGCCAAACACAAAGTCGCGACCCCGGCCAACTGGAAAAACGGGGAGGACGTGATCATCGGCAGCGCGGTCTCCGACGAAGACGCCGAAAAATTGTTCCCCCAGGGCTGGAAAACGGTAAAGAGTTACCTCAGGGTTCTCCCGCAACCGCAATAGACGGAAAACAGCGAACGATCTTCACCGGCCACTCCGCGTATCCGAACTCGCCAGCGCTTCGCTAGGGACTAAGGAAAAGCCGGCGCGGACTGTGACGCTTGTCATGCCCCATGGAACCATGCCCGGCAAGGCCCGGCGAGGACCCCGGCCGGACCAAGGTACTGCGAACCAGGGGCGCGCGGGCACAGTATAAGGTATGACAACAAACCATGTGCTGGCCGTAGACGGAACGAACCTACTGTACCGCTCATACCACGCCATGGCCGCCTCCAAACTCGAACACGCGGGCAGACCGGTGTGGGCGGTACACGGACTCTTCGTGCAGTTGGCCAAGATACTGGAGGGAAGCGACTACACCCACATGGTCCTCGCCTTCGACACCGCGGGCGGGTGCACCACGCGCAAGAAACTCTACCCGGAGTACAAAGCCAACAGGCCGCAACCCGACGAGAGCGTCATCTACCAGCTCCAGTGGGCGCCGAACCTGCTGCGCCAGTGCGGCATGCACGCGCTATCGATGGACGGATGGGAAGCCGACGACATCGTGGCTTCCTGCGCAAACCAAGCGGAGAAGCAAGGATACCGAACAACGGTGCTGACATCGGACAAAGACTGCATCCAACTGGTAGGCAACCTCACCCGGATGCTCACCGCCGACAACAAAACGTACGACCTTGACACTCTGAAGAACACCCTGGGATGCACGCCCGGAGGGTACCGGATCATAGCGGCCCTACGAGGGGAGCCGGGCGACAACCTACCCGGGGTCAAGGGGGTAGGTACAGTGACCGCAACGAAACTCGCAGAACGATTCAACGACATAGACGCCATTTTCTCGGCTACGGACGGGGACCTGCGCCAGGTGGTCAGCGCCAAAATGCTGGAATCCCTGCGCAGGGACGAAGAAAAGGCGCGGTGCACCTACGCCGTAGCGGAGCTCAACAGGCATCTACCCGTCAGTCTGCGAGAAGGCGAACTGGGAAATCTGGACCCCGAGAAAATCGAAAAAATATTGAAAGACGTGGGATTACCGAAGGCGGGGGAACGCATATCCAGGTCGCTGAGGGCCGCAAAGTCCTCCCGCGAAAGGGTCTTTTAAGCGGACTGACGGGGCAGCAAGACCTGCCCTCGGACCGTAAAACAACCTACACACCATCAACCAAACTACAAGGAGACAAAAATGGGAATGGACGTACTGGGAAACAACCCCAGCGGAGAATCGGGCAAACACTTCCGCAACAACGTGTGGTGGTGGCATCCCCTATGGGGCTACTGCTGCGAGGTCCTGCCCGAGATCTGCAACAAGGTCGAAGAAGGGCACAGCAACTCGGGCGACGGACTCGGCGCGGAAGACTCAGTGCTCCTTGCGCAAGCATTGGAGGAGTCCGTCCGATCCGGCTACGCGAAACGCTACGAGACAGAGTACCGCCAACACCTGGCCACCCTGGCCCGCGAAAAGTGCCCGCTGTGCGCAGGCACGGGGACGCGAATGGACGCGATCGGCGTACAGTACGGCCAACACGACAAGAAACTGACCCCCGAGCAGTCCGCCCTGTACGGTCGCGAATTCGGCTGGTGCAACGGCTGCGACGGACACGGAACGCAGGAAAACTTCATGACGAACTACCCGTTCGACGTATCCAACGTCGAAGAGTTCGCCCAGTTCCTCCGACAGTGCGGAGGGTTCCGGATCTTCTGACCGGGGAACTTAAACGTACGGAGGACGCCCGGCGCCCGCGAGACTAGCGGGCATTACCGGCGGGCTACCCGTTTTTTTTCGTGGTAAGCAACGGGGGTCTCTTGGACCAGCCCGGAGCTCCCGTCTCGACGGGGGCCGGCCACAGATTCTCGCCGATCTCAAGTATACCATGATGGGTCCCGTACTCCCCCAAAGTATTGAGATAGTGTATGGCGTCAAAGTGTTCCGGGCAGCGAACCCCCACGTCGGACCACTTGCCGGTCACCAGCATCTCCAGGGCGACCACCGGGCACAGCGCGGTCTGCCAGAGCACGGCCTGAGAATGCCACTCCCGCATGGTGGTGGCGTTGTCCGCTATGTGGTACAGATACACCTGCCTTTCCGCGCCGTCTTTCGTGCCCTTAACCCATGTCCCGGCGCACGTACGCCCATGCATCAAGTTGCCGAGTTTGGAGGGATTGGGCAGCACGGCGGCCAGGACGTCCCGAGGGGCCACGGACACGGAACCCACGGACACGGGAACTTTCGAATCCAGACCGAGATCCGCGAAGGTCTGCAGCCAGTCTATAAACTCGCGACCGAGGGAATACTTGAAGGTAACCTTATCGCAATCAACGACGCGAGGTATCATCAGAACCTCCTCGTGCTCCACGTTGACGCACTCCTGGGGCCCTATGCCGGCGGGAAAATGGAATATCTCGGGAGAACTAAAACACTTGGTGGTGTACAAACCCCTGCTCTTCTCCCACACCATGGGCGGATTCAAACACTCCTCTATGGTGGTCCATATCGAAAAGGTGGGCGCGAAAGGATAGCCCTCGATACGCAGATCCGAGCCGTCGCGCACCCCGATCTCCGTTATGCTGTCAAACAGTGCTTGTTCGGCGTACTTGGCGAAAATATTGCTCAAACCCGGTTCCACGCCCATTCCGACGAGGGCCAGAAGCCCCTTGCTCCGCCATTCCTCGTGCCTGGCCAGCTGATCGTATCCCAGGTGTTTGCCGATCATGTTGTACGGGTCGTCTGGATGGGGCTCGGAAAGGTTCATGGCCATGTCCATGTAATGGCAACCACCCTCGAAGGCGGCGTTGAACAGATACTCGTTGACCCGCGGATCGCAGGCGTTGACAAGATAGTTTGCCCCGGTCTCCCGGATGAGCCTAAGCAAGGCAACCGGATCGGTGGCGTCGACCTGAACGGCAACAAACCTAGGGTCAGAGAACCTTTCTGCGGCGGCCGAGGCCCTGGAAACCTTGATGTCCGCTATGTAGCATTTGGAGAAAAATCCTCGAGTCGACAGAATCTCCGCCATGCTGGTACCAACCCCTCCGGCCCCCACAACCACTATCGTGCTCATCTCCTACGAAACCTCCCTTGCACATTTCCGGCCATAACGTTCCCCGCAAACACCATGGCGAGGAAACCAACAAGCCCCAGATACGGACGGTTGACCACCAGGGAAACCACTATGACCACGGCTCCGGCGGCCAGCACGATTCCCGACAACCACAGGGCCCTTGTGCCCGGACGATGGTCAGAGGGCGACTGCACGTACTCCTTGCGCAACTGATCCACTATGCTGTCAAAATCCCGCGTATCGTCCATATAGGTCCCCTATAGACTGTGACAGCCGGGGCCCTGTTGTCACACAGCGAGAAAACCCTATGCCGCAAAAGGCCGTGGATAAACAATGTAAACATATGGCGAAAGTCGCAAAAATCGGTCTGGTTCTCGCCCTGTCCTGCGGGCTTGCCTACGGCTGTGCGGACGGAAACAATAGCCGCTACGGCGCGGCGGACGGCGCGACGGGCGACTACGTGCAAACGAAAGACTCCCCGCGGCATCCCAGGATGCGGGCAACCCTGAACAGGTTCGTAAAGAAGGTGCGAAGCAACGACGATTTCGACCACATGTACCTGGGCGACAGGTTGCTGATCCTGTCGGACACCATGTACAACGAAGTCTTCTTCGGGGAGACCAACAAGCGTTACGTGCCCCTGACCTACGGATGCGGAGACACCTGCGGTTTAACACTGAAAGAACTAGCGGAACTACTGGATAGCCACCTCAACTCGCCGACCTCCCGGGAAGCCGACGCGCCCGCGGCACTGGTGCGTGCGTGGCCGTCGATAACCCTGGTGAACGGATCCACGATGTGGAAAATAAGCTTCGGTATGAACGGCGACACCCTGGTTTCCATGGAAGTGTTCGGTCCTGTGGAGGGTGTGCGCGAAAACCCCAACAGCCCCGGTCAGCCGTCGTTGGGTACGCCAGACAAAAGGTCGGGTTGAGGCGTCACCCTCCTGCTGCCCAGATAGTCGTAAAAATAGGAGTTTTCGAACCCCCAAAACTTGCGAATATGCACAACGTCGCCGCAGTTGTCCACATGCAGCATCATGCCGTCAGCCAGCATCAGCACCACGTGCCTAGTGTCCTCCTTGAAGGTGTCGTAAAGCACCAGGTCCCCGGGCAGTACCGACTCCTCGGTCACCGGAGTCAACCAGGATGCCAACTCCCCGCCGCCCCAAGGAACCATCTGTCTTGTGGACAAAGGGCCGTCGACTCCGAGTCCGGGTACGCCGGCGCCCTCGGAGTAACTCCTGACCACCAAGGAGGAACAGTCGTAGGAGAAACTGGCGTACCTGCCGGCAAAATCGCAAGCATACGCCGCACCCAGGGCCCTGAAGGCGTACTTTATCGCCAGCGCCGCTTGGGGGGTAGGCGCCTGGGCAACCGAACGGGCACACAAACCCCAGACCGTGCCACTATACTCGCGCAAGGTCCCGGGTGGCACCTCCACCGGGCAACCGTCAGCGGCCACCACGGTATAGTACGACATCTTTTGCCCCAGAAGGGCATCCAAAGTGTTCTGAGCCTCCTGCACCGCGAGACCAGAGAGTGACGCAGTCGCCGACGCTTCGGCCATGCGATCCTGAGCCATGGCGTACCTGATTTTGGCCATCTCGAGTAGGTCGTCGTAGGCGTCAACTTCCGCCATCAGAGAAGCGTGGGCGGCCTGACGGTACTCGCCGATCTGCTCCACCCACATGCTCATGTCCTGCGAAACACTGGGATCACGAGGATAAAAAGCAAGCATGTCGGCAAGGCCCCTGTTCAAAGACTCCTGACTAAGGAGAAGATCCACGGTCCACTGGTGACTGACCTTGGCGGCGTGGTCGGCCCGGGCCCGGGCGGCAGTCAGGGAAAACAGTGCCTCCTCGAGCCGCTCCTGCTCCTCGAAAAGTATCAGGGCGGCGGTGGTCTGCGCGAGCGTGGCTCTCTCCAGGGACTCGCGGGCCAAAGAGACGTTCAAATGAATTAAATACAGCGGACTATCCGGGGAAACCAAGGCCATACCGGGCAGATCCTGCTCGGAATAGTCGGGCGTGACGGGAACGTCCAGCGGGTCGGGGACGATACGCGCCGAAACAGGAGGGGACGCGGACGCGATGCAGACAAAAGACAGCAACACCGCCAAGGCTAACTTTTTAGGGGCTGGCAACGAAAGCACCCAACTCACAGTAGCCAGATACCCCGTATCGTCCACTATCGGCGGATTTCCCGAAGAAATTAAGGGATAATTCCGGCACCCTGCGCGGACGGGGGTGCGGACTAGCCGACGCTACCCTCCATTTGAAGTTCTATCAGCCTACTCCACTCCACGGCATACTCCATGGGCAGGGTCCTGGTAACCGGCTCTATGAAACCGTTGACCACCATGCTTGTTGCCTGCTCGGGGGACAAGCCCCTACTTTGGAGATAGAACAACTGCTCATCGTTCACCTTAGAAACCGTGGCCTCGTGCCCCACCTGGGCGTCGCGTTCGCCCACCTCTATGTACGGTATGGTTTTGCTCTCGCTAACCTCGTCCAGTATGAGGGCATCGCACTGGACGCGGCTCTTGCAGCCGTTGGCGCCCTTCTCCACCCTTACAAGACCCCTGTAGGTGGTAACCCCGGCATCTTTCGAAATGGACTTAGACACTATCTCGGAAGTAGTCTCAGGGGCGGCGTGGACCATTTTCGCGCCGGCGTCCTGATGCTGCCCCTTCCCGGCGTAAGCCACGGACAGCACCTGTCCGGAGGCCTTGGGTCCCATGAGGTACACGCTGGGATACTTCATGGTCAATTTCGAGCCTATGTTACCGTCCACCCATTCCATGTGCCCGGCTTCCTCCACGCGGGCGCGCTTGGTCACCAGATTGTATACGTTGGGTGACCAGTTTTGGATGGTGGTGTACGTGACCCTGGCGTGGGGTTTAACCACTATCTCCACCACGGCCGAATGCAGCGAATCGTTTGAGTACACGGGAGCCGAGCAGCCCTCTATGTAGTGGACCTTCGACCCCTCGTCGGCGATGATCAGGGTGCGCTCGAACTGGCCGGCGTTGTCGGAGTTGATCCTGAAATAGGCCTGCAGAGGAAGCTCGCACACCACCCCCTTGGGAACATAGATAAAGGACCCCCCGCTCCAGACCGCGGTGTTCAGAGCGGCGAACTTGTTGTCACCGGACGGAATAACCGTACCGAAATAGCGCGAGACCAGATCGGGATACTCCCGCAACGCGGTGTCCATGTCGCAAAACAATATGCCCTGATCCTCGAGCTCCTTGCGATTCCTGTGGTAGACGACCTCCGAATCGTACTGACTGGTCACCCCGGCGAGATACTGGCGTTCGGCCTGAGGAATACCCAATTTTTCGTAAGTCTGCTTTATACCGTCAGGAACCTTGTCCCAGTCATCGGTCAGGGACGCGGAGGGCTTCAAATAATAGTATATGTCCTGGAAGTCTAGATCCGGCATGTTCACGGCGAACCACGGAAGCATGGGCTTGGATTCGAAAACCTTCAAGGACTTCAAACGTATGGCACGCATCCACTCCGGCTCCCCCTTCCACCAGGAGATCTCCTCCACCACGGCCTTGTGCAGCCCCTTCTGGGGTTTTACCGCATACTCCGTATCGTCGTGCCAGCCCAGGGCGTACTTGCTGAGGTTCAGTTCAACTGCCATATTATACACTGTGACCCGGGTCACGGCGCAGTCATTAGGCCGCGGGACGGTTGCTTGCGGTATGCGCCGGGCAGGCCAAGGGGCACTGTATAGGGTAGACAAACCCCCCGGAACCCAAGAAGATGAATATGATAGTGAAGACGAAGGTGAAGAATGAGGCTAAGTCAAAGAAGAAAGGCAAGGTAAAGAAATGACGACCGTCAAATCAGTGATTGAGAAACTACAGAGACTGAACCCCGATGAACACATCCTGTTTGATTACTTCACCAAGCGCGAGGGCGACGAAGTTCTTGCTAACAAGTTTGGCGATGACGAGTTTGAAATGTCGCAAGAGGCTTGGTTGGATGCGGTAAAACGCGCCGAACATTGGTACATCGGTCTTGACGAAGAAACATTACGCGAAGCGGTCATTGGAGCGATTGCAGACGAAGAAATCAAGAAGAAGGGCAAGGTAGAGAAATGACGACCATGAGGAAAGTCAAGACCACGAAGAGGGGCAAGGTTTCGCTGTGTTGCGGAACCCCGTTGACGAAAGACAAGTGGGATAGAACCATTTGCTCCGAGTGCGAGCAAGAACTATCCCCGTGCTGTGGCGCGGCGGTGACAGTTGCTTATGACGGCGAGTTGAGTTGCAAAGTGTGTTGGGCAGGTGTGTGGTGAGCAAGGTAATCATCAACATCCAAGACGGCACGGTCGTAGACCTAGACAACTCGGTAGATGAGTAGACAGAAATGAAGAGCATCGACCCAGAGTTCAGCGCGCTAGTCAAGCGTGTTATTGAACAGAACTCCGAAGTGCTGAAGCGCCTTGCTGAATTCGATGCCGAAGAGGAAACAGACGTCGTTGAAGGGGCGCCGGTTGTCGAAGAAATTGTTATTGAAGAAGTTAAGGCGGAAGACGTAGCCGCCGCAATCGATGAGACAATCGCAGAAAATGCAGGTAGGAGACAGGAAATGAAGTACTACTGTGACAGAATCATGCTGCGTTACCGCATCAACCGTTCATGGGGTGACGGCATTATCGAAGCCCTGTGGTGGGCGTGGCGCGGCAAATCATTCCCGGACATGCTGAGCATGCGCGAAGTGACACAAGAGTCGAAGCACGGAACAGAAACAACAGATAGAGAATCAAAATGAACGACACCAACAAATCGGAAAAAGAAACCGGTACAATACGCATCAACCCCTCCGGGTTCGGGTTCTTCACCCCCTCGAACGCCCCCAAACGCTACGGCCTGCACAACCGAAAAGACTCGACGTACATCGCCGGTGCGATGCTCAAAGGAATATACGACGGCGACACCGTGACCCTTGAAAGAAGCGGAAAAAACGTCAACAAGATCTCGCTGGTATCCAGGGGCCGCAAATACTTCATAGGCTCCGTGGGTGCCGACGGCAAAACCGTGACCATGGATCCCGGTCTGGGGAACGGAACGTTCACCCTGATCGAACGCCAGACCCCCGACGTCACCGTACGCTTCACCCTTAACAAAAAACAGGCGAAAGTAACCAAGGTCATCGGCAAAAACTACTCCCCTGAAGAACTCTACGAGAGATTCATGTACAGGTTCAACCTCCCCAGCGAACCCGTACAACTAAACCAGGGGGCGGCCGAGTCGCTGCTGCGATCGGTGAAGAACAAGAACCGCTACCTCCACCTGCGTCACAGCCTGAAAAAACTCACCGCCATAACCATAGACAACGCCGACACCATGGACGTGGACGACGCCCTGAGCGCCGAACTGTGCCCCGACGGCGCCATACGGGTATGGGTGCACATCGCGGACGTAGCCGAATACATAGGCGAAGACTCCTACCTGGACATGGAGTGCCGAAAAACCCCGACAAGCACCTACTCGCCTTACGGGGTGCGACACATGCTGCCCGAAGTCCTCTCCACCGAGGCCATAAGTCTGCTGCCGGGCAAGGACCGCCTGGTTCTGTCCGCAGAGTTCGTGATCGGCGCAAACGGTGCGGTAACCGCGACCGACGTGTACCACGCCACCGTGAGGATCAACAAGAAATTCAGCTACGAAGAAGTGGACAAACTACTGGACGAGGGGGTAGGAGCGGGTATAGACCCGAACGTGGCGACCCTGGTGCGCGTGCTGCGCACCGCGGCAAAGAGACTCGGCGTGACCCGAGACGCACGGGCAGGAATGGACACCCTCCGGGAAAAATCCCAGGGGGAGGCCCACGAGATAGTGGAGCGCCTGATGGTGTGCGCGAACGAGTCCGTCGCCAAGTGGATGAAGGCCAGAAGCATACCTACGCCACGACGGGTGCACGCCACCCTCGGAAACGCGAGCGTGGACATCATCGAAAAATCCCTCAACGAGATGGGAATCATCGCGCATTTCAACAAACCCGTGGATCCCGTGGCCCTCATGGCGGCCCTGCGACAGGTAGAGGAAGGCCCCGACCTTACCCGCATGTTCAAACTAATAGCCAAGGAACTCGGAAGGGCGTACTACACCTTCGAGGAAGGCAGCCACTTCGGTTTGGTCTCCGAGGACTACCTGCACTTTACCTCACCCCTAAGGCGCTACCCGGATCTGCTCGTACACAGGATGATCAAAAAGTACCTGCGCGACGTGCACATCGGCAACCGATCCTTCAGGGACGCGGTGAGCAAACTCACCCCCTTGCTGGACCACACCAACTCGGTGACCGGCGAGGCGGCGTGGGCAGAAAACTCCCTTTATGCGGCCAAAGGCATATCTTCGCTCGTAGTCGGGGAAGTGCACCGCGGCGTGGTGTCCGGGACAAAGAACTCGGAAAGCGCCATCTACCTGGACGGAACCGGAGTGACCGCCACACTTCGCGGGCGATACGCGCCGGGGACACGAATCAAGGTGCGCATCAAGAGCGCCAACCTGCACACACTAGAAGTAGTGGTCAGCGAAGCCTGACCTAAAACCTGGCTTGCGGGGCTGACCTTTCGACCCGGTCGAGAGATTCGTCCGGCGCGAAAACAGGTTCATCCGCCAGACCGCACCAGGATGCGTGGGGGAATCGCTGACATTCTATGCACTCCTCCGGCGAGGGTACTGCCTCATCCAGCACCTGGAACAAATCCGGTGCTGGTTTCCTCTTCAGGCGGCGCGCCTCTCTGTGCGCCCTCTTCTTTCCTTTGGCCATCTTCTACGTCCTCCATGCACTACGTGCTAACACCGTGCATCCTGCCCCGCGGTGCTTGAAACGAGGGGGAACGGGTGCTTCTAGATACAGTGCGCAAGGGAAACCGTATGTCAAACCTCCACTGCACCATTGCCTAAAGCGGCGCGGCCGGTACCGTCCTAGACATGCCCGAGTTGGTGGAAGTGGACATAGTGGCGCGCGGCCTGCACGAGGTATTGAAAGGCAAACTGATAAAGAAAGTTAGGTGCGGAACGAACCCCCGGTTCAAGGAAGCGAGATCCGCGACAAACTCACGGGTGAACGGGGTCTCCAGGCGGGGCAAATACATAATGGTTGACCTGACCGACGGCAAAAACATGGTGCTCCACCTGGGCATGACCGGGCAGATACTGGTAAACATCCCCGCGGACAGCCACGTACGCGCGACGTTTGTCACCGAGTCGGACACGGTGCGGCTACGCGACCCGCGGGGCTTCGGTATGGTGAAAGTAGTGGGAAGCGGCGAGGACCACGGACTGGGCACCCTGAACTCCCTGGGGCCCGAATACTACGAAAAAACATTCACCCCGGAGCACATCGGTGCCGTAGTGGGCCGTTCCGGGCGATCGATAAAAACCATACTACTGGAACAGAGCCTGCTGGCGGGGGTCGGCAACTACATCTGCGACGAAGCCCTGCATGAGGCCCGTATACACCCCCTAAAACGCGGACTGACCGCGAAGGAATGCGCCAAACTCCACCGAAGTTTACTGGACGTGGTCACAAACAGCATGGCGCACGGAGGAGTCAGTTCCCGGGACTACGTGCACATAGACGGGAGCAGAGGATCATACCAAAACCATTTGAAGGCCTACGGTCGAGGGGGACTGCCCTGCAAGACCTGCGGAACAAAGTTGACCAAATCCACCGTATCCGGAAGAGGTACGGTATACTGCAGGTCCTGCCAAAAACTCTAGCAAACCCTTTGAAATCTACTTTTTGCGCTTGTTGCGGTTTATGGCTCGCGACCTGTTTGCGGCCTTCCGTCTTTTCCGGGCCTTGGCGTCCCTCGAACGTCCTCTGCCAGACGGACGCGGGGCGGAAGCGGCGTAGACCGACGCGGAACCAGACGACCGAGTATCCTCGACGACCGGCGCAGCGGGGGCGACCGGCGAGGGTTCGGGCACCCCGAGCCTGCGACGGGCCTCCTGCACGGATATGCCCCCCATCTTAGCGGCGGTCCTAAGCATCTTATCGTCCGGTTTTAAGCCACTGGACGACGGCGACAAGTTGGTCGGGCTACGCAACTTTCTCACGGTTTTGAAAACCCTGAACCCCAGGAAACCGAAAAACAGAACCAGGGCAGTCACGCAGGACCACATGAAAATCTCAGCCATGCCTACTCATGGTCGCCAAAGGGCGCCATATGTCCCGCATTAGAGGCCAGCAAAGACCGAACGAAACCAGTGGACCAAAACACCCAGCAAAACGCTGGTATCGCGTTCGCCCGCGGGGGTCACGCGACTCGATTGACTGAGAAGCCCCGGCGGGCACTATTAGTAGGGTGAGCGTGGCCAAATTCGCAAAACATCTGCCGACCGGAAAAGGCCTCGATGCGGTATTCGTAAAAAGCGTAAACGCGCATAACCGCCTAAACATTTCAGCACCACCCAGCCACGAACTGATCGTCGAACACTGGGGGGCGCTGAAGCAGGCAGACAGGAGCCTGCTGGCGGGGATCGCCGATAACCCGGACACCCTAGAGTACATCACCGACCACATGGACGACGACATCGACGTGGCCCTGGCCCTGTTGAAAAACAGGAATCTTCCACACAAGTGCATTGCCCAGGTACTGGAACTGCTGCCGGCGGGCACGGCCATCTCCGTCCTTTACCGTTACAAAAACCCGTCAGAACTGGCCTTGATATGCTCGGAGAACACGAGCATATTCGGTATAGGAACCCCCGTCGGCGGAACGGGCAGGCAGGGAACACAAGTTGACGGCGGTGACAACAACGGATTGAAGGAAATACGGGGCACATTCTACGAAAAATGCGGGCGGGGCGCGGGCGAGGCGGACGACTACGACACATTAAAGACGCTGGAGAAATACGTACCCCATGAGTACCGCTGGAACCTGCTAAAGGGTCTGCTGGAAAGCGACTGCGGATACCGCAACATCGACATAGACTACGTATGCGACCTGATGGTCGACGACGGGGAAGACCAGTACAGCCCCCGACTCTGGGGTCTGTGCGGAAAGATAGCCGGATCACGCGGATATGCAAGCAAGTGCATCAACCTCCTAGGAAAGATAAAATCACCGGACATGCGGGCGGCCATGTTCGCCGAAGGCATACCACTGGTCCACCTCTTGCGGGGTCTGGACGTCACGTTCAAAAACAGCGTACTGGCCGCCATCGCCCAAGCACAGAGGAACACGGACTGCCGGTCCTTGAACCTACAGGACACCAGGGCCTCCAGCCATCCGGATCTGGCCGAGGCCCATCATTCCCTCAAACACGACCAGGAGGCCGTTAACTGGCTGGTGGCGAACGCCGACAGCGCTACGGTCGGTGCCACGGTCTGGCAGAGCCAATCAGACCACTTGATCGCGACCGTCCTGCGCAGCAACGTCCACTCCCACCTGTGGGCAAGCAAGCACATCTGGAAACTGAACACAATCTGGCCGAAACTCGGGGTCAGGCACAAGAAACAGATAGCGGATAGCTTGACCGACCTGCACAGCCTCCCCGTGGGAGCCGTGCGCGACTGGGTAATCGAAGAAGGTCCGGACAAACTGGTGCGTGCCCTAGTATTGAAAAAAAACGAGATCAAAAAACTCGTAACCAGGCTCGAGGACAACCAGGACATCACCGTGGCCTGGATAGTGGCCATGAACGCGGAGAGGCCCAAAGACCGCACCTTGGCCGCCGTGGCCGGTATGCGGGACGAAAACTGGACAACACACCTGCCCACCTGGCTGAACTCGGCGGGCAGCGGCGAGATAGTGAAACTTTGGCAGACCTGCGACATCGATACCAGATCTAAGATAAGCGAATACTTGATAGCGTCTTTGCGCGGACACGACGACACCCTGTGGGTGGACCAGATCATAGGGGGGATCACCGCGCAGTGGAACAAGGCCCCCGACCGGATGCAGGAAGCGGCAGCGCACTGGCTGAACAGGGAACTGGGGGAGAACACGGAAACATGGGACACGGTCCTGTCCCTATACGGCGAATGGTACGGCACACTCGAAAGCCTTCGCGACGTCGTCAAGAACCTATAAGACAGCCTCACGGCCACTGTAGCCGTGAGGCTGACCTCGCGTCGGGCCGGACCGTATGTGCACAATCCTTTTGCCGGCGGCGCTATCGTCACACCTATGCGTAACGCTTACACCATACAGTGCACCCGGCGGGCGGCGGGGCAAAGAGGCAACCCCATGGGGTGACAGTTCGGGCCCGCGGCGCACCAGTACTGTGCATGACCACAGAGGGCGTAAACTCCATAACACTCAAGGACGTGGATTACTCCTACCCGGGGTCCCGCAAAAAAGCCCTGCAATCCGTCAACTTCGCCCTAAACCCCGGAGATTTCACGGTCCTCACGGGGGTCAGCGGGTCGGGCAAAACCACCCTAATACGTGCCCTACGCGGGGAGATCGTCCCGACCTCCGGCGATCTGCAGATCCTGGGAAGGTACGTAAGGAAAAAGAAAAACATAAAATCACTGATGCTGCGAAGGCGTATAGCCGTAGTTTACCAGGACTTCAAGCTGATACACAACAAAACCGTATTCGACAACGTCGCCTATCCCCTGGAGGTGGCCGGTTACTGCCCGGCTGCGGTAAGGGCCCGGGCCATGGACTCCTTGCACGCCCTGGGTATGGAAGGCTACGCGGACAAATATCCTAAAGACATCAGCGGAGGCGAGGCACAGAGAGTGGCCATAGCCAGAGCCATCGGCATGAAGCCGGACGTTCTACTAGCCGACGAACCGACCGGAAACTTGGACGTACGCTCGGCGGCCAAGGTGTTCTCCGTGCTGCAAAACCTCAGTTGCGGAGGCGCGGCAGTACTGGTGTCCACCCATAACACGATTTTCGCGAGGTCCGTTGGCGGCAGGATGCACGTCATGGAGGAAGGAGAACTTTTTACCCCCGGAGAAAGCCTTGTATAGGGTGACGCGCATATTGAAAGAAACCTTCTCCGGGGTACGGGCAGACGCCCGGGCGTGCCTGTTGAAAATATTCGTGCTAACCGTAACCATCACCACGGTCACCTGCGGGGTACTGGTCGGCCTGCAGGGAAACCACGTACGCGACTACTGGGAAGGCAGAACCGACGTCAACGTGTACCTGTGCACCAAAACAAGCATAGGGGACCGCTGTTCCGGGATCGCGGATTCGGCAGCGATAGCGCAAATCGGCGACATCCTACTAGGGAGTCCCGCGGTAAAGAGCGTAGAGTTCGAAAACAGGGAGGCGGCCTGGAACAGGTTCACGAAACGATACAATACCGTCAACCTCATCAACTCGATCAGTATACTATCGATACCCGAGTCCTACAGGGTCAAAGTAGTCGACGGGCACACCCCGCAGGATATCGCGGATCTCCTGACCAACGTCATCGGGGTGGACACCGTAACCAGTCAAGAAGCCGCCCTGAAGCCATTCATGAAGATCCTGAGGTCCGCGCAAATCGGGATAAACGCCCTGGCAGGCATACAGATCCTCTGGGCCGTGCTTTTGCTCGGGCACACCACCAGGGCGACGGTGAGGCACAGGCGAAGCGAACTGGAGGTAATGCGACTGGTGGGAGCCAGTAGATGGAGGGTGCGCGCACCCTTCATCATGGAGCACCTTTTGGAGATGGTAATAGGATCCCTCCTGGCATACGGCGCACTGTGGGCTCTGCACCAAGGGTTGTACCAGCCCTACATCGACGCGGACACCGCAGGACTAAGACTGGTGGACATGCGGGAGGTCGGAAGGTCGCTGCTCGGGGTCTCCGCCATAAGTTCGCTATTCCTGATTCTGTTCTCCGCGGTATCGTTGCGCAAAATCACCCGTTAACCGGTGGATGCGGGGATAGGGCGCGAACGAACCGAGTAACGTCTACACGGCCTGAAGACTGCTGTAATCCTGATCCCCCGACGGCATGTGCTCGAAGTCTATAACCCCCATCTCCTCGAAACGGTGACGCAACCATGCGTCGTTGCGGTCCAAGAGACCCAATTTCTTGCAGTTGGGGACGATCTTGGCAAACAACATCTGTTGAAAAACCTTACGGGTGGGGTCGCGGAACGTCAAAGGTACTATATCCCGGGAGCGTACCCCCATGCGCTCCCAAACTTCCTGCTGAATGAACCGATCCCGCATGCGTATGCTCGCGTCGTACGCGAATTCCTGCCGGTCCTTCATTTCCGCGTCGGACATCCCCTCGTACGCCTCCCGTAAACTCAGGACACCGAACGCGACATGCCGCGCTTCGTCGCTCATCACGTACTTGAGGAGATCTTTCAGCAGGGGTTCGCTTGTAGACTGGCGCAGGTAGCCGAAAGCCGCCAGGGCCAGACCTTCGACCATGATCTGCATTCCCAGGTAGGTGAGGTCCCAGCGAGAGTCGAGAAGGACGTCGTCTAGAAGTATACGCAAATGAGGATTCACCGGATACCCGCCACCCAACTTGTCGCCAAGATACTTGGCGAAAACCTCGACGTGCCGGGCCTCGTCCATCACCTGGGTGCTGGCATACATCTTGGCGTCGTACCACGGCACGGTCTCCACTATCTTGCTGGTGCACAGCAGGGCACCCTGCTCTCCGTGGAGAAACTGAGACAAAATCCACTTCCTGCTATGCACGGCGAACTCCTGCCACTCCTTATCCTGCCAATGCTCGACCACAGTTCCGCGGTAATACGAGGGATCAAAACCCTCCCCGAGGATCTCCCTGTCCTGGCGGGCGACCTTGTCCATGTCCACGTCGAGGTGCCACGGAAGTACCTCGCTGGAGTTCCATTGCCCCGTTTTGGCCTTCTCGTAAAGCTTCGCCAGGTTCTCCCGGCTGGAAAGATAGTCCCACGTAAACAAGGCAGGGGACGGATTAGGGGAGAAGTGCTGTTTCTCCCCGGGGTCGGTCAGGGGAACAGACAGGATGGCGTCCACATCAAAAGAATTATATCGCATGCCTTGTACGGTCTGCGGGCGAGGGAGTGATACAAGCAGGAATCCCCTAATTATAGGGCGTACGTTGTTTTCGGGGGTACGGGCAACCGGCACACTTTCCCCATAAATAGGTCAAGCAGTGCACTTTTGTGCACTGCTCAAACTAAAACAATGGCATCAAGTGCCACGCGGCGAAGCCGAACAGCGCCAGGGCTGCGGCGAGACGTCTACGCGCGTAGACGTCTTTTTTCAAATTGTTGAGCATTTTATGGGTTCCTTTGTGGTTGTTGGGGTGCCTGTAACCGTTGGCGCCGGGAGCGGGTCTTACTGATCCACGCTGGTAACCGGGACCGCGGTCGTACCCGTAGTGCCCATCGGCGCTCCTTCCTGTTTGGACAGTATGCCGGTAACCAAAATCCCCTTTGCGTCCGTATGGGTTCCGATGACGCCTTTGTACCAGTGGTTTTTCTCCTGCTCGTCACGCATTACGGTCACGTAAACCATACTATACTCACCATCTTCAAGTTTGGTCTGGCTCTTGTCGCAATCGTCGTCGGACATGCAGAGCCCCACCTTGGCATACATGGCCAATATCTTGGAGGGGTCGTCCTCGTTCTCGTGATAAATCCTCATATAAACCTGATCGGCGGTCAGGGAACTTATGGTGTAGGATCCCGTGTAGGGCCTGGTGTTTGTGTCCAGCGGCTCGAGGATACCCGCTTGCTCCATCAGGACACGGGTAGAGTCGGAGACCGACATCTCGGAACCATAGCGGCCAATCTGACTCGAGGGCAGGTTGACGGAGGCGTCGACGAAATAAACCGGTCCAGGGGTCGCCTTGTCATCGGCGGTGATGACTAACGGCTTCTCGAGCGGCAACGAATCGGCGGAACCGGAGAAACTACCAACAACACGAAAACCCAGAGCCGCGACAATCAAAACTCCCGCCGCCCCGACTACTATCTTTACTGGCGTGGATAAGGACTGCATAGGTAATACTAGTTCCGCAACCCGCCCATAAGTCCATAATAGCGAAAGAGGAGCGGAGACCTTTGCGGTCTCCGCTCCTATTCTTTACATCAAGACGTCTTGGGTTTACGCAAAAGGCGATAACCCAGGTACGCGGAAAGGCCTGCGGCCCCGTAAGGTAGATACCTGAGGGGGTCGTTGCCGGTCTTTCGTGCATCCTGCGGAAATACTATTTCCGGTTCGGCCTTGTCGGCGTTCAACAGGTCCAGAAGCTCCTGAGGAGTGGCCACGTTCAAAGACGGGGTTTCCGCATTATCCTGCTGGTTGTTGCGCGACTTCTTCCCGGTTTTATCTGTGACCGGGGTCGGCGTTTCCTGAACAGGCAACGACGGCAAGGTCGGTGACTCCAATTCCGGCAACGCGGGCATGACCACCACAGGGGCGACCAGTGCAGGCGAGACGGTGGTTTCGGAGCCCGAGTTACTGTCGTCGTCCTCTTCGTTGGACCCCGCATTCGCTGAACTCGAGGCGCCCGGCGAAGCCGCATTGGGCAGCGTCGGGGTCGTTAGAGTCGGCAGCGCCGGCAAAGTCGGCACGGTAAGTGCCGCCGGGGCCGGCAAAGTCGGCACGGTAAGCGCCGCCGGGGCCGGCAAAGTCGGCACGGTAAGCGCCGGCAAAGTCGGCACGGTAAGCGCCGGTGAGGTCGGTACCGCGATAGACGAAGTCGCCGAAGTCGAACCCTGCGTATTGGTTGAGGGTAACGTCGGGACAGGTAGTGTCGGGGTCGTTAGAGCCGGCAGCGCCGGCAAAGTCGGTGTCGGCAACGTCGGTGTCGGCAACGTCGGTGTCGGCAACGTCGGCGACGTCATTCGCGCATAGCCAAGGGCGGCATCCCGAGCATACACTCTGGATCCAACGCCAACGGTCAGTAGCGCCAATGCGCTAATCATAAGTACTTTTCGCATGTTGTTCCTTCCACGGACCCGTAGGTCCTTTGGTGGGGTTTATGGTTTATGTTACCTTCACTACCGTTGCCGCCGTTAGGTCCAACACTACTAGCGGTCCCGGATGGGCAGACCTTCGGGAATGTCGAAATCCAAGGGATCTATATCGCTGCTGTAGGCCACCGCTTCCCGGGACCCCGACTCCGTATCCCAGCCATACCCGGTAGCGGCATTGCCGATCGGGATCAACTCGTTCTCGCTGGCGGACTTATTTATCCTGGAAGCGCGTTTGCTGATCTTGTCCGATTCTCTGTTCAAAATCTTGTCGCGCGCATCCTGGGCCTTCTTCTCGGCGGCCTCGATGGCGGCCTGCTTACGGCGGCGCTTGGATGCCTCTTTGGCGGCCGCGGCGTCCCGCTTCTCCTGAGCGGCGGCCTCCTGGGCCGCCTTGGCTTCGGCCTTCTTGCGCTCCTTCTCCAGACGCTTGACTTCCTTTACCTGTTTCCGCGCCTCAGAAGCTTGTCCCGCTATTAGTTCCTTTTCGTGTTCTATGCGTATGGCAGCTTCTTGTGATTTTTCCTTCTCCCTGATTTTTTCCAATTTCTTGGCCTCGGCCCTGTCCTCGACCTGCTGCTTCTTGCGGGCTTTCTCTTCTTTCTTGTTGTTTATCCTTGTTAGTTTCCGCGCGTTTCGTTCGGTCACTTTCTCCTCGGAAACTTCCTTCGACTTGTCCTCCACCAATTCCTGCGTCGAAACAACTTCGTCCGCTCTAGCATCCGCGGCCCGTTGCCTGCGCGAGGATTTCGGACTTTCTATGACGTTCTGCTGACGCGCTTTCCGCAAACCCTTGGTGATTTTGGCGGCTTTCTTCGCCGAACTTTCGGCTTCGGCGGCCTGCTTCTTGACCTCTCGCATGGTCTCTTTGGAGGCCGCCCTGACTATGCGACGTTCTTTGATGCGCCCAAACAGGGAAGGTTTATAATCCTCAGTGTCCTCCTCTTGGTCCCGGATCTTGCGCCTGGAAACTTTCTCCTCCTCTGGGGAGTCCTGCGCGGTGGCCTTGGCTACGGAATCCCTAGTGTCCGCGAGTTTCTTCTCGACTTTGGCCAACTTCCTGCGGGCCTTTTCTTCCTTGCGTATCTGCCTTGCGGACTTCTCGATGACGACAGGGGCCTCTTCCTCGCCGTTCTCCCCCTGCTCTTCCTGCTCTTCCTCCTCGTTTTCCGGGACAAGAAACTCAGTTTTCCGGAACGCCACTTCCGGTCGCGGTCTCTCGCGTATCTCTTTGCTGAGCGCATCTAGATCCACGGTGTAGGCGTTGCGAGCCTCCTCGTCGTCCACCAGCTTGCGGTGATTCAAAACGAGACTCGCCTTGGTTACGTCGAGAGGACTCAATTTTTCTAGCACGCCGACATCCAGGCTTTCCAACCACTCCTGGACCAAATGGCGATCGGCCGGTAGCAGCGGTGCGAGAAGCAGGTCTATGTAGTCTTCCGGCGTGGTAAACTCCGGATCCAGGTACTCGTCCTTGGTGTAATACCTCTCCGTGGACGTGCCCGTAACCTGGGTATCCTTGTCCGGCTGCAAAAGAGTGCCTTCCCCTGCCGCGGAAACGGTGCCCGCGTCGCCCGTGATGCGGTCTAAACCTTGTCCTTGACCCGCTATGTTGTCCCCGGGTGCTTGCGGGACGGAACTTGACGGGGTGTAAACAGGATCCGGCGCGGAAACTACCGATACCCCTGCGCTATCGATACTACTTGTCTTCTCTTGGTTGAAGGCGGGTTCTATACTTGAACGCGCTTCGATCGGCTTGTCTGCCAACTCGTCCTGGGGGGACTCCGTCGGTACGGCATCCTCCTCGGCGGATCGTTTGGCTTTCTTGGCCTCTTCTTTGGCGGATCGTTTGGCTTTCTTGGCATCCTCCTTGGCTTTTTGTGCGGCAAATTTCGCCTCCTCCTTAGCCTTGGCGGCGGCCTCGCGATCAAGACGAGCTTTCTCGACCCGGGCCTCACGCTCGGCCTGACGTTCCTTGGCGGCAATCTCCTCGCGCTCCTTGGCGATGCGGTCCTTCTCGATCTGGGCCTCACGCTCAGCCTGACGTTCCTTGGCGGCCTGCTCCTGACGCTCACGCTCCTCCTTGGCCGCAGCTTCTTTAGCCGCCTCTCTGGCTGCACGAGCCTCAGCCTTAGCCTTGGCGGCGGCCTCGCGATCAAGACGAGCTTTCTCGACCCGGGCCTCACGCTCAGCCTGGCGCGCCTGTCTCCTGCTGGTAGCCTGTTCAGCCATATCCCTCTCATATTTCTTCAGCTGTGCTTCCCTGGCGGCTATGTCCTGCGTCACCCGGCTCCGCTCCAACTGGGTCGTTTGAATGCTTAAGGTTTTCTCCAGAGCACGCAAGTCCGTAAGACGCGCTTCCGTATCTGAGCGAGAGGTGCTGATTTCTCGAGATATTTCTGCAATACTTTCCCGCAACCCGTCCACCATTTCATTCCCGCCGGACTCCTCTCTGGCAGCCTGGTCGAGGGCGGTGCGTGCATTCGCCATCCTCTCCTCTACAATTTTCAACTGCGACATTAGAGCATCACGTTCGGCGACAAGACTCAATTCTTGTCGCAGACCCTCTAGATCCCTAGATTGCCCTGCCAGGAAAGCCTCTGTTCGCTTCGATTCCTCAGCAACGGCCCGGTCCAGTGCCGCTTCTATACTTCTCTTCCGGGCGGTCTCGTCTATGGCGGCATCATAGGATTTTACTTTCGCAGATAGGCTGTCCAGATTCTTCTGCTCTTTTTCCTGCGCGACTCTCTCCGCCTGCTCTGCTTTGGCTAATGCTTTTCTTACTTTGCGCAATTCGGCCTCGGAAGATCGTTTACTAGCCTTAGATGTGGCGCCGGTCACCAGACTTTCTGTGATCTTGTTCTGTTCTTCCAACTCGACAGCACGGGCACGCAACTTGCCGGCTTCGGACGTAGACGCCGCGGATCTGCGCTTCTCTACCTCTAGTTGCCTCCTGGTTTCCGCCAACAATTGCTCGGCGGAGTCCCTCTCTGCCCTTAGTTTTTTCTCGTAGGATGCCAGCTCGGCTGAGCGGGTACTTGCGACCGGTGACTCATCGGCAACGGCTACAGTAGGTGAAGACTCTGCCGCTATTAGGGCCTCCGCGGCCGTCGCTGACTGCGCTTGTGTGAACTTCTCTAAGTCTTCCTGCTGTTTTTTGGCGAAGTCCTCTAGTGATGGCAGTTCTGCTGGCGAAAGTGTCGTCGACTTTTTCTCTACCTCGTTTATTTCGTTCGTTAGAGTGCGGGCTTGCTGTTCTAGGTCGCTGAAAGTGCGTTCAGCTTTTTTGTATTTTGCTTTATACCTCTTAAGTTTCCGCTCCTCCGCACGTTGCCTGCGCTCGTTTATGCGCAGAGCCTTAATGCGTAGTTTTTCCTGCTTTCTTGTAGTTTTTATCGTTTTTCTTTCTAGTTTTTTGAGAAGTTTCTTGTCTCGTGCCACGGCTTTCTTTTCTGCTTTTAGTCGGGCCCTCTCGGCGCGAGCCTCAGCCTTAGCCTTGGCGGCGGCTTCACGCTCCTTGGCGGCCTGCTCCGCGCGGTCGCTCTTTAAACGCAACTCCTCGACCCTGGCCGCCTCTTTCGCGGCCTCTCTGGCTACACGAGCCTCAGCCTTAGCCTTGGCGGCGGCTTCACGCTCCTTGGCGGCCTGCTCCGCGCGGTCGCTCTTTAAACGCAACTCCTCGACCCTGGCCGCCTCTTTCGCGGCCTCTCTGGCTACACGAGCCTCAGCCTTAGCCTTGGCGGCAGCATACTTGGCTTCATGCGTTGCTTTTGCGGCGGCTTCACGTTCGGCCTGACGCTCCAAAGCGACCTGCTCCTCGCGCTCCTTGGCGAGCCTGTCCCTCTCGACGCGAGATTCTTCCCGGGCCTTGGCGGCCTGCTCTCGCTGCTCCTCCATGATCTGACGCTCCCGTGCAACCACATCCCTGCGCTCCTGCTCGAGCAGCGACTTCTCCAGCCGCGCCTGTTTTCTGTCTTTCGCGGCCTGCTCGCGACGCTCCCTTCTACGCCGCAACATGTTCCCACGGTCGAGGCGCTCTTCCCTCTTTTCCGTGCTCCCCACTACCTCGCCGCCTTCCCCCGAATACGACGAACCCCCCGACACACCATCCGGGGCGACGTGATCGTCCTTACTGTCCTGACCTGATCCTGTCCCATCCACAGAATTCTCGCTGCTGGCGACGGCCTTTATCTTCTCCAGTATCTCCATGTAGCGCAAATCAGTGCTAACGTCATAGGGCTCCGAATCCTCCAACGGCACCGGATCCGTCGAAAGACCCGGGTTTGGTTCCGCGTCCTCCGATAGGCCGCTGTCGTACGGAGGGTCGATTATGTTAGTTACGTCAATGTACTCGCTTTCCTGCGCGTGGACCCCGGGATCCGCGGTCTCTTCCAAAGTGGGCTCCTCGGTTTTCCTTCGAATGCTGAAATAATCCTTAATACTACCCTGCTCGTGTTCGTCAAGCCAAGTCGCCCAGGCGTCCTGGTCGAAAGAAGAAGTGTCCTCCACGACTGTCTCCACCTTGCTGTCCTGCTTGCTGTCCTGCCTGGCCTGTTTCTGCGAACGGCGCTCTTGCTCTTTGGAGAGTTTGGCCTGTTCTTTCGCCTCCCGGCGCTGCTTTTCACGGACATAGTTCTCCTCTTTGATCCTACTTTTTTCTATTGTTCTCTGCTCTCGTTCCAGATCCTTCGCGGACCGGGCCTCCCGCCTGCGCTGACGACGCGAATCCCGCCTGGAAGGCTCCACGTCCGCTTCTTCTTTGAGGTCCTTGAGCACCGTCTCTAGTTGATCTATCTCGCCCGTTATGGTCGCCAACTGGGTTTCCAGAAGGGCACGCACAGCCCCCGATGTGCCGGGATTCCCCATGTGGCTTACTATGTTCCCCCTGAGGGCCAGCAATCGCTTCAAATCTATCTCATTGGAGCGTATGGCGTCCTTGTTACGCGTCGTTGCCACCATTTTGGACGACAAACGAGAAAGACGACTCTCTATCTCCTTCTTGTTCCTCTGTTTTATACGCTCGGCCTTGCTGTCGTTTACGTCAGCCATTGAAAGTCACCGAAACGGGGCTCGTACTCGACCCGGAAGACTCCCGGGAGAGCGCCACCGGGGCGACGAACTCCGCGGAACAGAAAGAAACATTGTCGTAATCCACCAACCACGACGAACGACCCACCAATCTGTCCACCAGGACAAAGCAGCCGTTACTGCCGGAAGTGGCGTAGACGGCAGTATCGTCGCTCACCCTGAATACCGATACGGTCCCGGAAGTGGCATACACGGACTTGGAAACATAAACGTAGTTCTCCAGTACAGGCAGGCTGGTTTCCAGCCCCAGCGGGAAACTCCCGTCCGTCTTGGCCAATCTGCGGCCCTCCATCTGGGTAAGCCCCAGCACCACTGTGCCGGCCCTGGACTTTCCTTCCGTTTTGAAGCCGGAGTACGAAGTCATCGCCACGGTACCCAAAGTCAGCATTACGACCAGAACGGTTAGCAACTCCATTAACGAAAAACCTGGATACTTGCGGGTTTGCATGCCTATTATCGTTACTCAAAATCCCGGTTTAGCAAGGGTGCGCCTAAAAGTAGACCCCCACGGAGAGCCCTTTTTCCGGGTCTAACGGATACGCGCTACTCCTCCGAACCCCTGAGAACCGTTTTCGAGATCACCCACCTGTCCTCGTACATGCGGAGGTGCAGATCCCAGGAAACTTCTTCCCCTTCATCGTTCACGCCCAAGACCGGGCACACCCAGTCCTGCTCGGAAGGCTGACACTCGCCGATGGAGAGACTGAAACCCGCGCGCTTGCTTCCGAGCAGACTCAAAATACCGCGCAACACGTCCACATCGTTGTTCGTCAACTTGTTAACGGCCGCGATCTTGCCGGAAGTCAGGGTCTGCTTTATGGAATCCAGGTTCTTCTTGGTGGGCGCCACCGAAATGTCCATGGGCAAACTGGACGTGGTCGCGGGCAGGGTGGAGACCACAGGAACACCGGGAACGGATATCGTTACGGGTGAGGGCAGGGTGGACGGAGTCACACCAACATCGGTCGACTCTTCGTCCGATCCCCCGCCCATGAACATGAACAACACCACAACCACCGCCACGATCGGAATGATCAGCGAACGGACTCTTCCCTTCAGCAGGCCGGTGACTTTGCCCAATGCGGCGCCGGAGGAGGGTGCGCGATCCTTTCTCTTCTTCTTGACACGGGTGACCAGCGAATCGGGAGCCACCGGCGCCAAGGAGGGTGGGCCGCTGTAGGCGCCCGGCTGCCCGTCCGCTATACCCGTGAACCGTTCCGGGCCGTTGAAAGGAATCGGCGGCAGCACAGCTCCTACGAACATCGCCGGATCGGTGACAGAACCGGCATCTTGCCCCGGGATAGTTCTTATAAAGTCACCGCTATGGGGATCTATCGACCACAGGGCACCGTCACCGTCGGGAACCTGGGTGTTCTCGAGAACTATCACCGCGTCGTCCACGGTCAAAGTTCCGTTACTGACATCTTCGTACAATTTACGGTAAACCGCGTCTAGGTTCGCCAGATCCGGGTGCAGCTCCATCACATCCTTCCTCCTGTCACGCCTGCAGTATAGTACCGCGGACGGAACCGCCGGCCACGGCCGGCACTATGGATACCACTTGGCCCGGAGACACGCTCGTGGCGAGACCGCTTAAGTAACGCACGTCCTCGTCGTCAACGAAGACGTTCACGAACTTGTGCATAGCGCCCCGGTCGTCCACGAGACGGTCCGTGAAACCCGGGTGCAGGGCGGCCACGGCCTCGAAAATCTCAGAAACGGTGCCACCGGATACTTGTACCACGGGGGATCCCCCGGAAAGGTGGCGAAACGTTGTGGGGATGCGGACAGTTACGCTCATACTTTTACAGTATCGGAACGAGAAAACCCAGACCTGCCAAATCGCCCAATCGGGGCACTATAGTGGGTATGGCAAAAGTAGGCATATTGACAGCCGGCGGGGACTGCCCCGGTTTGAACAGTGCTATAGTGGAAGCGATATACGAGATTAAGCGCCGCAAAATGAAACCGGTCTTGATCCGCAACGGCTACAAAGGCCTACTGGACGCGGCGGACGGGGAACACGACAAAAACGTGATGAGCCTGGACCACGTCGACCTGGACACGGTACACGGCTCAGGGGGTACCTTCATCGGCTCCTCGCGCACTAAACTCAAAGACGACGCGCTGAACAAGGCGGTCAAAGGCGCGGAAAACCTGAAATTGTCCAGCCTGATCGTAATCGGGGGCGACGGAAGCCTGCTCAGCGCCAACCGCCTTTCCAAACACCTGACCGTAGCCGCCATTCCCAAGACCATAGACAACGACGTGGCGGCAACCGATCTTTCCATAGGATTCTCGACAGCGGTGGAAACCGCGGTGACCTGCGTGGAAAACATCAAAGATACGGCCAGGTCGCACGGAACCTTCTTCTTCGTCGAGGTGATGGGCCGTCGCTCGGGTTTTCTCGCCGCGCACACCGCCACAGGAACCCGGGCCAACTGCCTGCTGGTACCCGAATCCCCGTGGTCGCTGAACTCCGTGCTCCCGCGCATAGTGGAGGGCGGGGTCGCGGTCGTCTCCGAGGGGGCATGGTGCCCTGAACTGGGAAGCGACGCCGGGCGCGGACCGGGCGGTCAACTCGCGGGCGTGGCGGACAAAATAGTGGAGAAGATCTCCGAGGGTACCCCGGAAAGACCGCAACCGAAAGTCAAACTGCGCGCGGTCACCCTGGGTCACGTCCTGAGAGGCGGCCGACCCTCGGCCACGGACAGGGTTCTCGCAACGCGCCTGGCCCGACAGGCAGTAGAACTAACCCACCAGGGGAGATCCGGCCTGTGCGTAGCGGTCAACGGTAAAATCACAAGCGTGAACCTCGACCAAACCGAACTGGGCAGGAAATACCTCAGTGCGCTGGATCTGTACGAGCTGGCGTCCATGCTGCCTGGACAGAACTAAGGGGCTCGAGCAGACAGCCGCGACGGAGTGCCGCCTGCCCGCAACCTGGGCATAGTGTAAGGGCGTTATGTCCGAAACAATAGATCTCGCCAACCTCCGCAATTGCAGCGACAAGGACCTTGCGCGGGCGGCCCTGATCGTGGCCGCGGAGATAAAAAGCAGGGCTTTGGCCAACTGCGAGCCGCGAGCGATAACCGACAAGTTCTTCAAGGAAGGTTTCAATTCCAAAGAGATGCCCACGGATCCCGTGCTGCTGGACCATGTGCTGGTGTGCATGGGGGCGAAACTCGACAGATCGATCATGAGCCATGCCTGCGCCTTCGTTAAAGTCGACGGTTCCTGGAGTTGGGAACACGCAGACCTGATCGCCGACGAGATCCGCTACCTGCCCGGACCCAGAAGCCGAATGCAGTCGGTATCCCTGGTGGCGGTAGCCGAAGGTGCCGCAGTGGACCTAGTGGAGTCCAAGACGGTCAACAGCGTACACAAACTGGTAGGCGTAAAATCCTACGTGGTCGAAGGCGGGACCCTGCACATGGTTTCCTCCCGCAAGGTGGACACAAGCCACAGCCGCTAGGCAGCCGTGGGACGGTGACGACGCTCACCGGTGAGAGTAGGGGATCGTCAGCATTAGGACGACGGGCTGGAAACATTTCCCGGAAACACTGCCCATAAACACGGCGACCCGCCTTCCTACTGACATACATCACTGTATGCAGACGAAGACGGGATCACCGGTACGTTGCAACCACTATGAAGTGCATCCTACCCTGGGGGCGGTGCGCATCTTCTAAATGGTCGGGACAGTATTTGACTGTCCTACGTCCCTTTTTCGCTGCAAAAATAGCTGCAGCTAGAGGGTAACCGGCGTACCGGTCTATCGGCACATCTCTCGATATGCCGGTCGGCCCTTGACACACACAACTGCTGTGCGCATCTCGGCCAGATCTAGTCTGCAGTAGGCTTTTACACCTACCGGAGACTAAGACCACACATATTACTATAACAGGGCGGAACGAGAAACGCAAGTAGGTGGGGTTAAAATTTTGTAAAACCCCGAAAACCCCAAAAAAAACCAGAAATAACCGGGACCAAATACCCGGGAAGACTACCCGCAGACACGGACAGGGTTCTCGCAACGCGCCTGGCCCGACAGGCAGTAGAACTAACCCACCAGGGGAGATCCGGCCTGTGCGTAGCGGTCAACGGTAAAATCACAAGCGTGAACCTCGACCAAACCGAACTG
>Ga0194133_10001617_pt1 | contig 38173 bp, 38 predicted proteins | sample TA2KigOf40mmetaG_FD_155448 | JGI IMG/M metagenome (GOLD analysis project Ga0194133, IMG submission 155448) | Freshwater microbial communities from Lake Tanganyika, Tanzania - TA2015055 Kigoma Offshore 40m | ecosystem: Environmental > Aquatic > Freshwater > Lake | place: Tanzania: Lake...
TGGTTCACAGATATTTTATTATTTCTTTGCTATTTGGTTTATGTATGGTATAGCAGCTCTAATGAATTATAAAACAAAAAATATTATGTATAATATTTTGGATCTTTTCGCCAAGAATTTCTTTGGTCTATATTTAGGTATTGTATTATTAAATTCTATCAATTAATATGCACTTTATTTTATATGTGAATTAATTATAAAATAAAATTGATTTTGATTTAAAATTAAAATTATAAATTATATAATATAAGAATGACACGCGATAGTTCAAACAAATTATCTAAGAGTGAGCAAGTTAAGCGTTCTAATAAGAAATCTGATTTTCCTCTTAAGAAGAAAAAGGATGAAAATTCTGATAGTGATAATGGAAAAAGTGATTCAGAAAATGAAGAAATGGATATGCATGAATTTCGCAAATATGTTCAAAAGATATTTCCTTCAAAACATATGGAAAAAAAAATTAAAGCAGGAGAAAATTTAAAAAAATTAGTAGATAGTGACAAAAAAGATGAAGAAGATAGTCCTAAGAAAAAAAATAACAAAAAAAATAAGAAAAGTTATGAATCAGAAGAAGAAGATTGGGTAACAGCTTCAGAATCTGAAGTTGAAGAAAAACCTTCTAAAAAATCTTCTAAAAAATCAATTTATAAAAAGGATAAAAATAATAAAAATAATAAAAAAAATGAACTTTCAGATGATGAAACTATATCAATAGGTTCAAAAGATACAGATGATGATGAGGAAGAATACGAAGACAATGAAGAAATTGAAGTAAAAAAACGTCCTGGTAAATTTAATATTATATTCACAATTGGTGGAACAGGTGAAGATGAAGATGAATGGGATTCTGAAGATGAATATGATTCTGATTATGAAGGATATGAAGATTCAGATAATGCAACTGAAGATGAAGATGAAGAAGTATCAACTGACGATTCTTCATGTGATGAAGATGAAGATGAAGATGATGAAGAAGATGATGAAGAAATAAAACCTAAAAAGAAACTTAATAAAAATATTAGCTCATCAAAGGATAAGTTAAAAAAAGAAAAATATACAAAGGAAAAAAATGCAAATTTAGAGTTAGAAAATAAGAATATTGAAAAAGAAGATAAGACAGCAGTATTGACGCAACTTAAAGAATTATTGTCAAAAAATCCAAAAGATAAATCAATTCAAAAATGTATAGAAGTTTATGAAGAAGATCTTAAAAAGGAACAAAATAAAAAAATAAAGAAGGAAAAGAAACAAAAAGATAAAAATATGAGAATTTTTAGAAAAATTATAAGCGATAAGAATACTATGAATGACTTCTCATTTTATGAAAAATTAGAATTAGAAAATCAAAAAAAACTTATCAAAGAGTTAAGAGAGATTAATAAAATTACAAGAATAGAAAAACCATATAGAATGACTTTACTAGAATCAACAATTCCAGTTCAATTCAAGGCTGCTGCTATTAAGAAGGTTAATTCATTAAAATATATGGAACCAGGTAGTGGTGAATTTTATAAAATTAAAAATTGGGTTGATACTTTCATGAAGATACCATTTACAAGTTATCAAGAACTTCCCATTAGTATTGAAAATGGTGTTGATAAGTGTCATGAATTTATGGAAAATGCACAAAAAACATTAGATGATGCTGTATATGGTTTAAATGATGCAAAAATGCAAATAATGCAAATGTTAGGGCAATTTCTAACAAATCCTAAGGCAATTGGAACTGCTATTGCGATTCATGGTCCTCCAGGTACAGGAAAAACAAGTTTAGTAAAGGAAGGTATTAGTAAAATTTTAAACCGTCCATTTGCATTTATTGCATTAGGTGGAGCTACAGATAGTAGTTTCTTAGAAGGTCATGGTTATACATATGAAGGTAGTACATGGGGTAAAATTGTACAAATATTAATTGATAGTAAATGTATGAATCCAGTAATTTATTTTGATGAATTGGATAAGATATCAGACACACCAAGGGGTGAAGAGATTGCTGGTATTTTAACACATTTGACAGATACTTCACAAAATTCTCAATTCCATGATAAATATTTTGCTGAGATAAATTTTGATCTAAGTAAATGTTTATTTATATTCAGTTATAATGATGAATCAAAGGTAAATCCTATTTTGAAAGACAGAATGTATCGAATCAAGACTAAGGGTTATTCAGGAAAAGAAAAGACCGTAATTGCAAATAATTATTTGTTGCCAAGAATTAGAGAACAAGTTAAATTCAATAAGGATGATATATTTATTCCAGATGATGTAGTAAGTTACATTAATGAAAATCATTGTTATAAAGAAGATGGTGTTAGAAATATGAAGAGATGTTTAGAAATAATTTATACAAAATTAAATTTATATCGACTTATGAAGCCAGGAACAAATTTATTTGAAGGTGAAATGTCATTAAAAGTTGAATTTCCTTTTAAAGTTACAAAAGAGATAGTAGATAAGTTGATCAAGAAAGAGTCAGATGGTCTAGAAACTTGGAGAAATATGTTTTTGTAAACAGCTTAAATTTAATAACATAATAAATAGTATGAGTTTAGAATATTATTTATTATGTAGAGAGAAATATAGTTTTATTTTAAAATATTTAGAAGGTATAAATGAATTATTAAATGACGTAATTAATATAACTGATAATGAAAATATGGTGGATAAAAAAATTGTAAATTTTTTTATTGTAGAAAGTAATGATAATTCACTACATAAAATAAAAGAAAATATAATTAAATTGAAACATATGTGTGATAATAAAATAGCTGGGTTATGCATTCATGATTTTGAGTGTGATATGATCGATATTACTCCAGATAGAAGTGAAAATATAGAATATTGTAAAATTTGTGGGTTCACAAAATAATATATATTATTTTTCTACTTAAAGACGCTATACTACATAATGAAGGTATTTTTGCAAAAAATTGAAAAAAAGGTCAAAAAAACTTCCCTACACATGAAGGGAACGAAGCAAAAATTCTTTGAGAAAGTTTTTTTGACTTTTTGATTTTGGACATTTTTAAATTGTCCAAAAATTAAAAGCCCTGATATTTTCTTGAAAAAATGGCCATCGTGACCATATTTTAAAATTAGCGTGTCATCACAAAAAAAATAATTTTTAAAATGTTACGATAATTTTAAAAATAAAAAACTTAAAGATTTTTTCTAAGGATTACATATGGATGACAAGGATGACAAAATTAAGGGAAAAAGTAGCAAAAAAGTAGCTCAAAATTTTTATTGTGAATATTGTGACTATATTACAAGCAAAAAAACAAACTACGACAAACATATAATTACACCAAAACATCAACGGATGACAGAGGATTACATTGGAGGACAAAAAGTAGCCAAAAGTAGCCAAAAGGTATCATACCAGACCTTCAAATGTGAATGTGGAAAAATTTATAAACATAGACAGGGATTATGGAAACATAAAAAAATATGTTTTGAAGAAAGTTATAATGATAATTATAAAACCGATAATTCTGTTAAAAAAAATATACAAAAAAATGAAACTATAGCTGATAAAGATTTAATAATGATGTTAATAAAAGATAATAATGAATTGAGAAAAATGATGATGGAACAACAAACATTAATGCTTGAAAATAACAATAAAGTATTAGAAATATGCAAGAATGGAACTCATAATACAACAAATACTCATACAAATTCTCATAATAAAGCATTTAATTTGAATTTCTTTTTAAATGAAACATGTAAAAATGCAATGAATATAATGGATTTTGCGGAATCTATACAGTTACAATTATCAGATCTAGAAGCAATAGGTGAAGCAGGATATGTAGAAGGAATATCAAATATAATTGTAAAAAATTTAAAAGCTTTAGATATAACTGAAAGACCTATACATTGTGCTGATAAAAAGAGAGAAGTAATTTATATAAAAGATGAAGGAGAATGGGAAAAGGAAGATGATGAAAAGAAAAAACTGAAAAAAGTAATAAATAGTGTAGCTTGTAAGAACCAAAGATTACTACCAAAATATAAAGAGGCTCATCCAGGTTGTAATTATAGTGATTCAAAATATTCAGATCAATATAGTAAATTGGTTATAGAAGCAATGGGAGGATCAGGAAACAATGATGCAGAAAAGGCAGATAAAATAGTAAGAAATATAGCAAAAGAAGTAGTTATCGATAAATCTGCTATATGTCTTTAAGTAGTTAAATTATATTTTTTAAAATATAATTTAAAAAAATTTTCATGACCATACAGTGTTTGTATTATTCCACCACATACCGTCACCACGTTTAACATTATAAAGAGATCTAAATATATCTGAACGAGATAATGGCACATTACATCTATATTTATCTAGTGGATGTGGATTCGTTTTTAATTGCGACGATAACGCTTTTTTACTTACAAATTGTCTTTGTTGGAAAGCAAAATATGTATAAAATGCTTCGTATGATAAAGCCCTAATCTGTATTAAATCTTTATTATTATCTTGAAAATCTCTTAAATATTCATCACATATTGCCATACCCGAAATATCCGCTAAATCTTCACCTATTCCAATTGAAGCATCAAATTTTATTCCATCACGAGCAGCAAACTCTTCATATTGTTTAATTACATCTTCTTGAATTTTTTTATATTTTTTCTTATCTTTTTCCGTCCACCAATCATTTAATTTTCCGTCAAAACCATACTGACTACCCCAATCATCAAAACCATGTGACATTTCATGACCAATTGTAAAACCTATATGTGCTAAATTATATTCTATACCTCTTTCATCTAAATCTATAAATGGTTTTTGAATATAACCTAAATTTAAATATATAGCATTCTTTGACGGTGTATAAGAAGCATTTACTATGTATGCTTGAGACCCTGTCATTTTTACTGGATAGCTATTCCAATCAACCATTGGAATATCAATTACATTTTTCCCTTCTAGATTGATAAACTCTCTATGTCTCCAATCATTTATTTTCTTCATATTGTCATATAATAATTTTCCATAAGATAAATCGGGATCTGGTGTTAAATTATCTGGTTTTCCATAAATAAATTTAAAATTATCAATTTTTTTTAAAGCATATTTTTTTGTTGAAGGTTGTAACCATTTATTTCTTTTCAAAATACGTCTAAATACTAATTTCAAATCACTACATAATATTTTTGTATATTCCATTGCTTGTGGATTTTCAAATTTTCTAACATATTCATTTGTTAAAAAAGTATTGAATGGAATAGTCATATATAAAGAAGAACTTACAGCATCAGATACATTTAAAGCTTCTTGGCCTCTCTCATATTTTCCGTGAAATTCAAATATAATATTCTCCCAATCCTTAGTAATTCTTGCAATTCGTTTAATTAGTAGATAAATCCAAAATGTTCTCCATTTAGGAGTTTTCCAATTATTAAGAAATAATTTAGAACCACATTTTAAATAATTTAAACTCGATGTTATAAAAAAATCTGGAGTACTTTTAAAACCTAATTGTTTTGAAAATTCTATCCAATCAAAACCATATTTTTTTAATGCTTCGTTTTTTGAAACTTTATTGTATGTTTTTTCTCGTTTACTAATATCAATACAACCTAAGGCTTCAAATATTTCTGCTTGAACATCAAATAAATATTTCACATTAAAATCATTTTTTCCTATTGTTACATCAAATATTTTTTTTGATGCATCAAAAAACGCATTTTTATATTTTTGTTTATAATTTATATCTGTTTCATCATCAAAATAAACATTAATATCAAGCATTAAAAATTTCATAGGTTCTATATAACATCTATATATATCTGGTTCTTTATCATCTGGATTAAGTGACCAGACAAATGGAGAATTTGGTGCTAACATTTCATCTTTACTTAAATATGCAAGAAGAGCCCATGGATTATCATTTTTAATAAAATTATCTATAATATTAATAGCATCAAGTGCTAATTTTTTGCTATAAGATTTTGGATTCATATTAATTACAGAATTGTAATAATTTTTCAAATTATTTGCTAATTTATTGTTATTTGTTTTAAAATAATCAACAATTATAGTATTAAGTTCTTTATAAACTTTATCTTGTGCTAAACGAAAATTATCAATTTGAACAATATATTTTTGTTGTTTTTCTAAACTTACATTTTTTAGCCATAAATAATTTATATAATCATAAAAATCATTATTAGGTTTTATATTTGAATATGAAAATTTAGATAATAATTCTCTTGCAAATTCATTTTTCTTAAGAGTTTCTATATTTTTAAATTTTTTTGTCTCCTGAATTACTAATTCTTGACTAAATTCCTTTTCAAATTCTTTTAAACCTACAGGACAAATTTTTAAATTTTTTGACGTTATATTTTTTTTCATTTTATTTTTTTTTTTATGTGTTTTAGTCATCTATAATATATATAAATAAAATACTAATTATTTATTATTTTATTTATTATTTTATTTAATATTCAGAATATGGGACATTATTTCCACCGCGAGTAATTAAGTAATTATAATCTTGTGATGTCATACATGCACAACCCATCGAGTTTGAATATGTATTAGGACAACATTCTCCTTTAAATGGTACATTTGCAAAAAAATCCATCTCTCCCTCAGGTAATGGAAGTTGTTGTTGTTTTCTTGATAAAAATTTTTTAACATCAGAATTTAATGGCTTTCCTGGGATAACAGTTAGATTTGGAGCATCCCAAGAAGAAGTATTGACCATAGGATCAAATGCTAAATCATACTGAGAAGATTCACCATAATTCGTATTTGCACCTACAAATGATTCTGTAACTTTTCCACTTGCTTTTGATGATCCATTTTTAGCATTTCCCGCAGCAATATTTCCAGCTGGAGAAGGTGTAGACTCTGTTGTAGATTCAGACATAGACATTGTTACGGGTGTTGGCATAGATGGGACAGGTGTAGAAGTATCAGATACTGTATTATTTGTAGATTTCACCATATTATCAAGTCCTTCCATTAAACTAAAATTGCAACAACCACATAAAGTATGTCCTGCCATAATTAAATAAATTACACCGATTAAAATGAGAATCTCTAGATTCAATTTATATCCAAAAATTGAAATATCCATATTATACATAATTAATAGATAATATTTTTCATTTATTATTTTCTAAAAATCTATCAATTGTCGCATTGTAATCCTTAATAACAATATTTTTAATTTTAAAGGTTCCATTATCTGTTAATAGATTATATAGTTTTTTATTTTTATTAATGATTATTACTTTATCTTTATCATTAAAATTTGGCGCATATCCTTCAACAAAATTATTTTCGCCTAAATTATATTTAAATTGTTCAACTAAATTAGAACCATCTATTTCTACAATTCCATAAACTTTCTCTCCATTTTCTAGAATATCATTAATTTTTACTTGATCTATACTTACAACTGAACCATCATTTAAAATTATTTGAGTATCTTTGAAAAATCCACAATCTAGATATTTATGTATTGAATTAATAGAAACAGGTATAATATTATTATTTATTACCTTATCTAATGTTTTATCATAAATTTCATCCCAGTCAGTAAAAATTGTATTGTTAATTTTTATAATTTTGTTTGTAGTATTTAAACAAAATAAATATTCTTCATTATATTTGTCAATTATTGTTGCATTTGGATGTTGACACACTGGTATCCATTTATCTTTATATTTAACAATATGTGTATCAGATACTATTATATTATTTAATTTATACATTATAGATCCTTCAGTAGCCACTTTAATTATAGCTGTAACAATATTATTATCAGATAATATATCACCAACTTGAATATCAGAAATTTTAATTTTATTTTTATTATTTATTTCTATTAATGTATCTTTATCAAAACATTTTATTTTTGGTATTCTAAAACCAGTATCAACATGTAAAGTATTAACCATGAATGCTAAAATAATAGCTAATGGTATTGCAATAGCGATAAAAATAACAGTATTAGCTATAGCTGCTCCCCATGTAAATGGTACAATCCAAAAAACAGCTATTAATATAGCTAGAGCCATTAAAATAGAAATAATAAATTGAACAATTGCACCCATTAATGCTTTTAGAGTGTAATAAGATCCTAATAATGTAAATAATCCAGCTGTCATCGTTCCTTGTATTTTGCTAATTAAATCTTTAAAACTAATAATTATTTGCATTAAAGGCATCATAATATTCATTAATCTGCCCATAATTTCTTCTGAAACAGTTTGCATAGAAGATCTAACTTTATCAAACATCGCTCTAATACTTTGAATAGAAGCTTGAATAATATTAGCAATAGATCTTAAAGTATTAGTTATAAATGTTAATGGTTGAACTGCTGAACCAGTAATTCCTGATAATATATTTTGTGTACAGTAATTAAAGTTTTTTAATGTATAATCAGTGGCAGATATTCCTTCAGGATGTGTAATTAATCCAGCAAATGGTATTATTGCTGGATTACATCTTTGATTAGGCCAATCATCAACAATTGGTTGTATATTAGTCATCGTATTAAAATAAGAAATAAGTATAATAACTGTTATTGTAATTACGATAAATAAAACTAAAGACCCTCCATATTGGTCAAAATAAGTTAATTTATCATACATTTTTTTTATATTATTTATGTTGGTATCCATATATAGTAACTGGATAATATTCATTTTAATAATATCTTTAAAAATATTAATTAAATACCTTTTTAATAAAATGGTCTTCCCAATCCCAAAATAATTCATTACCTATTTTGATATTATGTGTATTGGTTATTAAACAGCTAAACATAGGAGTAACTTCTTCCGAAAGTTCTGCTTTTGAATAATCTTTAATGGGTATAAATGAATTAATAATTGAATCATAAACCAGATGTGAACCTGTTACAAAAATATCTTCTTTATTAATTCCTGCTTCTTTAATTTTATATAATGGTAATTTTTCTTTTTTATTGTCAATTTTCATAGTTGATTCAACGAGTGATCCATCTTCCAAAATATCACCTAAATCAATATCTTTTATCATTTTAATATTTCCATTTTTTAATTTTAGTTTAGTATTTGGATGAAAACATTTTCCTAGAGCCCTAACCATTTGACCAGGTGGTCCATTCCATGTGCTATTCATAGTTTTAATACTTCCATCCATTACATACATTAAAGAAACCATAATACCAATTGTTTTTCCAATTAAATCTTTAATACCAATAGTAATTCTTTGAAATTCTATAATTAAATTTAAAAATACAGAGAAAACAGACTCAATAATTGTAGAAAAGAAAGTTCTAATTTTATTAAACATTGCACGAATATTCTGTATATCTCCCATAAATCCTCCCATCATAGAAGTTAAAGAATTAGTAATAAAAGTTAACGGTTGTAATAGATAACCCATAAAATTAGTTTGCATAGATTGAACACAATAAACAAAATTTTCTTCTATATTGTCTGCTAAAAACATATACATTGGATTACATCTATATAATGGCCAATTAGCTTTAATTTGTGCTATTTGATTAAAATAAAATATACCTGCAATATAAATAGCAAATGCTATATTAACATATAAAAAATTTACCCAATTTTTTCCAGATGGCATAACTTATATTATCAGTATAAAATTATTAATGAAATTAAGTTTATAATTTATTTAAAATTTAAATGTAAATTATAAATGATTAGGCTTAATTTAAATTTAGAAAGACCTAAACCAATACTTTCAAATACAAATATATTTAATAAAAATATGAATTTTTATATTTGCAGTGCTGGTGGTTGTGGTTCAACAGTAATATTTAATTATTTAAGTAATTTTGGGAATGTATATCATATTCATGATAGATATCCTCCTAATAAATTAACTTATATTGGCAGTGAAAATACTAATACTCCTGTATATAATGAATGGTTTAATACCATAGAAATACCAGAAGATAAATTATGCAATTATAAAGTTATTTTTATATATAGAAATCCAATACAAGTAATATTCTCAAGATTTGCACAACCAAAAGGACCAAATATTCCACATTTACAGCATATTAAATGTGATAATAATGGTGAAATATATTTTGGTGATATAATAAAAACATCAAAGGATTTATATAAATTAGAAGAATTTTTTGATAATTATACTATACCAAAAAATAGAAATTATCCTATTTATTGTATTAAATATGAAGATTTTTTTAGCAATATATCAATTTTTAATAAAATATTAGGTATACCAGATATAAAAAGTCTCTATCCTGTTAAAAACGAGAGACAAAAAAAATTAACATATATAGTTGAATTATCAATTATTTATTATTCTTTAATGAATAAAATGAAAAAAATGAGATCTATAGAGTTAATAAATCCTCTAACATCATTAATTAATGATACTAATAATAATTCTAATTCTAATAGCGTCGATGATGTCTAGACTTTCTTTTATTTTTTCTACTACGTGATTTATTTCGTCTAGTTCTTCTTTTACCTCCACTATAACATCCCCAAGACCAATCAGATGATCCACCCCTCTTTTTTTTAGATCCACCCATTTTAGCAGCTTGATTGTCATAAACAGCATTAGCTGAACTCTGCATACCAGTAGATGATAATCCTGCTATCTGAGCATTTGGACCAGTTTTATCTCCTGAAACATTATCGTATAGTATCTGCATTTGAGGAACGATAACTTCTGCTCCTCCCCTATATCTTTTTTTTCCTCCAACTGAAGCATTTAGATTAGATTGTTTAAGATTTGTAAGTTGACCTGCAACCATTGCGGCATCTCGTGGATTTCCTGCTCCTACAGGATAAGGTTTTTGTGTTGGTAACATTAAACCTGGTGGGGTTTGAGTATTCGACATATTAATATATATTAATATTTTAATTAGTTTAAATAAAATACTTAATATATTAATTATAAATAATGGACGATAAACAGAGATTACAATTGCAGAATATGATTAAGACAAATAATGTCGAGGATCAAACAGATTTTATACGCAATTTAAAGCACAGCCAAGTTATCAGAAATGATGTAAATAACATGATTATTATTAAAGCAAAATTTAGGGGTGATGACGCTAAAATTCATGAAGAATGTGTAAATGAATGTAATTTTTTATTTACTTATTATACTGATATTTATAATAAAATTAGAAAGGATGAAATAGATATAGGAATTTTAAATAAGTTTTTGGATGTATTAAAAAGAATTGAAGACGGAGATTTAGATCAACATGAAGGATCATTTTTAGTTGGTACTATTTTAAAAGAACTATATGTGGATAGTGCATTAAAAAAAGCAGATAAATTAAATGCAGATGAAGAGCCAAAACCTGAACCTAAAAAACCTGAAAAAAATATTTCTTATAAACAATTTAAAAAAATTAATAAATAATATTTAAGACTTTTTACATTAAAATTTTATCCTTCAGCATAAACTCTATCACAATAATGATTATTTTTCATATAATTTAATACTCTATTTAATACTAAAATAGCTCCACATATAAATAATATAGTCATAATAATTTCTAATGGATCAGCCATTTTAATAATATATTTTAGTATTATTATTCTAATATATATTTTTGAATCAATTTTTTGATTTATGTATAATAAAATAACATAAATATATCTTAATATATTTATGTAATTATGCCCAAAAAACTTACTACATCAACAACATTAGTAATTGTAGAATCTCCAGCAAAATGTAAAAAAATAGAACAATATTTAGGTCCAGGATATAAATGTATGGCTTCTTATGGTCATATTCGAGAATTACCTTCACTCAAAAATATTGATATAGAAAATAATTTTAATCCAACTTATTTGATGATTGATAATGCGATAAAACGTAAAAATATTGAATATTTGCGAAAAGAGATTAAATTGGCTGGGGAAATAATATTAGCTACAGATGATGATAGAGAAGGAGAAGCAATTGCATGGCATTTATGTGATGTTTTTAAATTAAATATAAATAAGACAAAACGTATTATATTTCATGAAATTACAGAATCTGCTATACAACAAGCAGTTCAAAATCCAACAACATTAAATTTAAATTTAATTCATGCACAACAAGCTCGTCAGATCCTTGATGTTTTAGTTGGTTTTAAAATAAGTCCAGTATTATGGAAATTAGTCTCTCAACCAAAAGGAAAAGATAATGCTTTAAGTGCAGGTCGATGTCAAACACCTGCTTTAAAATTAGTGTATGAAAATCAAAAAGAAATTGATGAATCAACAGAGAGAAAAGTTTATAATACAATTGGTTATTTTACAAATTCAAATTTACCTTTCGATTTAAATAAACAAATTGAAGATGAAGATGAAATGATAGATTTTCTTGATAAGAGTGTCGATTTTTCACATATATATACATGCTGTCAGCCTACTAAAGTTTTTAAACATCCACCTGAGCCTTTTACTACTAGTAGATTACAACAAGTTGCAAGCAATGAACTGCATTATTCCCCAAAAGAAACTATGCGAATTTGTCAACTACTATATGAAGGTGGATATATTACATACATGAGAACAGATTCGAAGACATATAGTGTCGATTTTTTGAATTCTACAAAAGAATATATAACTAAGACGTATGATGCTCAATATATCAATAAAATGTTAGGTGAAAATTGTGACGATAAAATAAAATCAGAAGAACCTAAAAAACGCAGTAAAAAAAAGGAAAAGAAGACAGATTTTGCTCAGGAAGCACATGAAGCAATAAGACCAACTAATATTTCACTCCAAGAGTTACCAGAAGAATTAGAATCAAAAGAGAGAAAAATGTATAAACTTATATGGAGAAATACTTTGGAGAGTTGTATGACACCAGCTTCTTTTTATTCAGTTACTGCAACTATTTCAGCACCTGAAAATGCAAAATATACTTACACAACCGAACTTATAGATTTTCCAGGATGGAAGATAGTTGAAAATAAGTTCTCTCGAGAGAATAAAGAATATCAATATTTACAAACTATAAAAAAAGATTCACCTATTCAACATAAGAAAATCTATTCTAAGGTTACAATTAAAGGAAATAAAATGCATTATACAGAGGCTAAATTGGTTCAACTTCTCGAAGAAAAAGGGATAGGTAGACCATCAACATTTTCATCATTAATTGATAAAATACAAGAAAGAGGCTATGTTAAAAAAGAAGATATTAAAGGAAAGGAAGTAATTTGCAGGGATTTTGAATTAGAAAATGGAGAGATCTGTGAAATAGAAAATAAAAGGGAATTTGGAAATGAAAAAAATAAACTTGTAATACAACCATTAGGATTAATTGTAATGGAATTTTTAGATCAACATTTTAATAAATTATTTAATTATGAATACACTAGTTTAATGGAAGCTGCTTTAGATAAAATTGCGAAAGGTGAATTAATATGGTTTGAAGTATGTTCCTCATGTAATAAAGAAGTTGATGAATTAATCGAATCAATTAAAAACGAGACAAAATTTGAATTTCAAATAGATGAAAATAACACGTACATGATCGGTAAATATGGTCCCGTTATAAAATGTGTTGAAGAAAAAGACGGTAAAGAAGAAATTTCATTTAAATCAGTAAAAAAAGAAATAGATATATCAAAAATAAAAACAGGTGAATGTGATTTGGATGATATTGTTGATAAAAATAAAACAAAAAATATACAATATAATTTAGGTAAATATCAAGATAAAGATCTTATTTTACGTAAAGGTAAATTTGGATTATATGTTTCATGGGGAGAGAACTCAAAAACATTAAAAGAATTAGGTAATAGACCAATTGAAAATGTAACATTCGATGAAGTAAAAGAAATTTTAGATAAAGGATCAGGAGTAGTTCGTATAGTAAATACATTTTTATCAATTAGAAAAGGACCCAAAGGTGATTATATATTTTATAAAGATTCAAAAATGAAAAAACCTCAATTTTATGATATTAAAACTTTTATTCTTGAAATAAAAGAAGATTATAAGATATGCGATATAGCTATTTTAAAATCATGGATATCAGAAAAATATAATATTCGTGTATAATTTTATCGTCCCATTGGTGGAGGATAAACAATTGAATTTGATTCGCGTAACATTTGTGGTGTTTGAAGTGTAAATTCAAGCATAAATGAATAATTAAAAACACCAAAATTAACAATTTGACCATTATGATAACGTAATCTAAATTTTAATCTACTAATTCTCTCTGCAGGTGGATAATAATATTTATAAGGAAGTGCATCTCTATCAAACCATTGAGATAATGGTGTAGATGGAACAGCCATTTTTGCAAAAGCAGAATTAACAACTCCATTAGTTTGATTAGTTGATAAAGTGAAGTTATTAACATTAAATGGTTTAGTTTCATCAATACAATTTTGTCCAACAATTTCCATATATATATATGCATCACCCATTAAATTAATTTTATATGTTGCTTCAATCCAATTAACTTGACTACCAGATAAATCCATATCAGGAAGTAGCCAATATCCATTGTCACCTGGAGTTACATCACCATAATAAAATCTAGGTACAGCAATTCCATTATATGTTGAATAATTTGGATCTTGGCTAACTTGATCACTATTAACAGAATTAGTATTACATCTAATTAATCCAAGAAATCCAGCTAATCCCCAATTACTAGAGTCAGGTAAACTAGATCTTTCTGCAAAACATAAATTAGAGGCAAATTTATCAGTAAATACACCTAATTCATTAATAAATGAAAATGAATCAGCTGTATTTCCGAACCATAATTTAAGACTAACATTATTATAAACAACTATAAAACGCGTATAACCTCCTTTATCATTAAATTCTTGTAATGTATTAAGCCATCCATCAGCTGGATATAATGTATTTTGTTGAGTAAAATATTTTTGTATTACTAATGTAACAGCATAATTAAATTTATTAGTTAATTCAGTAGCCATTTGTTGTGGATTATAAAATCCATCTTCAATAAGAAATTCATACATATTATCTTGATTATCAAATAATGCTTGAAATATTCTAAAAGCATATTCGTTAACAACACCATATTGTCCAGGATTATAAGGGTTTTGTATTTTAAATCCAAATAGAACGTTTCCATTACTTAATGAAAAAGTATTATAATTAGCAGGAAATGTCCATTGAACTAATCTTAACGATGCAACATTTAAAAGTGGTTCTGGTAATTCAATTTCAAACTCACATGAATTAGGAAATTTTAATAAATCTCTGTCTTCAGAATGTATAGAAACATATTTTCTATAAAACATATACTCTTGTGAACTAGTTATTAATGGATGAGATGTATTAACATTTAAATTCAATGGCACATTATTTTTAAATTTATTTCCTTCATAGATTATTCCAAAGGGATCCATATATTATATTATATATTATATTATATTATTTATATTTTAATACATTTATTTAATAAAACTAAAATAGTATTATATAATAATATAATATGTCAGTATTAAGTACAGCAGCAAATTATGGGGGTAGAATTGTAGATAATCAACAAGGAGTAAAACAATTTTATTTATCTACAGCAAGTATTGCAACATGGATATTTAAAAAAATAAATAGTGGTTTAATGGTACAAACTCCTGCTAATAGTAAAGTTCCTGTATTAATAGATAATGATTTAATAGTTACAGGTTCATTATATAATACTTCGGATCAAAGATTAAAGGAAAATATTTGCGAAATAGAAAAAGAATTAATAAATGATTTATTTATTTTGAATCCAATCCATTTCACTTTTAAAAATAATTCAAAAAAACAAAAACATTATGGATTTTTAGCTCAAGAGGTTGAAAAAAAATTTCCAGAATTAGTGCAAGAAAATATCACAGGATTTAAAACAGTAAATTATCAAGAAATAATACCAATAATGTTAGCTAAAATGAAAATTATGCAAAGTGAAATAGATGAATTAAAGCAATCAATAAAATAATTTTTATTATCACTTGAGTATATAAATGAAAGATTGGTATTCAACAATATATAAAGCTTTTATATTTGCAGGAGTAATAGCATTTATTTTAGGTTTTTTTACAGAATCAACTACCTCTTTAGGTGCATATATTGCAGGTTATTCAGTTCTAGTTTTAGCTATAATGATGATATTAGTTATTTTATTTTCAAATATTTTAAAAATAACAGCAAATGATTCAATATTTCAAATATTATATACAATTTTTATGATATCGGGACCATTTATATTAATTCTTGGTATAATTTCATTTATCTTATATTTATTAATTAATTATAAGGACAAAATAATTAAAGGTAATATAGCACCTGGTTATAATTCATTTAGTAATATAATAATTATGCTTTTATTAATTCAATTATATTTAGTTTACAGTAATATTAATACAGAAAAATTTGAAATAACAGGTAGAATATCAAAAGTAACTGCAAGTATAATTTATTTAATAGGAGTATTAACAGCTATGTGTTCAATAATATTATTTATTATTCTTAAATATTATTCAACAGATGGTTTTACTACAATTAATTAATTTTAATAAATTTATATGTTAATCCATAATTTTGTTGTGTTTCCCAAATTCCTGATATTTTTAAAATAAAGGAACAATTTTGTTTATTTCCAACATCAGCAAATATTTTGATAAATCCAAATCTAAGTTGTTCATAAATTTTATATGAAGGTGTTTTATTTATTTTATATTTTTGTAATATTTCTTCTTCAATTATTTTTAAATTTTCAATTAGTTCCTTATGATTATTAGTATTAAAACTACATTTATATTTACTATAATATCTATCACATATAATATCATTTAGATTAATTAATAAATAAATTCCGTTTAATATTATATTTTCAGTAGAGTATAATATTCTAATAAAATTTCCATCATTCATAATATTATTTTTGATTGGTTCACAAAAAAACAAATGCTTTTTATTATATTGATCTATTCTTTTAACTAAATTCATATACTATAATATGTAAATGTTTTTAAGCGTTATAAGTATAATTTAATATTAATTGGTTAAATATGATAATAAAAGAATGTTTTTATATATAAATAATGAAATTTTATGAAACACATTTTGAGGAATATATTACAGAAAATAATAGAGTAAATTTACATCCAAAATTAGAAAAAATATATGAAAAATTTCCAAAAACACTACAAGAATTAAAAAACCTAATTTTTTATGGACCAAGTGGAATTGGTAAATACTCTCAAATGTTAAGTTCTATAAAAAAATATAGTAATTCTGATTTAAAATATGAGAGAAAAATAAGTATAACTTATGGTAAACAGCAGTATTTTTTTAAGGTAAGTGATATACATTATGAAATAGATATGTCTCTCTTAGGTTGTAATTCTAAATTACTCTGGCATGAAATATATCAACAAATAATAGATATAATATCTGCAAAAACAGATAAATCTGGTATTATAGTTTGCAAATATTTTCATGAAATTCATAGTGAATTATTAGAAAATTTTTATAGTTATATGCAACAAAATAATTCATTAGGAGTTGATATTAAATTTATTTTAATAACAGAAGAATTAAGTTTTATTCCAGATAATATTTTAAATTGTTGTGAAATAATAAATATATGTAGACCTACAAAAACATCATATGTCAAATGTACTAAAGGTAAATTACCTAATAAATTAAAAACCGAAAATATAACAAATATTAAAAATTTACACCTTTATAATGAAGATCTAATGTTACAATATAAAATAATTTGTAATAAAATAATTTATAACTTAATAAACATAAATGATCTGGAATTTTTAAAATTTAGAGATATATTGTATGATATATTTATATATAATTTAGATATATCAGATTGTATTTGGTATATTCTCTCTGAACTTGTAAAACAAAAACGAATTAAAAAGGAATATTTATCAAAAATTCTTATAAAGACCTATTGTTTTTTCCAATATTATAACAATAATTATAGACCAATATATCATGTAGAAAATTATTTTCTATATTTAGCAAAATCAATGCATTCACTTCCTTAAATTATGGTTTCCAAGGCCATCTATATTTTGATGAACTTACTACATTTCTATTGTAAAATTGATAGTTTCTAAGATAAGAGTTCATTGGTGCTGGTATTACATTATTAGTTTGGGTAACAAAATAAAAATTATTATAATTATTTGGTATTCCTCTACGATAGGTAATAGCACTTGTATGTATTGCCATTATATATATAATTAAATATAAAATTAATAATATATTTTAATACTTAAAGTTTAATGTTAAGTATTAAATTAATGAACTATAAAGATGCTTTTGAAATACTTGAAATAGATTTTATCAATATAAAATATGAAGATTTAACATTAGAATATTTAAAAAAACGTTACAGAAAATTGGCACTTAAGTATCATCCAGATAAAAATGGAAATACTCAAGAATCAAACGAACATTTTAAAAAAATAAATGAAGCTTATAATTATTTACGGAGTGAAATTAAAAATTTGAAACCAGAAATAGATGATGAAGAAGAAGAAGAATTCGTATATAATTCAGAGAGTATTTATTTAAATGTATTAAAAAACTTTATTAAGTCAGTAATGGATGGAAATTATATTGATATAATAGCTAAAATAGTAAATGATATTTTAAATAAAGGAAAAAAGATATCACTTAAAATATTTGAAGACTTAGATAAAGATACTGCCTTGAATATTTATATTTTTCTCTCGAGATATAAATCTATACTTTATTTTACTGATGAATTATTGGAGAATGTTAAGCAAATGGTAATACAAAAATATGATAATGTTGAGATATATAAATTAAATCCTAGTATAAATGATCTCATGTATAACAATTTTTATAAGTTATATGTTAAAGAACAATTATATTTAGTTCCATTATGGCATAAGGAATCTTATTATGATGGTTCTGGTTGTGAAATAATAGCTATATGTGATCCTGAACTACCTGATAACATAAAGATAGATGATGATAATAATTTATTAGTTGATATAGAAGTATATACACATTCTTATTTAGCGGATATGATAATTAATGATTCAGATCTTTCATTTAATATTGGAGATACATCTTTTTCAATTCCTCTCTCTAATTTATATATGAAGAGAGAACAATATTATTGTTTAAAATCTAAAGGATTAGTTAATATAAAAAAAGATTTGTATGATTTGTCTGATAAATCAGATATTATAGTTAGAATTAGTTTAATTTAATTTATCCTTCTCTCTAAGTTCACTAATAAGATAATATGTTTTAATCATATTTTCGACAATTTCAAGATCTTTATGAGCTCTATACATACTAGCTGCTTCAATTGAGTTACATGGTCCACCATATTCTAGCTTTTTTTGTTCATTAATATCTCTAACTTTTTGAATAGAATCTAAATTTACAATATCATTATGAGTCATCTTTATTTGTCCACCTAAATAAAAAAAACCTTTATCTAAATCTGTATTAAATCTATTAATAATATCTTTATCAAAATTATACAGATCTTTTTCATTGTCATTTAATGGTATAAAATTAAATAATTTAAATAAAGTTAAATTATGCAACATAATAATAAATATATTAATAGTTTTTTATTATGATTTATTATACAATATAATAAGTATTTGAATTTGCATTATAAAAAAATTTATAAATATAAATTTATATATTTTTTTAATTTTATATTTTTAATTTTATATTTTTTAATATTTTATGTTTCCTTTTTTCTGGAAACAACCTTCTTTTTCTTAGGTTCTTCTGTTACAACTGGAGTAGGAGTTTCAACAACTTTTTCAACAACAGGAGCTGGAGGTGGTAAAATATATTCTTCTTCATTATCAGAATCCTCAACAAGTGCACTAACCGAATTATCATGATGTTCTTCTAATTCAGGTTGAGGAGCTGCTTTTAGTGCAGCCATATCAGAAGGTCTAACAGTTAGGAAACAAGTATCATCAGAAATTGATGATGTCTTTGGCTTTCTAACAATAACTTGTTTCAAGTTCCAAGTAATAGATACCTTTGCAGGACTTCCAACAAACCATAAACCAGCACATTGAATAAGACAAATCACTTGAATTGGTGCCTTGCTAGTATTTTTCAAGAAATCAAGAGGAGTAATACCAATTTCAGTCTTTCCTTTTACATAAAGAGGATTATATTCTTCATCAAATACAGAAGTCTGCCAAACATCCTTCCAACAAGGAAGTTTAATTGTAAGTTGTGGTGGTTGATCATAATCACGCTCTTCACTTCCCTTACTTTTTTTAGGATACTTTAGCATAGGAGTAAATTTCTCATCCATAACATCCATACTCTTAATTTCTTTTCCGAACCAGTCCTTAGAATAAATCATAGCATCTTGCTTAATTTTATTTTCAACAATTTTCATTTGTTCAAGAAATTTATCAGCATCAGGTGTAGTGTATTGCCCTTTAGAGAATTGAAGTGTCATAGTATACTTACCAGTTCCTTGTCCATCAAGAGTTTTAACCTCTTGAGCACCCCATGATCCGATTAATGGTGCTGAAATAGTAAGAGATTCTTTAGCATGCTTATTATATAAATTTACTACTTTTCCTCCAGTAGGATTGACCTTAGGAGCACTGTAGCTAAAAACAGACAAATCAATATTAGTACCGTCGACGATTGCGTTAGACATCTTATTAGTATGATTTATATTATAGCGTTATCTTTAAATCAATTTTTTTTTTAAATATAAATGAAATTATGGTCTCATTCTATTTTTAAGCTTACGTCATATGGTAAGCATTTAAAATATAATATATTTAAAAAAACAGCTCAAAAAGATTTTATATAAATATAATATAAATGTCTGATAGTTTAAAAAAAAATAAAAGCAATGACAGTTTAATCGAAGAATACTTAAATAATATAACCGCAAAATGTGAAGATAAAATACCTATAGTTAAGAATCCTCCCAAGGTGTCAGATAATAAAATAAGTATTCCAACAATTAAAACCTATAATCAGTTAGTCTATAATAATTATAATGTAACGCAATTAAAGAGTTTTGCAAAAGTTTATAAATTAAAAATTAGTGGAAATAAACAGCAATTAGCAAGTAGAATTTATTGTTTTTTATATTTTTCATCTTATATAATTAAAATTCAAAAAATTTTTAGAAGTATTTTAGTTCGAAAATATAAACAATTACATGGACCAGCATCATTAAATAGAAAATTATGCACAAATAGTGATGATTTTATTTCCATGGAACCAATTGAAGAAATTAATTTTCATCAATTTATTAGCTATAAAGATTCAGATGGTTTTATATATGGTTTTGATATTACTTCACTCCATAATTTATTTTTAAAATCTGGTGATGATATAAAAAATCCATATAATCGTAATTTAATACCAGAATCAGTATTTAAAAATATAAGACAACTAATTCGTCTAAGTAAAATTCTTAAAATTAATATTAATTTAAATTTTGAAGATGATACAAAAAAAGTTTCAAATGAAAAAGCAATTGAATTGAAGGCATTGACATTATTCCAACAAATAGATTCGTTAGGTAACTATTCAAACGCTAATTGGTTTCTCTCCTTAAATAGAACTCAACTTATTAAATTTATAAGAGAATTGATGGATATTTGGCAATATAGAGCTCAATTATCTGTTCAAATAAAACGTAATGTATGTCCTCCTCTTGGAGATCCATTTAGAAGTTTAAATATTCAATATGTAAATTCAGAACAAAATTTATGGAATGTCAAAAAAGTTTTGCTAGATGTAATAGATAAATTTATAAATAGCGGAGTAGATAAAGATAGTAAATCTTTAGGCGCTTATTATGTACTAGGGGCATTAACTTTGGTAAGCTCAGAAGCTGCTACATCCCTTCCTTGGCTTTTTCAATCCGTTAATTACTTTTAATTTTATGTAGATAGAGGAAAAATTAAACGCAATTAATAGTTATTATCATATTATCGTAACAATATATATTATTTACATAAAAACTACTTAAAAGCAACTCTTTAGAGTATAGTATAATAAGATGCCAAAGAAAACATCTAAGACTTCTACTGAGACTGAACAAGTCGCTGCTCCCACTCCTGTTGTTGAATCTTCTGCTCCTGTAGTAGAAAAAAAAGTTAAGGCTCCTAAGACTAAGACTTCTAAGGTTGAGACTACTTCTACACCTACTCCCGAGCCTATTTCTGTTACTCCTGTTGATACTCCCGTTGATAATGAAGCTCCTCTTGCTGAACAATCTGTTGAGTTTCTCGCTAAGCTTCAACAACTTAGTGTCATGATTTCCACTCTTAAGACCGAATATCGTGCTCTTGAGAAGAAATGGTCGCGTGAGGTAAAGACTGCACAAAAGGTTTCATCTAAGCGTAAGCGTAAGGCTGGTAACCGTGCTCCTTCTGGATTTGTTAAGCCTACCAAGATCTCCGATGAGCTTGCTACTTTCCTTGGAAAGGAAAAGGGAACTGAGATGGCTCGCACTGAGGTTACCCGTGATATTAACAAGTATATCCGCACTCACAGCCTTCAAGATAAGGAGAATGGTCGCAAGATCAACCCCGATTCTAAGCTTGCTGCACTTTTGAAGCTTAAGAAGAATGATGAGCTCACTTACTTTAACCTCCAAAGATACATGTCTCCTCATTTTGCTAAGGCAACAAAGGAAGCCACCGCTTAAATATTATTAAATTAATTAAATATTAATATTAATATAAAAAATTATATGGTCCTTCAAGACTATATAATTTATAATATAAATATCAAATACTTATTATATAAATGATAGTTATAATTTTATATTATAATATAATATTATAATATAATATAAATGAGTTCTGAGTTGGAAATATATAAAACTAATAAAATAAATTCATTAAAAAATTTATTTAATAAAAATGTAGCTCGTTTAAAATCAAATTTAACTATAAGTATTCAAATTATAAAAAAATCAAAATTAAATATTAAACAAAAACATAAACAAATTAATAATTTAATCAATAAATATAATAATGATTTAAATTCTTTAAAATCAGTATTAAATAATAATATTTTAAATATAAAAAACTTTTTTCCAGAAATTATAAAAATAAATGCAGTTAAAAAAGCTTTGTTAATTGGAATAAATTATATAGGAACATCTAATCAATTATATGGATGTATTAATGATATTAATTGTATTCAAGAGAGAATAACTAATAAAGGTTTTAACGATATTACTGTTTTAACTGATAATACTGAGATTAAACCAACAAAAGATAACATATTAAATGCTTTTATAAATTTATTAGAAAATTCACGAGAAGGTGATCTATTATTTTTTGCATACAGTGGTCATGGATCATATAATATTGACAAAAATGGTGATGAAAAAACTGGATATGATCAATTAATTGTTCCCTTAGATTTGAATCCAATATTAGATGATAATTTAAAAAAAATTATTCAAACAAAGCTTAAAACAGGAGTAACATTATTTGCTATGTTTGATAGTTGTTTTAGTGGTTCTGTTTTAGATTTAAGATACCAATATATGGATTCACTCAATTATGATAATTTTACTGAAAATGATAAACAATTAGAAACAAATGGAAATGTTTTTATGATTAGTGGTTGTAATGACTATCAAACAAGTGCAGATGCTTTCATTAATAATAAATCAAATGGAGCTATGACATGGTCACTATTAAAATCTTTAAGTCAAAATTCTAATTGTACTTGGAGAGAATTGATAAAAAATATGCGTAATTTATTAAAAGATTCTCAATATGATCAAATTCCTCAATTTTCATCAGGAAAATTTGAAAATATTGATAACCAAATATTTATTTAACTATTTCTCTCTGCATATGACTGGAAGTCTTCAACACTATCATCGTCTGAATTATAATTTGCTAAGTCTTCTTCTAATTTAGATCTATTAATATGAGGTTGATATTTTAAAACAGTGTCTATATTAATTACTTGATCTTCATCACAAATTTGATATAAATCACTTAAAATATATCTAACAATAAAAGTAATTTCAAGATGTTGTGTTTTTAATATGTCAATTAATTTAACTGCATATATATGCTCTTTTAAAGTTTGTCTATCATATTGTTTATTATATAAATCTAACATTTATATAATAATATATTATTAATTTTTAAGTAAAAAAAAATTATTATATTTAATTTGTAGTACTAGGAAATAAGAAACCATCAGTTTTCAAAATAGTTTTAATATTTTCACTCATAATAGGTCCATTTATTATTTTTATTTTTTCAAAAATTTTAATATTTTTTTTTAATGAAGAAGTTAAATCAAACATATTATAAATTTTAATAAGTAGTTCATAATCATTAATATAACCTTCATTATTAATTAATAACCAATCATAAAATCCTTCATTGTTATTAGAATATTTTTTATTTTTATGATATTTTTTAAAATATTTCAAGGTATTATTTAAAGAATTTTTTGAATCATCACATTCTAAATTATAATCAGTACCAGACAAAACACAAATTTCTCTAAGTTCTTTTTGGGTAATTCCTAAATTATTTAGAATACCTTTTACATCATATAAAACAGCAGTATGATTTAATAAGCTTAAATATCTTATGACACGTGAACAACCATAAACAAACATGTCCATATCTTCACTTAGACATGCCCAGACTTTTTCTTTCATAGTTAACATAGCACATAATTCATCAGCTTCTCCAGGTGCATCATAATAAGTAGCACCATATGATCTAATTAATTCTTTTACTTTATCAATATCATTTTTATTAATACTTACAATTTTTCTTTTTAAAATATCTATTGTACAAATAATTTCTTGTTTATCAGATTCATCTATATCTTTGTTATTATTGAGTAATTTTTTTAATTTATTATATTCATTTAATGCATCATCCTTATCTTCTTTTCTTTTATGCAATAATTCCCGTTTTTCTGGAGGAGGTTTTCCATCAAATATAAACACTGGAATAATATTATAATATCTGAAAATTGATAACATAAGATAAATATTTTCGATAAGAGTATCATCAGCAGCAAAACGATACATATAAATACTAATATCAACTGCAATTTTCTTTCCAGATAAATCTGCCAAATTACATAATTTTATGGAACATGATGCATTTTCCTTTAAAAATCGATTTAAATATCTAATTCCCATTTTTAATTTATTATATAGAGTTATCTTTATTTAATATTTATTTATTTTTTTCAATTTTATTAATAATTATTTAAATGAATTAATCAGTTTTACAAGAAAAGATAATTATTAATAAAAAAAATTGAAATGCTTTTTTATAAATAAAATTAATTTATAACTACTACAACAATGAAGACAAGAAGTCAATCTAAACTCGAAAGTATGGCACTTTATGAAGTTGATATTAATTTCGATGAAGCAAGCGAAGCTTGGAAAGCTAATAAAAGATCAATTGGAAATGGTAGCTATAAATATGTATGTGTTAAGCGTGGTAAAAAAAATAATTATTGTATTTGTAAGTGTTTACCTGGTGAAGATTATTGCAAAAGACATTTTAAAATGATTATTGAAGAGAAATAATAAATATAAAATTTTATCCTAATTCACAAATACTCATACGTAAATTTGACAATATAAATTTATGATTACCTTTTTTCCTTTTAATTTTAGAGAGAAAATCCTTAGTATATTCAATACTATCTAATAATGATTGTTTCTTATAATTTTTTTCAATAAATTTACAGAATTCTTTTTGATTTACAATTGTTTTTTTAAAATTTAATAATGTTATATTATTAATTTTACACCATGTTAAAAATCCTTGATAATTGAATAATAATACAGTTTTAAGTATATAATATGATAGAACATTAGTATTTTCTCTATATAAATTATTTCTCATAATTACTGAATTATTGTTTTTTGAATATAAATCCACATAAGATAACCCCATAAAATTCAATGTTTTTACCATTTGAAATAAACTATATGTTCTTTCAAAATTAATATAAAATTCTGAACTAGAGAGAAAATCATCAATATTATTTTTATCTTTTATTGCATAAAAACAACAAAAAAGGACATTAATTATTTCTGCCCAAAATTCTGTATATGCTTCATATGCATTTACATCAGAATCTACTTTATAAATATTTAAAATACATTTATTTACTATATCATTATTCATCATTGAAAAATCTAACCCAAAATTATGGAATGTTTCATGAATAAAAACCTTAAACCATTCTTCTTTTCTAAAAACCACAATTTCTGAATCTTTTGGACATGAAGTTGTAAATGCAGTATTTACATTTATTTTATCTAATATATGTATATTAGAAGTTGGTAATTGTTTTTCAAGTGAAGTAAAATAAATATATATAGTTAATGTTTTGGCACATTCTTTTGATGCATATATATTTAATATATATAACCACATAGTGATACTTTCTACATACTTATTATATATATCTATTTCTAATTCAACATTACTATTTTCAAGTACAAAATACACCTTAATATCTCTTCCATCGAGAGAAAAAGAATAACTAATTTCTGATGCCATCATATCATCTATATGATTTCTAACTATCTCTGGAAAGCTTTTAGAATTAAAATTTAATGGTTTTATAATTTGTGTAGCATTTATCATTTTTTTTACAAAAGGATTTAATTTAATTTGTTTTTTGACAAAATTATATGCATCTAATAATTCATGATATAATTCAACTAAAATATTTTTAGTTTTATTTGTTTGAATTTCATAATTAATGTGCTTATTTTTAGAAAAAAATAAAATCAGATCTTTACTTTGTTTTGACAAATTCATTCTTATAATATGTTATTATTTATTTTTATATGAAATTATATGTAAAATGATTTAAAATAATTGAATATAATATGAAAACAAAATCAAATAAAAAAAAATCAAATAAAACTAATAGTTTAAGAAAAATCAACTTAAAAAATGTTCCAAAAGAATATTATTTAAATAATTATAAAAATACAAAACTCATACCTAAAACAAATATTATTAATTATATTTTTTCAAATTATAGTTATTACTTATTATATAAAAAAATATGTGATTCCATTAATACACCTACATTATCTTTAGATAATTGTTTTTTATTTGATCAACAAGATTTTCCTTCTGGTTTAAGAAAAAATGAAATTAATATATCAATTAAAATGAATCCAAATACATCATTAGATAAATTAATTTCATATTGTTTTTATATTAAGCAACCTTTTATATTTAATAAAACAATTAATAATGCATTAGATTTAATAAAATATCAAATTGGTAAAGATATAAAAAGAGATAATAGAAGTATAAATGGTAAATTATATAGTAGAGTTTTTTATCAGGTATTTGATGATAATTATAATGCTGCAGATATATTTTATGAAAATATAATTGATTATATGACACAAATAAATAAATATATTGATTTAAATATGGTTAATAAAATTGCTTTATTATCATGTCAGAATGTTTTTGGACTTATTACAGATATGATTACACTTAAATTAAATCAAATTTTAAAACCAGAATTAAGTTCTATATTTCGTCCAAATAAATTAATAAATATTACAATAAATAAAACTAACATTTCAATGGAACTTAATTTTAAGTCACAATTAATAATATCTAAAGATGGAGGTATTATAGACCCAGAATATCCTTGTGGATATGTAGATTTTATTTTATATATTGATTTATTGAATAATATTTATGAGTTAAAAAAATTTATTTTAATATATGATATTGATAAATGTGGTCCTGAACTACCAGATATTATTGAAGAAAATCCTAACAAAAGCAAATTTAAAGCTGAATATATTATTCCTACTGGAATACTTTCTGCTGGAATTATTGCTACACCAATTTTACTAGCAACTTTAGGTGGTAAATCAAAAAAAAATAAAACTAGAAAATTAAATAAAAAAATAAATAAAAAGTAACTATATAAATAAATAATTCTATTATTATTATTTTAGGTATTATTTTACTGATATTAATAATTTTAAATAATTTAACAATTATTAAAACAACAACTACAACAGTAAAATCAGTAAATTGTTCACAGACTACATTTGGTTGTTGTCCTGATGGAGTAAATTCTAAAATTAATTTTTACGGAACAAATTGTCCAGGATATAAACCAAGTCCTGGACATATGCGTCCAAAACCAATTGGAGGTTGTGCAGGAACTCGTTACGGTTGTTGTCCAAATAATCAAATACCAAAATTTAATGAAAAGGGAACAAATTGTTAATTTTAATAATATATATTTTATTAAAATACTTAAAAATTAAATATAATATTTAAGTATTATATATGTCAACCCAATTAGAGTTAATAGATCCTAGTAATTCAATTGTTACACCTAGTAATATAATTGTTGATGTTGTTGAACAAACATTTATTGAAATTGTTAAAAAATCACTAGAAAATAATGATATTAAGAATAATATATCAATTAAACTTACACCAGAAATTATTAGCATTATTAATAATATTATCTCTCTAACTCCTAATACATTAAATGATATTGAAAGGGCTTCTGCTGAAATAATTAAGGATAGTAAGATTGATATGAAGGATATTCCAAATCTCATTATTGTTATTCAAAATTTATATCAATTTATTTATTCTTCAAAGACTGTTAAATATGATTCAAAAAAACGTGTTGAAATTACTTCAACTTCTCTCAAATACCTTATTCATCTTTTGGTTCTAGAGAGAAAAATTAAAGTTGATGATGATAAAAAAGAAGAATTCCTAAAAGAAATTGATGCGTTAATAGATTCATGTAGTAACTTATTAAGTTTTCCAAAGTCTTTAAAAATTAGAGGTTGCATAAAAAATATTTGGTAAATTAGTTTATTATATAATTATTATATGATAAATGTATTTCAATAAATCTCTTATATAAAAATATAATTAGACCTACATATAAGCCTATACATCCATATCAAAAATATACACTACTTATCTCTAGTTATTCAGCTGAAAATCCAACAAATGAACCAACCGAGTATATACTGCATTAACGTTGATTCTTTCATCAAAACTAATCTATAACATTTACACCTTTGGACATTTAAAACGCCGTTTTTTTCTTCATTATGTGTTATTTTACTTATGCTACTAATATGGTATAGATTTATATTTAAAAAAACTATTTTAATAATTGTTTTTTTAAATGAATCAAATTTAAATCTGACTTTTTCTTATTTTATCACGAATTAACATAAGCTCATCAAATGGTATGGGAGGACTACCTCTACTATAATGATTTAATTTTGCATCTCCTGTAGCTAATAATAATCTTTTAAGATCTTCATTTTGGGTAAATTTTGCATATTGACCAGCATACATTTCTCTTGATTGTCTTTTTCCCCAGAAATCAGAATCAGCAGTCACTTCAACTGGTCTTATACGTACTCCTTTATACATACCTGATTTTCCACCTGCATTTTTTGCCATTAATGGATCTTTTGATAAATCAGTTCCAGAATCAAGAGAGAAACTTAAATAAAAGTTGGGATTAGTTTTTTTAAATTTTGATCCTTGATAATAATGTTCAACTGATGCCCATTGATGATTATCTAAAGTAAACGGTATTATTTTACCATCTGCTGATTTAGAAACCCAGAAATTAGATAATTTCTTACGCCATTCGGGAATTGAAGCCAATTCAGAAAATTCTCTTAATCTTTCATTTGGTATTTTTTCTCCACTACCTTTACCTGGAAGTGGTTTATCTATAGATTTTGAATAAAACTGAAAAACAATATCATCATTATATAAACCTCTCAGTTTAGATTCTGATAAATCTTCATATTGAGCCTCTTGAATAACAGTTTTCTTCTGACTTGCCTTAAATTTTTGGAAATCAGGAATAATATTAAATGGACCAGCATTCTTTTCAAGACACCTTTCGTAAATCATTTTCTTTATATCATAAGGTATTTCACTAAATTTAAATATCATTTTTTTTTTGTATCCAATTAACTTATAATGATCTCCAGTATAATCAACCATTATATAAAATTCAGGAGTAAATCTACCTCTTTGTTCTAATACCTTGTCATTTAATTGACCACATAATAAAACATTCTTATAATCTTCAGCTTTATAATTTTCACTTGAGAGAACAATTAATTTAATGTTTAATATTCTTTCTAAAGTTGATATAGCCCAGGTATCAGCCCAGAAACTACATTGTCTTATTGCTCGTTTAAATTGGTCTAAGTTATCTATTGATTTCATAAATTTATATTCCTTTAATAGTTTCATTGTAACCATTTTAGATGCAATTAATTTATCATGTAATTCTTTTACTTCTTTAGCTTGAGATACAATAGCTTTTTGCTCATTTCTATCAACAACTTGGGTAATTTTCTGTTTTAATAATAAATATTCATTTTCTAATTCTTTTATTTCATTTGTTTCTCTAAGAATAGCAGATTTATACATGTCATAATGTTCTTTATAACCTTCAAATATTTCTTGTGTTGCTTGATCAGCTAATTTTTTTCTAAGTTTATTTACGCTAGTTTGTTGTGCTATAGTTGAAAATGCATCCCGAATAGTTGCAAATAAACAATCACCTCCACCTTCATTATCTTGAATAATAAAATTTTTATTTTTCATAAATTTATCCATCCAAGTATCATTTGAAGATTTATGATATTTTTCAACAATATCCTTTGCCTGTTTCTTTGTTTCTTCTGGTAATAATGGTGGTATAGGAACACCTTTAATTTTAATAAATATATCTTCACGTTCAGGTGGAATATCAAATTCTTGAACTATTTTTTCTTCTTCTTCTTCTTCTTCCCCTTCAAAGACATCTTCATCAGTTACTTCACCTTCTTCCTTATCTATTCTATGTAATGGAGTTTCAGGTTCTAATCTCATTTTATTTAAAAATTCTTTTGTAACAAAAGAATAAATTAATGGCTCATCCATCTGTTCTATATCCAAATTATTGTAATTATCTAGATAAGTTAGATAATCAGATGCTTTAATTTCATATACTCCAATTTGAATTACTTTATTGTTGTATTTAACTAAATAGATTGGAAAGTATAATATATTTTTATCTTCATAAGTATTTTTTGCGTTTCCTACAGCAATTATTACATCTATTCCTTTTATTTCTAATTGATATAAGTTAGCTTCTTTTTTAAAATCACCTGAATCAACACTTTTCAATTCTGGATAACTAACATCACTGTCTAATTTTGATAATACCATTATATAATTTATTTAAATATTTTATATTTAATACAAATACAAATTCAAAATATTTATTATTAATACCAAAAAGAATTTATTTGAAAATTATATTTAACTATATTAAATATATATTTTTATAAATATCAATAAAAATATGTTATTTGAGTTATTTATATATATTTTTTTATGATATATGGTTTTATTTTTTCATATTTTAATGCATAAAATACATTTTTTAATATTTATTCATAGAGAACATCATACAACAAATTATAAAAACATAATATATTCAGACGCATACGTGGGTCATTATTTAGAATCGTATTTTTAAAGTTTAGGTATTTTTATGCCATTAATTTATTTAAATTATAATTTAAAAATTTTTTTTATTTCACTATTATTTGTAAATTTAAGAGGCATGCTTAAACATGATAATAGATGTATATGGTTAATAGGTTATTATATATTACATCATAAATATCCAAATTATAATTATGGTGAATATTGGTTAGATTACATATTTAAAACTAATTATGCAAAAAATAACGAATATATAAAAGGTATAATTTATATGTAAGTTACCATAATATAAATTTTTTCATAAATTTATCATTTTTAAGTTCATTTATGTAAAACCACATATTTTGTCTTTTGAAAACAATATCGGAATTAGCTGGATTAGACTCAAAATCAACTAGGAACCGTATAATTTGTGCTTTACTAAATTTATTACTTTTTAAATTTTTGGCAAAACCATAATATTCACAAATTAATAAAAGTTCTTTGGTTGTAAAATTTATGTTATAATTTATCATTTGTGGCATTAAAAAATCATTTTCATTTTCATAATTTTCTAATTCAGACATCATTTTTTCTATATAATTATCATTACTATTTTGATTTTCAATCTCTTCGATATAATAAGAAATTGCTACATTATCAGAATCATCTTGTGATATCATAATTTAAATATATTATTAATTATTTAAATTATATTTAACTTATATTTAAATAAAGAAAATTTTTTTTTTGATTGGTTATGATTTTTAGATTATATTATTTTTACATTTCAATTAAATCCATAAATTTAAATAAAGATTTAGTAGTTAAACTCTTATGATCCTTTACTTTACTTTTTGCAATAATTTCAATAATTTCATTAATTGTATAATCATTAATTAGTTCATAATTTTCTCCTTCATCATCATCATAAAGTTTTTTCTGATATAGAATAGCAATAGTTTCAGTAAGCTCATCTACTTCATTCTTTTTATTTTCAATTGAAATAAATTCATATATTTTAGAAAGTAAATTTCTAGTAATTTGCATAATTTCTTCTTTAGAAATAACACCAGAATTCATTAAGTTAATATAAAATGAAGCCAATGATTTACGATTTTCATTTATTCTATTAATTTCGCAGTATCTAACGTAATCTTCATTTGAATCAACATACTCAATATTATTAAATAAGTCTACAAATTTTTTGAAATTTATCTCATATTCATTTTTAATAAAATCAAATTTATTTGATAAATCTGCATATAGTTCAGCATATACTTTCGAATAATATCTATTAGATGAAGCCATATCAAATATATTTGATCCAATAATACCCAAATTTGAATCAGAATTTTCTGCAACTAATTTTTCAATAATTTCTAAAATTTTATTACGTAAATCAATGTAATTTTTGTCCGTAATTTTATTAATTAATGCACGAATTGAATCAATTTCAGCATCAATGCCAGTTTTAGCCTGTATTTTAGTAGTTTGAAAAGATCTAAGTGTATCCCATTCATCATCATTCAAAACCTCCATATATTTATTACCTTTTCTTTTCTTGTTGTTATTGTTATCTCTAATAGGTGCTGGAGCAGATGGTTCAACTTTCATTGGATTCTCACGCTTTTTAAATATAGGTGTCTTAATATAATCAGGAGAACCAACTTGCATAGATAAGTTAGAAATTTTTTCAATTACATCATCAGGAATTTGATAATCAAATCCCTTAAAAACAATATCCTCAATTTGTTCTAAAGTATATCTTAAGGTGTTTGTCGTCATATTAGTAATGTAATATATTAACAACTATTATATTTATATCAATTTTTTTTATAATATAATAAATATATAAAATACACTTAAATAGATGGCTATATATTATAATACAACATGACAACAGAAAGTAGTGTTAACGTTAGCGATTCTATTGAGGAATTAGTTTTTGATTCTTCGTCACATATAATTAATTCATGGGATATGTTAGATATAAATTCAAGTATTTTGCGCGGTATTTATGCTTACGGATTTGAAAAACCAAGTCCAATTCAACAACGAGCAATTAAACCAATTGTTGAAGGTAGAGATATTATCGCACAAGCTCAATCAGGAACTGGTAAAACAGCAACATTTACTATAGGAGCATTACAATGTGTAAATATTGCTGATCAAACAACTCAAGTTCTTATTTTATCACCAACTAGAGAACTTACAACACAAACGGCTACAGTTGTCTCTAGTTTAGGTAATTTTATGACTGGATTAAAAATTCAGACACTTTTTGGTGGTGCCTTTATGGAAGAAGGCAGCAGTTTTTCAAGTAAAAATATTCCTCATATTATTTGTGGTTGTCCTGGTCGTGTTTATGATATGATGCGCAGAGATCGAATTGGAAGTAAAAATATTAAATTAGTTATATTAGATGAAGCCGATGAAATGCTGTCATCTGGATTTAAAGATCAAGTTTATAATATATTTCAATATTTGAATCCTGAAGTACAGGTAGGATTATTTAGTGCTACAATACCAGAATCTATGAATGATATTATCAAAAAAATTATGCGTAATCCTATTAAAATTTCTGTAAAGAGAGAGCAATTAACTCTTGAAGGTATTTCACAATATTTTATTGCTGTTGATGATGACAGACAAAAATTTATAACCTTAAAAAATATATTCTCGCATCTTTCAGTATCACAATGTATTATTTATTGTAATAGCATTAAACGTGTGCAAGATTTATATGAAGCTATGTGTGAGGATGGATTTCCAGTTTGTCATATCCACAGTAATATGGATAAATCTGAACGTGATAAGGCATTTAATGATTTTAGAAATGGATCATCAAGAGTTTTAATATCATCTAATGTTACTTCAAGAGGAATTGATATACAACAAGTTAGTGTTGTAATTAATTTTGATTTACCAAAATGTGTTCATAATTATTTACATAGAATTGGACGTTCTGGAAGATGGGGTAGAAAAGGTGTTGGTATTAATTTTATTACAAGACGTGATATTGGTCAAATTAAAAGAATTGAAGAACATTATATTACCCAAATTTCTGAGATGCCCAGTGATTTATCTTTCTTGTCTAATATCTAAAAATATAAATTTTAATTTTATTAATATGTTATAAATGAATGTTAACTTCAAATAAAAAGTTTCGTGGAATAATTTATCTTACAAAAAATAAAGGATATAACATTTTTTAATTCTGATATTCATATTTTACTTTTATCTAATAATACATAATCATGGTCTGATAATATATAATTTTTTATAAGTAACTAAGAATTAAGATATTCGTAAAAATAATTCATTATATTTCTAATATAAAATATAATGAGTTCTGATTCTAAAATTAATGAAATAAATGATCATTTTAAGATACCGATTTATTATAATAAAGATAAAGTTGAATTAAATAAAAATATTATAAAAGATTTAGAGTTAATTGAAACGGTTGATGCATCTGTTAATCCTATTTATACATTTTATTTTGATAATGATAATTGTGTTTCTAAAAAACTTAATGAACAAATATGTAAATATTATACACATGACATTAATTTTCTTAAAGATAATCAAATACTTTTAAAAGATTATATACCACTAGGAATAAAATATACTGATTATTCTAAAAATTATAAAAATATTATTGATATCTGGAATGAATTAAAAATTGATACTGGATTTAAAGAAAGATATTATTTTGTTGAATGGGAATTTATTGAATTTTTAAATAGATCAGAATGGTTTCTGCAATTCATGAGTATATATAATTTATTATCTCCTGTAATTTCACTACTAGTTCCAATAATAATTTTAATTATTCCATTTTTTATTATTAAAATGAAAGGTTTACAAATTACTATTAGCGAATATATTGATGTCTTAAAAATTGTTGCAAACCAAAATGCTATAGGAAAATTATTTGTAGTAAATTTTAATGAAATAAATGCTCAAGAAAAAATTTACATATTTATTTCAGCTGCATTCTATTTATTTTCTATATATCAAAATTTTATGGTTTGTATAAGATTTAATAATAATATGAAAATAATACATAGTCATTTTAATGAAATTAGAATTTATATCGATTATACAATTAACTCAATGGAAAATTACTTAAAATACTCTAGTCATTTAAAAACACATGGATCATTTAATTCTTCTGTTAAAGGTAATCTTGATATATTAAAACAAATTCAACAAAAAATAAAAAACATTACTGACTATAACATGTTTAATTTTAGTAAAATAAAAGAGATAGGTTATGTGTTTAAATGTTTTTATGAATTACATACAGATAAAATTTATGATGTTGCTATTATGTACTCATTAGGTTTTAATGGTTATGTTGATTGTCTAAAAGCTTTACAATTAAATATTTTAGAGAGAAAAATAAATTTTGCTTTATTTATAGATGATTCAAAGAAAACAATATTTAAAAAAAGTTATTATGCAAATCTTAAAAATACAAATCCTATAAAAAATACGATAAAACTTAATAAAAATATAATTATTACAGGTCCAAATGCTTCAGGAAAAACAACAATACTTAAATCTACACTAATAAATATATTATTTACCCAACAATTTGGTTGTGGATTTTATGATTCAGCTAAACTAAAACCATTTAATTTCATACACTGTTATTTAAATATTCCAGATACATCAGGAAGGGATAGTCTTTTTCAAGCAGAGGCAAGAAGATGTAAAGAAATTTTAGACGCAATTAGTATTAATAAAAATGATACACATTTTTGTGCTTTTGATGAATTATATTCAGGTACAAATCCTGAAGAAGCTGAACAAAGTGCTACAGCATTTATGCAATATTTAACTAGATTTAATAATGTATCATGTTTGTTAACAACCCATTTTACAAAAGTATGCAAAAAATTAGCAAAAACAAAATCAATTGTAAATTATAAAATGCTTACTGAATTAAAAGATAATAAACTAGTATATAATTATATTTTAGAAAAAGGTATATCAAACATAAAAGGAGGAATAATGGTATTAAAACAAATGAATTATCCAAATGAAATAATTGAAAATACAATTTAATTAAATTTTAAATAATTCGTTAGTAAATAAATTAATTTATATAATCTTTTTGTAATAAAATGGCATCCTTAATTGATTTATTTAATCCAACTTTTTTAATGTTTTTAGGTATTTTAGTACTTGTTGTAGCTTTACTTGTTATATATTTTGAAAGTAAAATGAGAGAACAAAATCATAAAATAGCTTCTATGTTAAGTTTAGTTTCTACATTGGCAGATAATGTAGAAAATGTAAGATATAACTTGAATGTTGCACTTATAAATAATGATTTACAAAAAAATGCATTTTCTGGGGGAGAACCAACAAACAATTTAGGAAATAATAATAGTAATATTAAGCCAAATGGTATTAAATTAATTGAAGTTTCAGATGATGATGATTCAGATGATGAATCAGATGATGAATTAGATAATGAATTAGATGGTGAATCAAATCATGAAACAGACAATGAAACAAATAATAATGATGATAAAAGTGACGAAGAATCAAATGTTATTGAATGTGATATTACTGATGATGAAGATGAACATGAAGAGGAACATAATAATATAAAAATTTTAAAATTTAAACTTTCAAATAATAACAAAGAATTAGAAAGTGAAGATGCAAACTTTGACTTAGATAACATTGCAGATTTAGATGGTGAATTTGAACCTTATGAAGTTGATCAACCAGAAATAGCAGATAATTATGTTGAAGAAGTATTAGATTTAAAATATGATGAGTCTGTCATTGAAAAACCTTTAGAAGAGTCACTAAATATTCAATCTTTTGATTTAAAAAAAATTTCAATAAATTTAGGAGAAGAACAACATACAACTGAAGAAAATATTGATTACAAAAAACTTCAATTACCAAAGCTGAGAAGTATTGCTATTGAAAAAGGTTTAGTATTAAGTTCTGATGCATCAAAATTAAAAAAACAAGATTTACTCAAATTGCTTAGTGTTGAATAAGATTTAGAAATTTTATTATCATTATAAAATATATAATATGAGTTGGGCAACTTGTTATAGTGGTTCTAATAATATAAATTTTAATTTTCCTCCAATTATGGCTGATGGGCGTTTATGGTCACAATGGCAACCTGATGCTGTTGTAAATGAAAGAATTCAAAAAAAAGAAGGAATACATTCTAACTGGCAATATCGTCAATACCTCCAAAAAAATGGTTTACAAATAATGAATTATAATAATCAAGAAGCATGTTACACTCTTGGTTTAGATCCTCATTATAATACAGGAAAAACTCCATCAGACAATGTTCCTTACACATTTAAAGGTACATTTGATACAAATAAACCAGGTTTTGGTTATTGTAATTCAGATTTAAAAAATCCATATTTAACTAGTCAACAATTAAATGCGAGATTAGTAGCTCCTTCTATTAATCCAATGGACACTAATTTTACACATTTGCACATTTAAAACGCCGACTTTTATACCAACGAAGATTTAAAAACGCACCCCTAAAGGGGTGCTTGTTTCAAATCATTGGTGGTATCCGACCATTGGAGAATTGAAACGTTCCGTTTCAAATCTTCAATGGTTTAAATAAGTAA
>Ga0194133_10001621_pt1 | contig 38161 bp, 38 predicted proteins | sample TA2KigOf40mmetaG_FD_155448 | JGI IMG/M metagenome (GOLD analysis project Ga0194133, IMG submission 155448) | Freshwater microbial communities from Lake Tanganyika, Tanzania - TA2015055 Kigoma Offshore 40m | ecosystem: Environmental > Aquatic > Freshwater > Lake | place: Tanzania: Lake...
TAAAGCGGTACGCGAGCTGGGTTCAGAACGTCGTGAGACAGTTCGGTCCATATCCGGTGCATGCGCAGGAATATTGAGAGGATTTCTCCCTAGTACGAGAGGACCGGGAGGAACGCACCTCTGGTGTGCCAGTTATCGTGCCAACGGTAAACGCTGGGTAGCCATGTGCGGAGAGGATAACCGCTGAAAGCATCTAAGTGGGAAGCCCACCTCAAGATGAGTATTCCCATGGCGTAAGCCAGTAAGGTCACGGGAAGAACACCCGTTGATAGGCTCTACGTGGAAGCCGGGTAACCGGTGAAGCGGAGGAGTACTAATAGACCGAGGGCTTGACCAACACCTGGTTCTAAGCCTGCCGTTTCGTGAAGGCCTTGAACGAGGAGCTTTGCGAGACGGGAAGGAATGAAGACTTTTCCAGAGGAGAGAGCACGGATGTCTTGGATCTGGGTCTTGTACCCAGCTCAACGACTGAAGTGTTGTCTCTAACCTATGCAGTTTTCAGGGTTCAACCCTTTGATCAACACACAGGTTACTGATGTGTTGAGAGGGGGGACCTATCCTGGTGTCCATGGCGCTGTGGAACCACACCGATCCATCTCGAACTCGGTTGTGAAACGCAGCAGCGGCGACGATAGTTGGGGGGTAGCCCCCTGCGAAAATAGCTCGATGCCAGGTAAAAATTCCGTCCCCTGCTGGGGATGAAGAGGAGAAGCCACCCGAGGAGGGTGGCTTTTCTGTTGGTGTGTTTTTGGCTGCAGCCCCCACCCTGACGATGGTTCTGTCGTGACATGGCGTCGTCGCTTTCGTCCTTTCTGGAAGGCCTACCTGCTGTGGCTGCGGGCGGATTGCGTTGACCTGAGTGCCGCATTCGCTTATCACACGCTGCAGTCGTTCTTTCCGGCCCTACTGATTGCCCTGTCGGTGGCCTCACGGCTGCTCGGCCGCGACGTGGAGCGCTTCGATCGGCTGATCGTTCTGGTCGGCCAGGTGCTGCCCGCCTCCGCCCTGCCGGGCTTCGAAGCCACCCTGCGGCGCTTCACGAACCAGGGATTCGGCGCCGGGATCCTCGGCCTCGTGCTTCTGGCCCTCAGTGCCAGCAATATCTATCTCACCCTCCAGCGCGGGGCGGATCGACTCTGGTGGAACCGACCCTTCGGGTTTGACCACCTGCGCTGGCAGGAGCACGTGCGTCGCTTCCTGGCCCTGCGTCTGAAGGCCCTGGTGTTGCTGCTGTTCGTCGGCCTGTTGATCGTCCTCGACCAGCTCTTCAGCACGGTGCGGCTGTTCGGATCCAGGGGCTTCCATGACCAGCTGCAGGCCTTCCTGCCCAAACCCCTGCTTTGGGTCAGCTCCCTGTCCTTCGGACTGGATCTGGTCGTGTCCCTGCTGATCGGTTTCGGCGCCACCCTGCTGTTCCTCTGGATGCTGCCGTCGCGCTGGATTCCCTTCCGACCGCTGATTCCCGGTGCCCTGCTGGTGAGCGCCAGCCTCACCCTCTCCAACCTGCTGCTCGGCAGGAGCTTGCTCGCCCTTGGGGTGCGCTTTCAGGCCTACGGGGTGGTGGGCGGTGTGCTGCTGTTGACGCTCTGGGTCTGGCTGGTGGGTGCCGTGCTCTATTTCGGCCAGTGCTTCAGTGTCGTGCTTTCCGGCGGTGCCGCTGGGGGGCCATCGTCACCTCTGCCGCGCTGAGGATCGACCCGTTTGGGGTCAGGATGGACTGATCTGATTGGATCGACCCTTGGCCAAGCCTGCCCTCAGGATCCCGCCTCTGCCGGCCAGCCTGGCGCTGGTGTCCATGGCCGTGGGCGCGGTGGTGCTGATCGGTCTCACCACCCTGGCGCTGATTCCGCTGCTGGTCGGCCTCGGCCTGCTGGCGGCCTGGCTGGTCGCGGCCCTGCTGCTCGGCTGGGCCGGCCTCGAGGGCCTGGCGGCCCTGGAGCGCTGGATCGAGAACGATCCACGTTTCCAGCGCTGATGGAACGGCGCATTCCCTGGTTGTGGATCGGTGTGGCGGCGGCTCTGCTGCTGGTGCCCAGCTCGGCCGGCCGCCTGCTGCTCGATGTCATCGGCGGGCTCACCCTGACCCTTCTGCTCCTGCCGCTGCTGGCGGGCGGAGTCGCCCTGATCGGCTGGCAGATCGTCCGGCGTCGCCTGCGCACCTGCCCCAGCTGTGGCTTCACTAGCCTGGGCACCGACGTCTGCCCGGCCTGCGGCAGTCTGTTCACGCCCGGTGAAGGACCAGGAGCGGCGCAGGAACCCTCCGGCCCGTTCTTCTGGGGCTCCGGGTCCGAGCGGGAGGTCGACGCCCGGGACGTGACGATCAACGTGGACGCCGTCGATGTGGAGGCCCCCGTCAGCGGTGAATCGGGCGGCCGCGGGGGCGATGGCTCCTGAGCTCGCCTAGGCCGGAGGCTCATGCGGCCGTATCCGGCGCCTCCGGGCTGAGGCGGGCCAGCTCCAGCAGGCGGCGTTCGCGCAGATGCAGGAAGAGGGGGGGGCCGAAGGCGAACGCGATCGTCACGCAGCTGAGCAGAACCCAGCCGAGCCCCCGCATGCCGAGCCGACGGCTCTCGCGCACCATCCAGATCGTGACGGCGGTCGCCCCGATCGCCAGATCTCTGGAGAGGGACTGGGCGGCTGGATTGACGTTCGCCTGGCGGATGAACAGACCCAGATCGAAGGCCGCCCCCTCGCTACGGATGAAGTCCAGATTGGCCAGCCAGGGGAGCACCCCACCCGCCACGGCCAGCAGCAGATAGATCCAGGCGATCCAGCTGATGCCGCCGGTACCGCTGCGGGTCGATCGTGCGTCTTCACTCATGGGGCGTAGGGCGTGGGGGCCAGCTCCGGCTGGCCGGGATCCCATTGCATCACCTGCTGCTCCACCCGGGCCAGTACGGCCTCGCAGCGTTCGGCGTAGGCCAGCGCCCGGCGGTAGAGAGCGGCCATCGCTTCCACATCCAGGTCCTGGTCCTGCAGCTGGGCCAGACAGAGCTCAAGGGCCGTCTGGGCTTCCCGGAAGCTCAGATCCTGGGCCACATCGTTCACGTCGTTGCCCTCGCCAGCGGCGTCCTGGCTGGAGGCGTCATCGGCGGGCTGGGCCGTGGCTCTGGATCGGGGCGAGGACTTGGCCATGGCAGCAACGGGGGACAGGAGTGGCGGGGAGTGCGCGGCGGGGTGCCGGCGGATCTGATGGAGAGAACGTGGGGGTCTGGGGCTCAGGGACCCGGGCCGTCCGACTCGACCGCCTGCACCTGCAGGGCCACCCGACCATCCGCCAGCTCGGCGGTGATGCCCGCCCCTGGACGCAGCTGCCTCACCGAGCGCAGCAGTGCTCCGTCGCCATCGCGGAGCAGGCTGAATCCCCGGGCGAGCAGGTGCCGCGGCGAAAGCGCCTGCAGCAGCTGGCGTCGCTGGTCCAGCCACTGGCGCCGCTGGCCCAGCAGCCGGACGGGGTGCAGCAGGCGCAGCTGGTCCTGGCGTGCGGCCAGCCGTTGCCGGGCCGAGGCGATCCGCAGCGTCAGCGTGCTTTGCAGATGGCCTCGTTCCTGCTCCAGGGCCCGGATCGCCTGGCTGCGGTCCGGCAGCAGGGCCACCAGAGCCGCCGTGGGTGTGGCCGCCCGGTAGTCGGCCACCAGGTCGGCGATGGTCACGTCATCCTCATGGCCGATGCCGCAGATGACGGGCAAGCGACAGGCCGCCAGGCAGCGGGCCAGGGACTCCCCGTCGAAGACGGCCAGATCCTCCCGGCTGCCTCCGCCACGGGCCAGCACCAGGGCCTCGATGCCAAGGCGGTCGGCCTGTTCGCCGAGGCTCTCGATGGCGGCCACGATCTGGGCTTCGACGTTCCCCTGCACGGGAATCGGCACCACCAGGAGTTCGGTGGCGGGCCAGCGTTCCCTGGCGGTGCGGAGCATGTCGGCGAGGGCGGCGCTGGGCACGCTGGTCAGCAGGGCGATGCGACGGGGCCAGCGGGGCAGCGGTCGCTTCCGCTCCGGGTCGAGGAGCCCCTCCGGCTCCAGGCGGCTGCGCACCTGCTCGAACTGGCGCAGGACGGTGCTCAGGCTGGGGCGCACATCCAGCACCTGCACCGTGAGGCTGGCCCGCGCCGCCCAGAAGTTGAGCTTGCCGACCACCACCACCCCATCCCCCTCCTGGGGAACGAAGCTGAGCTTCTGCAGCTGGGACGACCAGATCACCCCCTGGATGCTGGCCTGGCCGTCGACGAGGCTCAGCCAGAGATGGCCCTTCTTCTGCTGGGGGCGCCCCACGGTGGCCTCCAGCAGGAAGCGGGGGGCGAAGCCCCGCTCCAGCAGGGCACCGATGGCCTGGTTGAGCTCGGCGACCGTGTAACGGGGGATGCCGTCGTGCTGGCGGGGGGACGCGCTGCTGCCAGGGACCGTGAGCATGGAATCAGTGCTTGAGCTGGCGGTAGCAGAGCCACCAGTAGAGACTCAGCAGGCCGGCCACCAGGGCCACGGCACGACCAGCCGGATGGTCGATCCGGACCAGGCCCGCTCCGGCGATCACCAGGGCACTGCTCAGCAGCCGGGCGCCGTCGCGCCGGTTGCCGACATAGAAGCGGGGAGCGGCGGCGGACGGGGACATCGGGGGGCTCAGCCTGGGGAGGGGCTCAACCTAGGACCGCTGGGGACAGCAGCCGGAGCCATGAAAAAGCCGCCGGATCTACCGGCGGCCTTCGGCTTGAACGGGCTTCAAGAACGCTGGTGCTGGGGGAGTCAGCGTGGCTTCAGCCGAGGCCGACCTGGGCCAGAATGCCTTGGCCGGTGAGAATTTCGGTCGCAAGGCCGATCACGAAGCCCATCATGGCCAGGCGGCCGTTCCAGGTTTCGGCGAAGTTGACGAAACCGAAGCGGGGCTGGGAAGTGTCAGACATGGAAGGAACCCTTGGTGGAGAGCTGATTGTAACGAAACATGGAGTGGTCTTGACAGTGGCAGGGACTACAAATCCGGGTGTGGGTTGCACGGTTGACAGCCGCGCCTGGCCATGGCAATGAGGCCACCACGGGTGCCAGGCCCCGGCGCCGGCCCGTTGCCGGCAGCCGGCGCCGCCTCCGTCTGGGGTCCCGGCGTGGAGGACCTCCGGCGGGCGCCCCGGGCCCGCCTCCAGCGCCATCTGGCGGAGCCCCTGCCCAGCGAGACCGATCTGGTGCTGGTCACCGACCTCGACGGCACCCTGCTGGAGGGCTCCGTCCCGACGCGTCGCCGGGTCTATCGCTGGCTGGCCTCCCAGCGCCACCGGGTGTCGCAGGTGTTCAGCACCGGCAGGGATCTGCGCTCCGTTGCCCGGCTGCTGGCTGCGGAGGCCCCCCTGGGACTCCATCCCCCCCATCTGGTGATCGGTGATGTGGGCTGCACCGTCGCCTGCGGCGCCAGCCTCACCCCCCTGGCCCTGGCCCTGGAGCCGATCGAGGCCCTCTGGCGGGGACGGGCGGAAAAGGTGCTGCCCCTGCTGGCCCTGGTGCCGGGCCTGTCCCCCCAGCCCCTCAGTAGTGACCGGCGCCTGGCCTACGGCATCGACCCCCTCCGGCTCGACACCAGCCGGCTGGCGGCCATCGAGGCCCATGGGGTGGACTGCCTGGTCTCGGGCGACAAGTACCTCGACGTGCTGCCATCCGGCGTCAACAAGGGCAGCACCCTGCTGGGCCTGCTGGAGTGGCTGGGGCTGGAACACGCCCTGGTGGTCACCGCGGGGGATTCCCTCAACGATCTGGCCATGTTCGAGACCGGCCTGCAGAGCGTGATGGTCGGCAATGCCGAGCCGGGCCTGGTGCGGGCCCTGCCGGGGCTGGCCCGCACCTACCGCGCCCGCGCCCATGGCTGCCTGGGCATCCTGGAGGGACTGCGCCACTTCGGCTTCGGCCATCTGCTCGACGGTCTGACCTAGGGAGCGCCCCCTCAGCGACTCTCCCCGCGCGCCTCCCGGGCCAGGGCCGCCTTGGTGCGGGCACTGGCGACGCCCTGGCGGGGGTCCTCGGGCCATTGGTGGCGGGGGTAGCGGCCGCGCAGCTCCCGGCGCACCTCGGCGTAGCCCTGGCTCCAGAAGCCGGCCAGGTCACTGGTGACGGCCGCCGGGCGTCCCGCCGGAGACAGCAGCTCCACCCGCACCGGCAGCCGGCCGTCCAGCACCGTCGGCCCTTCCAGACAGCCGAACATCTCCTGCAGCTTTACGGCCAGCACCGGCGTGCCGCTGCCGTAGTCCAGCGCCACCTGGCGGCCGGACGGCACCGGCTGGCTGAGGGGCAGCAGCCGATCCAGCTCCCGGCGCAGGGACCAGTCCAGATCCCCCCAGAGGATTTCCGAGAGGTCGAGCTGCTGCAGGTCCTCGAGACTGCGCAGGCCATCGAGATGGGGGCCCAGCCAGGCCCCCGGGTCCTCCCGCAGCCGCTCCGGCGAACGGTCGGGCCAGGGCTCTCCCAGGTGCCGGTGGGCGAGCATCAGCCGCTGCTGCAGCTGGAGGCTGGTGCGGCACCAGGGGAGCACCTCCAGTCCGAGTCGTTCCAGACCCTCCAGCAGGGCCCGCTCCACCAGCTCCCCGCTGGCGTCCGGCCAGGGGCGGCGCTCCAGGACCAGGGCCCCGCTCCGCCGCAGCCGCTCGCACCGCACCCGCTGGTCGGTGCCATCCCAGCGGGCTTCGGTCTCCTCTTCGATCTCCTCCGTCACCAGCTCCTCCAGGCCGCTGCGGGAGAGGGCCACCGCCAGCCGCACCCGGGCCTCCTGGCCCTGGCCGTCGACGCTGGCGATCGCCAGGGCTTCGGCGGCGGCCAGGGGATCCCCCGGGGGCAGCACGGCACCGCGACCGCTGCGCATCAGGAAGCGCCCATCGCCCCGGCCCCGGCCCAGGGCCAGCCGCTCCGGGTAGGCCCAGGCCAGCAGCTGGGCGGCACGGACGTCGTCGGAGTCACTGTCGGGGATGATCGCTGTGGGGGCCGCCGCCGCGCTGCGCCCCTCCCGGAGCTGGCGCAGCAGCTGGGACTGGAGGTTGGTCCAGGGCGCCCGGCCCGCGGCCCGCCCCTGCCCCTGCGGACCCGGGCTGCGCCGCAGCCAGTCGAGGCGCCGCATCAGATCGCTGCCGGCCTCGCGGCGATCGAGGGGATCGCGCTCGCTGAGCAGCACGGCCATGGCCGTGGCGAGGGACTCCCAGCCCCTTTCCCTGGCCCGCAGCAGCATGTGGGCCAGGCGCGGATGCAGGCCCAGCCTGGCCATGGAGCGCCCGTGGCTGGTGATGCGCCCCTGGTCATCGACGGCCCCGAGCTGCAGCAGCAGGTCGCGGGCCTCCGCCAGGGGCCGGCGGGGGGGCGCGGTGAGCCAGGGCAGGCTGTCGTCCTCCGCGGCGCCCCATTCCGCCAGCTGCAGGGCGATCGGCAGGGGGTCGACCTCGAGCAGTTCCGGGGGATCGAAGGCGGCTCGCCGCTGCTGCTCCGCCGGGGACCAGAGCCGCAGGCATCGCCCCGGCCCCAGCCGCCCGGCCCGGCCGCTTCGTTGCTCGGCACTGGCCTGGCTGGCGGGCTGGGTGACCAGCCCGTCCATGCCCGTGGCCGGGTCGAAGCGGCTGCGTCGGCTCAGGCCGCTGTCGATCACCAGGGTCACCGCTGCGATCGTGAGTGAGCTCTCCGCCACCGAGGTGGCCAGCACCACCTTCCCCCCCGCCCCCTCGGGGGCCGCGATGGCCCGGCCCTGGGCCGCCAGCGGCAGCTGGCCGTGCAGGAGGGCCACCTCCAGCCCCTGGCCCCACACGGTGTCCTCGATGGCCCGCCGCGCCGTCTCCAGCTCCCCCAGGCCGGGCAGGAACACCAGGGCGGTGCCCCGGGGTTCGGGTTCGGCCAGCCAGTGGCCTTCGAGGGCCCGCAGCACCTGGCGCTCCAGCCGCTCGTCCGGCCGCGGCGGCTGGTAGGTCACGGCCACCGGATGGCTGCGGCCCTCGCAGCTGATCACGGCGGCCCCATCCAGCTCGCTGGCCAGGGGCGCCAGGTCGAGGGTGGCGGACATCACCAGCAGGCGCAGTTCGGGACGCAGCAGGCTGCGGGCCTGGCGCACCAGGGCCAGGGCCAGATCGGCCTCGGCCTGGCGCTCATGGAATTCGTCGAAGATCACGCAGGCCACCCCGTCCAGGGCGGGATCGGCCTGGAGCCGGCGCAGGAACAGGCCCGCGGTGACCACCTCCAGCCGGGTGGCCGCCGAGGTGCGGGACTCCAGCCGCACGCAGTACCCCACACGCCCGCCGACGGCTTCACCGAGGCCGGCAGCGAGGCGCTGGGCGGCATTCCGGGCCGCCAGCCGCCTCGGTTCCAGCAGCAACAGGCGGCCCTCAGCGCCGAGGCTCTCCAGCAGGGCGAGGGGAACCCGGGTGGTCTTGCCGGCGCCGGGTTCGGCCTGGAGCAGGAGCATGGCCCCTGGACCGAGGGCGGCGGTGATGGCCGCGAGGCGGCCGTCGATGGGCAGGGGCGGGTTCAGCGCACGTGGCGGAGGCCATCCACCGGGTGATAGGCCTCACCGGTGGTTTCCTCGTAGACGATGGCGGGAAGGCCGGTCTCGAACATGGTCTGGAGGGCCTCCTTCAGGTAGGGGTTCCAGCCGCCGGTGGTCACCTTGCCGTGGCGCACGGTCCAGTCCCAGGTGCCCTGGAGGTCACGGGGGATGCGCCCCTCCCGGTCGCGCCGGGCCACCAGATCCTGGGATTCGACGATGCCGACCAGGATCGGATCCTTGCCGTAGGAGGGCGTCAGGCTGAGCTCGAGCCGGATCGGGTCGTCCTTCACCATCTTGAGCCGAAACCGTGGCGGCAGCTTCAGTGCTCCCAGCACGGCCGCCACGATTCGCGTTCTCTGATCCACCATCGATCTCCGCCGGTTGGCGCATTCACCTCAGGGAGCCTATTCAGCGGACGGCCGGCCGCGCTCAGGTCGGGTCGGCGGGGAAGGCCGGCTGCTCGTTGTCGCCACTGAAACGGACCGTCAGCAGGTCCTCCTGGGTCAACTGGCCGTCCGCGTCCAGGAGCTCCGGGTGGATGGTGAGACGGCCGGTGCGATCACCGGCGGGGCCGCCCTGGTCGGCGGCGGCTCCGGCATCGCCCGGGCGGGGAATGGCGCGGAAGCCCTGCCCCATCACCCGGAACGCCTGCCACAGCAGAACGATGAAACAGGCCCCGTAGACGATCGGGAAGATCTGCGAGAGGAGGGAGGTCATGGCGCGATGGGAACCCCGCAGTCCGCGGACTCGCCCCCATCATCACCCGTCCGACGGAGCGGTGGTGGTGGCGAGCATCCAGGCCCAGAGGGAGGTGCAGGCGGCTCCGAAGGCGAGAAAGGCCAGCAGCAGGCGGCTTGTGTCCATGACCCGATAAAAAACTTTACAAACCATAGCCGGTCAGGCCGGTTTGCCTCCCCTTTCTCCTTCCCGGGGACTTCCCTACGGTTTTTCCATCTGAGCTTCTCCACGATGCGTTCCTCCCGCGTTCTTGCCGCGGCCGCCGCCGGGCTGGCCACGGTCACGGCGGCGGCCACCGCCACGGTCACGGCCACCACGGCCCTCGTCAGCCCGACCCTCGCCTCCCCGGGCCTGGCCCAGCCGGCCGCAGCCGTTCTCGGGCGGCAATCCTTCGTGGCGGCGGCGATCCGTCGGGCGGGCCCGGCCGTGGTCACCATCGACACCGAACGCACCGTGCAGTCGTCCGCCACCGGCGGCCTGCCCCGGGGCCTGCTGAACGACCCCCTGTTCCGCCAGTTCTTCGGCATTCCCCAGCAGGGGGCCCCCTCACGGCGCACCGAACGGGGTCAGGGAAGCGGGGTGATCCTCCAGGCCGACGGGCTGGTGCTCACCAACGCCCACGTGGTGGACCAGATCGACCGGGTGACTGTCGGTCTCGAGAATGGCCAGCGCGTCGAGGGGCGGGTCGTGGGTCTCGACAAGCTCACCGACCTGGCGGTGGTGCGGCTGGTGGGGGCGGGCCCCTGGCCCGTGGCACCCCTGGGCAATTCCGACGCCCTCCAGGTGGGGGACTGGGCGATCGCGGTGGGGAACCCCTTCGGCCTCGACAACACCGTCACCCTGGGGATCATCAGCAGCCTCAACCGCAACGCCAGCAAGCTCGGCATCACCGACAAGCGGCTGGATCTGATCCAGACCGACGCCGCCATCAACCCGGGCAACTCGGGGGGGCCGCTGCTGAACGCCGATGGCGAGGTGGTGGGAATCAACACCCTGGTCCGCTCGGGGCCTGGGGCCGGACTGGGCTTCGCCATTCCGATCAACCGCGCCCGCGGCATCGTCAATCAACTGGTGGCGACCGGACGGGCCACCCACCCCATGATCGGCGTGGGGCTGGATGAGGTCCGGCCGGGAAGCGGCTCCGGCCTTTCCCAGGGTGCGGTCGTGGTTTCGGTTCAGCCCAACGGACCCGCGGCTCGGGGTGGGCTCAGGACCGGTGATGTGATCGTCGCGGCCCAGGGGGCCGTGGTGAAGGATCCCTCCCAGGTGATCAACGCCGTCGAGCGGGCGGGGGTGGGGGGAACCCTCAATCTGACGGTGAACCGTCAGGGGGCGATGGTGAACCTGCGTCTCATCCCTGGCGACATGGCCCTGCTGCGTCAGGGATGAGGCGGTTGCCCGAGCTCGCCGCCCAGAGGCGACGCGAGCTCGGTCCTCAGAGGACGTCCATGCCTCCCTTGCCGCTGTCGGGGCGAAGGGCGTCGAGCAGGCCGGCGTCCATGGTGAGCTCGGCGCCGAAACGGGCGGGGGCTCCCAGCTGCTGGCGCATCACCCACTGGGTGGCGGCCTTCTGGCTCTGCCAGGCCTGCAGCAGTTGCTTGGCCAGACCCCGCAGGACCTGCGGATCGCCCGTGGCGTCGATGGCCCGGGTCATGCGCTCCAGCTCGAATTTCTGACCGAGGCTGAGGGCGAGAGGTTCGGACATGGTGGGCTGTGCGATGGGGCGTTTCTGACCGGCCCAAAGCTACAAACTGTTTCAAGATGTCGCGTAGCGGCTGTTACAGGGCCCATGACCTGGTTAGGAAATCCGCTCAACCCCGGCCTCTGGCCCGCTCCCCCTTGTCGCCGGTCCTGCGCCGCGCTAGCCCCTGTGAAGCGGTAGGTCCTTTGCGCCGCCAAGGGCTGGGCCTGTCCCGTCCAGGCCCTGGCCCCATCGGCATCAGCGTCGCGCGTCTGCCCGCGTCTGACTTCAGTGGCGCTCGCGCAGCTCTTCCACGCAGCGGGTGACGCACTCGCCGTCCTCGAGGGAACAGGTGGTGATGCATTCGAAGTACACCTCCATCGCATCGCTGGTGCCGGCGGTCTCCTCGCGGTCCGCAGTCCAACCGTCGGTGACGACGTTCTGGATGGTCATCGCTGCTCCTGGATGGGTGACCCTGTCAGCCTATGCACACAGAACCACCCACACCAGAGAAATGAGTCTTCCTGCCTAGGAAACGATGAAGTTGTATTTTGCGTCGCGCCCCTGACGGCGCCGCCTCAGCTGCCGGCCGTCCCGGACGCTTTCCCTTTGGACGCCCCGCCGGCCTTCTGGGCGGCCTTGGCCTTCTGCTTCTGCCGCTGTTCCTCGCGTCTGGCGGCGAGGCGGCGCTCCTGCTCCAGCCGCTCGCTCTCTTCGGCCTCCTCCCGTTTCTTCTCCTGGTAGTAGGCGTAGTCGCCGCGGTAGAGCACCAGTTCCCCGTCGCGCACCTCGACGATCCGGTTGGCCACCCGGCCGATGAAGAAGCGGTCGTGGGAGACCAGCAGGGCGGCGCCCTCGTACGCCATCAGGGCCTCCTCGAGCATCTGCTTGGCAGGAATGTCGAGGTGGTTGGTGGGTTCATCGAGCACCAGCAGATTGCAGGGGGTGAGCAGCATCAGGGCCAGGGCCAGCCGGGCCTTCTCGCCGCCGCTGAGCTTGGCCACGGGCTTGAACACCGTGTCGTTGCTGAAGCCGAAACTGCCCAGCAGGGAGCGCACCTGGGTCTGGGTCCAGTCGGGAACGGCCTCGAACAGGGTGTCGATCACCGTCTTGGCCAGATCCAGGGCTTCGGCCTGGTTCTGCTCGAAGTAACCCGCCACCACGTGGTGTTCCCCCAGGCCGGCCTGGCCTTCGAGGGGCACCTCGTAGCCCATCACCAGCCGCAGCAGGGTGGACTTGCCCGCACCGTTCGGGCCGACGAAGGCGATCCGGTCGCCCCGCTCCACCTCCAGGTTCGCCCCCAGGAACAGGATCTGGTCGTCGTAGCCGTGGGTGAGGTTCTCGATCGCCGCCACCACCCGACCCGAGCGCGGGGCGGGGGGGAAGGCGAAGTGCGGCCCGCTCACCGACTCCAGCGGCGCCTCGATCCGCTCCACCTTCTCCAGCAGCTTCTCGCGGCTCTTGGCCTGGGTGCTGCGGGTGGCGCTGGCCCGGAAGCGGTCGATGTAGGCCTGCTGGCTGCTCAGCTCCTTCTGCTGGCGCTCGAAGGCCGCCTGGCCGGCCTCCCGCTCCAGGGCCTTCTGCTCGAGGTGCTGGCTGTAGTTGCCCAGGTAGGTCCGGGAGACCCCGCGTTCGGTCTCGACGATCTGGTTGCAGACCCGATCGAGGAAAGCCCGGTCGTGGCTGATCACCACCAGGGGAACCGTCTGATCCACCAGGTAGCTCTCCAGCCACTGGATCGTTTCGACGTCGAGGTGGTTGGTGGGTTCGTCGAGGAGCAGCAGATCCGGCTCCTGCAGCAGGATCTTGCCCAGGGCGATGCGCATCTGCCAGCCGCCCGAATAGTCGCCCACCGGCCGCTCGGCCGACTCCGGGGTGAAGCCGATGCTGGGCAGCAGCTTGTCGATGCGGGCATCGAGTTCGTAGCCGTGCAGGGCCTCGAAGCGGCTCTGCAGCTGGCCGAGCTCGTCGATCAGCCGGTCGAGCAGGGCCGGATCGGCCGCGGCCTCCTCGCTGGCCATCGCGTCCTCCACCTGCCGCTGGCGGTTGAGCACCTCGGCCGCCTCCCCGAAGGCCTGGAACAGCTCCTGGCGCACGCTGCGGGCGGGGTCGACATCGAACTCCTGCTGCAGGTAGGCGATGCGGGGATCCCCCTGCCGCACCACCTGGCCGCTGGTCGGTTCCTCCAGCCCGGCGATGATGCGCATCTGGGTGGATTTGCCGGCCCCGTTGACACCCACCAGGCCAATCCGGTCGCCTGCCTTCACCTCCCAGGTGATGTCCTTGAGCACCTCACCGGTGGGATAGATCTTGCCGATGCGTTCGAGGCGCAGCACGGAGCGGAAGGCGGTCGAGGTGTGCGCATCATCCCCTGCGGGGCGTCCTGCAGACTGTCGAACGGGTCCGGTCGCGTCGTCAGGATGATCAAGCGCCTCGAGCAGATCGCCGCCCTGGTGGTGGCGGCGGGACTGGCGCTGACGAGCTACTGGCTGTTCTTCAGCTGGGCCCAGGGCGGGGGATCCCAGCGTCGGGAACAACCCCGCCGGCCCCAGCAGGAGGGCCTCCGGTCCCCGGCTTCAGAGTCCGCCCCGGGCCTTGATCAGCCATTGCTTGGTGGCGCCGTCATCGAGGCCGGCCAGATGGGTCTTCACCTCCTCCGGGCTGACCGGCAGACCCTCCTGCTCGCCGAGGGCGACGATCCTGCGCAGGGCGCCGCTGGGGTCCTGAAGGGCCTGGCGGAACAGTGACTGGGTGAGCTCCACGTCGTTGCTGATGCGTCCGTAAAGCTCTGCGGCGTTGCCGGTGGCGTTGCTGGTGGTCATCCTGGCCGGGATTCTTTCCTGACCTTATGGGCACCGGGGCCGTGGGCGCAGCCCCTGGCGGGTGGTTCGTGAGGGACGGTGCGCGCCGGCTCAGGCGGCGCGGGGACTCGTGTCCTCCTCGGCGCCGCTGGCGGAGGCGTCCTCCATGCTGCGGGCATCGAGGCAGAGCACCTTGCGCAGCTGGGCGTAGTTGGCGGCCAGGGACTGGCGCCCCTCCTGCTGGGCGCCGAACTCGGCCCGCTGCAGCACATGGTGCAGATGGGTGAGCAGGTAGGTGCTGATCACGGCCGACACCAGCACATCGCTGCGTTCCGCCGTGCTGCGCCGCCGGCTCTGGCGGGTCTTGGGCTGCAGGGGGGTCTCGGAAGCGGTGGGACGGGGCTGGGTGGTGCGGGCCATGGCGGAAGCGGCCGGTGGGCCGTCGGAAAGGACGGGGGCGTGGAGCAGGTGGGTTTGGGCCTGGTTGTGGTCCCGGTGGTGGGCCGGGAGAAGGGGGTCCCGAGGGGCGGGATGGTCCACAACCCTACTTTTGGATACTACCCATGACGGTCACTGTACACTTTTTCCTATCCCGCCGGATCCCAGCGGCACCCTCTCTTCGGCCCCCACCCAGAGGCACCGTGCCCACCCGTCAGACCTCCTCCAGCGGCAAGCCCAAGTCGCCGCGGATCCAGGTCGTCCTGCCGGAGGAGCTCTGTGCCCGGCTGGCCGCCCTGGCGGAGAGCGAGTCGCGCACGGTCAGCAACATGGCCAAGGTGCTCATCCAGCAGGGGGTGGAACGGCTGGAGCGGCAGCGTCCCCCCGAGCCGGCCGCGGCGCCCTACCCACTCGGGCCCGCCGTCGCCGCCGACCGCTTCCGCCGCGAGCTCGAGCAGCAGGAGCAGGCCGGCACCCGCCGGCTGCGGGGAGCGCCCCGCCGGCTGCGCCTGCGCCAGCCCCCCTCAGCCCCCTGACGGCGGCGGCAGGGCCGTCACCCCCAGCACGGCGGCCCGCCGGGCCCCGGTGACCGAGGGCAGCGAGCCCGGATGGCCGCGGTGCCGCCACCAGGCCAGCAGGGCGAAGGCCAGGGCCTCCCGCTGGTCATCGGCGATGCCCTGGCTGGCCAGCGGCAGCACCGCCGTGCCGTGGCAGCGCCGACGCAGCTGCTCCATCAGGAAGCCGTTGCGGGTGCCCCCGCCGGCCACCAGAAGCTCCAGCGGCCGGGGGCGTTGGGGCCTGGCCAGGTCCTGGCCCACCACCGCCGCACTGAAGGCCGTCAGGGTGGCCAGGGCATCGGCCGGTTCCACCCCGTCGCCGAGCTCCGCCAGCCGCCGATCGAGATCGGCGGCCCCGAACAGCTCCCGGCCCGTGGACTTGGGCGGCGCGGCCTGGAGGTAAGGCTCCCGCAGCCACTGCTGCAGCCGCCCCTCATCGATGCGGCCCTGCCGCGCCCAGGCCCCGTCGGCATCGAAGCTCAGCCGACCGCCGCTGAAACGGGCCACCGCCAGATCCAGGAGCGTGTTGGCCGGGCCGCAGTCCCAGCCCAGCACCGGCGCTTTCCTGTCGGGACCGGCGGGGGGAGGCAGAAGGGTGAGATTGGCGATCCCCCCCAGGTTGAGCAGGGCCCGCCAGCCGCCGATCCTGCCCAGCAGGGCGGCGTCGGTGGCCGGCACCAGGGGGGCGCCATGGCCGCCGAGGGCCAGATCGATGCTGCGGAAGTCGAACACCACCGGCGTCCCCAGCAGCTCCGCCAGCAGCGGCCCCTGCAGCAGCTGCCAACTGGCCCCGCGGCGCTCCCCCTCCGGCGGGCGGTGCCAGAGGGTCTGGCCATGGCAACCGACCAGTTCGGCCCGCCCTTCGGAATCGCAGGCGCGGGCGGCCAGGGCCTGGTGCTCGGTGAGCTCCTCGGCCAAATGCAGCAGGGCCTCGGCGTCCAGAGGCACCCCCTGACCGACGGCCACGAGCCGCTCGCGCAGGTCCGCCGGGTAGGGGGTGTGGGCACTGGCCAGAATGCGCCAGCGTGGCCGGGCCGGGCGACCTTCCAGGCTCACCAGCACCGCATCGACGCCGTCGGCGCTGGTGCCGCTCATCAGGCCCAGCACCCGCATGGCTGTCCTTCGCAAGGGAATCAGTGGGAAGGCAGGGCCTCGAGGGCTTCGCTGCTGCCCATCACCACCAGCAGCTCGGAGGCATTGAGCACATGCGAAGCGGGCGGGTTGACCGTCAGCTGGTTGGCCGGGCCCGCCGCCAGCACGCTGACGTTGTAGTTCTTGCGCAGGTTCAGATCCCGCAGCGACTGGCCGACGAAGGAGCTGGGGACCTTGATCTCTTCGATGCTGTTGCGGTCGTCCAGCCGCAGCCGCTCCAGCAGGTTGGGCCGGACCAGCTCCATGCCCAGGCGGGTCCCCTGCATCTTCGAGGGGAAGACCACCTTGTCGGCGCCGACGCGCCGCAGCATCTTCTCGTGCAGATCGCTGGTGGCCCTGGCGATCACCTGCCGGACCCGGCTGCCTTCGCCGTCCTTGACGATCAGGGTGGCCGTGATGCTGGCCCCGATCGGTTCGCTGATCGCCACCACCACCGTGCCCACGTCGAGGGCGCCGGCGGCCCTCAGGGCTTCCTCGTCGGTGCAGTCCACCACGCGGGCCTCGATGGCGGGATCCATCTGGCGCAGCTCATCGATGGCCCGCTGGTTGAGGTCGATCGCCAGCACCTCGGCCCCATGGCGCAGGAGCTCCTTGCACACGGCACTGCCGAAGCGGCCGACGCCGATCACGGCGTAGCTGTTGGAGGTGTCGGAGTCACCGCCCTGCCACTGCCACCACTGGTTCATGAGGACGACGTCGCAACAGGCATGGGGCGCGGATTGAAGGGGGCCGGACTCAGATGTAGAGCTCCTCGCGGGGGAAACCCACCCGATTCTGGGGCCGGCTGCCGTAGACGGCAGAGAGCAGAAGGAGAATACCGATCCGGCCCACGAACATCCCCACCATCAGGACCAGCTGGCCCCAGCGGTTGAGCTGACTGGTCACCCCGACGTCGAGGCCCACGGTGCCGAAAGCGGAGACGCAGGTGAACAGCTTCTCCAGGAAGGTGAAGGCCTCGCTGCCGGGGGTACCGGCGGTGGTGTTGCCCAGACCCAGCAGCAGGGCCATCAGCAGGATGAAGAGGCCCGAACCGAGGGTGACGCCGATCGCCTTGAGGATCACCTTGGGGGGGATTTCCCGGTTGCGCACCACCACCGCATCGTGGCCACGCAACGTGGAGCGGGTGGCGGCCACCAGGGCCGCGAAGGTGGTGGTCTTGATGCCGCCGCCGGTGCCGCCGGGGCTGGCGCCGATGAACATCAGCACGATCATCAGCAGCAGGCCCGAGTCGGAGATCGTCTCGAGGGTCAGCGGCACGGTGTTGAAGCCGGCGGTGCGGGTGGTGATCGACTGGAAGATCGTCACCTGCAGCTTGTCCCAGAGACTCAGCTGCTCCACCATCCCTTCGGTGGCGAAGTGCTCGGTGAACAGCAGGCCCACCGCCCCCAGCACGATCAGCAGGATCGTGGAGCGGATGACCAGGCGGGTGTGCAGGCTGAGGCGGCGGAGGCGGGCCAGCCTGAAGCGGTTCACCCAGATGTCGTTGGTGACCCGCCAGCCGATGCCGCCCATCACGATCAGCAGGCCGATCACCGCATTGACGATGGGCTGGCTGCGGTAGCCCACCAGGCTGTCGCGCCACAGACCGAACCCGGCGTTGTTGTAGGCGCTGATGCAGTGGAACAGGGAGGCCCAGAGCCGCTGGCCCCGGTCCGGGATGTCGGTGAAGCCGAAGTTGTAGAGCGTCAGCGTGCCGATGCCGATGACGATGCTGGCGATCAGGAGGATCTGATTGAGGGTGGGCCCGATGCCGCCCACGCCGAAGGCGTCCAGGGCACGGCCCTTGTCGAGGCGCTGGCGCAGGCCGGAACGCCCCTGGACGAAGCCCTGGAGGAAGGTGGTGATCGCCATCAGACCCAGACCTCCGGTGAGGATCAGGCCGGCCAGGGCCACCTGGCCCGGAAAGGTGAGTTCGGCCCCCACGTCGATGATCGAGAGGCCGGTGACGGTGATCGCCGAGGTGACGGTGAAGAGGGCCTCCCAGAGGCCCACCTCATCGCTGGAGCAGAGCGGGCTGGCGAGCAGCAGAGTGCCGAAGGTGATCACCAGCAGGCCGGTGACCACCGTGAACTGCGGCACCGTCAGCCGGTGCCGCCAACTCTGCCGACGATTCATTTGTTGGGCTGGGGGGTCATCCGCAGGTAGGGACGGATCTCGGTGACGCCCTTGGGAAACTTCGCCCGCGCCTCGTCCGTGGGGATCGAGGGCACCACGACACAGTCCTCGCCCTCCTTCCAGTTCACCGGGGTGGCCACCTGGTGGTGGTCGGTGAGCTGCAGGGAATCGATCACCCGCAGGATCTCATCGAAGTTCCGGCCGGTGCTGGCGGGATAGGTGATCTGCAGACGCAGCTTCTTCTTGGGGTCGATGATGAACACCGAGCGCACCGTGAGGTTGCTGAGGGAATTGGGGTGAATCATGCCGTAGAGGCTGCTCACCTTCTTGTCGCTGTCCGCAAGGATCGGATAGTCGACCGTGGTGTTCTGGGTCTCGTTGATGTCGCCGATCCAGCCCTTGTGGCTCTCAGCGGAATCCACGCTCAGGGCGATCGTCTTGACATTCCGCTTCTCCCATTCGGCCCGCAGCCGCGAGACCTCCCCCAGTTCGGTCGTGCAGACGGGGGTGTAGTCGGCGGGATGGGAGAAGAGCACCACCCAGCTGTCGCCGGCGAAGTCGTAGAGATTGATCGGGCCGAGCTGCGACTCCTGAGTGAAATCGGGAACGGTGTCGCCCAGTTGCAGGGTCATGGGAGAGAAATTGGCGCCGGCTGATGCTGGCACAGCAGCGGGGCCGTCGGTCGTGGCCGCGGCGGTCCAGGACTGGAGCTCCTGGAGCAGATGCTGCAGCCCCAGGTCGGCCGTGGCCGAGACGAACAGCATGCCCGGCTCCAAGGCCCGGGCCCTCTCCAGCTCGCCGCTGGCGCAGCGGTCGATCTGGTTGCCGATCACCCGTCTGGGGATGGTGGCGTTGAGGGAATCGAGGATGGTCTGGACGGTGGCGAGCTGCTCGGGCCAGGCCAGATCCGCCAGGTCCACCACGATCAGCAGCCCGTCGGCGTCGAGCGCCTCCTCGAAGGTGGAACGGAAGGCCTCCATCAGCTGGGGCGGCAGCTCCCGGACGAACCCCACCGTGTCGGTGACCAGCAGGGGCGGGCCGGCGCCGCTCCCGCCCCGCCCGATCCGGCGGGTGGTGGGATCGAGGGTGGCGAAGAGCTTGTCCTCGGCCAGCACCGCCTGCTGGCCGCTGGCCCCGGTGAGGGCGTTGAGCAGGGAGCTCTTGCCCGCATTGGTGTAGCCCACCAGGGCCACCTTCGGCAGGTCGCGCCGGCCCTGGCGCAGCCGTGCCCGGTGGTCCCCCAGCCGCTGCACCTCCCGCTGCAGCCGTTCGATGCGGCGGGCGATGGCGCGCCGGTCCTTCTCCAGCTGGGTCTCGCCCGGGCCCCGGGTGCCGATGCCGCCCCCCTGCCGCGACAGGCTCAGGCCCCGGCCGGTGAGCCGCGGCAGGCGGTAGCGCAGCTGGGCCAGCTCCACCTGCAGCCGTCCGGCACCGCTGGCGGCCCGCTGGGCAAAGATGTCGAGAATCAGTTCGCTGCGGTCGCTGATCGGCAGGTCGAGCAGGTTCTCCATGTCCCGGGCCTGGGCCGGTGTGAGTTCCCGGTCGGCCACCACCAGGCTGGCGCCGACGCGGCGGGCCTCCAGGGCCGCCTCCCGCAGCTTGCCCTCCCCCCAGGGGGAGCGGCTGACCGGGCCCTGGCGCCGCTGCTCCACCCGCCCCACCGGCACGGCGCCGGCGCTGCGGACCAGCCCCTCCAGTTCGGCGATGCGACGGTCGCTCAGGGCCCGGTCGCCGCTGGTCTGCACCAGCAGCAGCACCCGCTCGGGGCCGTCCGGGGTCGGGGCCGGGGCCGTGGCGGCCGGCGCCTCCTCGCTGACGAGGGCGGCGGGATCGTGGTCGCAGAGCTCAGCCAGATCCCCCTTAACAACACCCTGCCAGGCGCGGTCGCCGCTGGCGGCGGGGGTGTGGATGGCCGCCGGCCAGCGTCCGCCGGCCTCCGGTTGCTGGCCGAAGCGCAGCCACAGGTCCGGGGCCAGGTCCATCCCCACCACGGCCTCCTGGGGGGAGGGCTGCAGCTGGGCCTGGCGTCCGGCCCCGGCGCAGGTGAGCAGGCGCAGGTTGTGGCCCTGGCGCCGGGAGGGGCCGGGAAGTTTCTCCAGCAGGCGAGCGGCGTGGTCCAGTTCCCCCACCCACAGCAGCCGGCAGAGGCCGCGGCCATCCACCACCAGGGTCAGGGGCAGCTCCAGGCCCCGGCCCTCGACCGCCAGGCGCTGCAGGGTGAGCAGGTCGGCGATCGCATCGGCGGGGTGGCGCCGGTGACAGATCTGCTCCAGCCGTCGGCGCTCGGCGGGCCGCAGGCCCGCCGTCCTGCCGGCCAGCACCCCCTGTCTCAAGGACGCCGCACCAACAGGCAGCGCACCCCGGCGGCCCTGGCCCCGGCCCCATCCTCCGGGCTGTCGCCCACATGCCAGACCTGGGTGGCGCCCAGCCCCAGGGACTCCAGCGCGATCCGGAAGGGCTGGGGCGATGGCTTGGCGGCCCCGGCGCTGCTGGAGACCACCACCGTCGCAAACAGATCGGCCAGGCCCAGGCCCTCCAGCAGTGGCTGCAGGCGACGGTCGAAGTTGCTGACCACGGCCAGGCGCAGCCCCGCGCCGTGCCAGCGGCGCAGCACCGCCGGCACATCGGGGTAGACGCGCCACAGGGAGGGGTCGGCGAAGCGATCGAACAGGGCGTGGTGCAGGGCCGTGGGTGCAGCGCTGCCCAGCACGGCGTCGATGCGCTCCCCCCACCAGCGGCGCTCCGCCTCCAGCAGGCGGTCCCCTTCGAGGCCGGGGAAGGCCAGGGGAGGGGCCTGCCGCAGCACGTCCGGGAAGGCCCGGTCGATGGCCGCGGGGGCCACATCGATGCCGTGCTCGGCGGCCACGGCGGCATAGGTGGTCCCGACCGGGGCGCGCAGGCCGATCAGGGTGCCCATGGCATCGAGCAGCAGGCCCCGGGGTCGGGGCCAGGTGGGCGCCGCAGCGGGCGTCGCCGTCATGGTGTCCAGTCGGCCAGCCAGCCGGCGGCCACCCGCAGCTGGTGGGACCGGCCCGGGAGGCGGGTCAGGTAGGCCAGGCGCCGCAACTGGTAGGCGGCCGGCCCGGCCAGGGTGACGCCGGAGCCGGTGAGGCTGGCTTCGCCGACGCCGAGGCTCATCATTTCGCCCAGATCCTTCCAGTGGAAGGGTTCCAGCGGCTCGCCCGCCAGGGAGCGGATCAGGTTGGCGGCCAGCACCGGGGCCTGCTGGAAGGCCACCTGGGCTGTGGCTGGAGGGGTCGTGTCCTCCGGGTCGACCGGGGCGGCCAGATCGCCGGCCACGAAGAGAGCGTCGTGGTCCCGCAGGCGCAGATCGGGCCCGCAGAGCAGGCGGCCGCGGCTGTCGCAGGCGGGGGCGGGGTCGATCCGGGGGGCACGGAAGCTGAGGCCGGCCGTCCAGACGACCGCGCGCACGGCGAGGGTTTCGGCGTGGGCGGGGCTGTCCCCGTCCGGTTGGCACCGGAGGGTGATCGCCTCGGCCTCGACCGCCTCCACCTGGGTGCGGGTACGCAGCCGCACATCACGGCGCCGCAGGGCCAGGGCGGCCTGTTCCCGGTTGAAGGCCCGGGCCTGGGGCAGCAGCTGCGGACCCTGCTCGATCAGTTCGATCACGGCGCTGCCCTCGGCCATGTCGGCGAGCTTGCAGGCCAGCTCCACCCCGGTTGGACCGGCTCCGACCACGGCGATGCGCTGCAGGGGCCTGGGCTGTTGCCTGAGGTCGGCCAGCAGGCGCTGGAGCCGCTCCACATCGGCCAGCGTGCGGAAGCCCAGGCTGTGGCGATCGGTCCCCGGCACCGCGAAGGTGTTGCTCTCGGCCCCCGTGGCGATGACGAGGCGGCCGTAGGGGATGGTGCGGCCCCCGGCCGTGTGAAGCCGATGGCCTTCGGCGTCGATCCGCTCCACCCGGTCCTGCAGCCAGGCCAGGCCGCGGCCGGCCAGCAGCCCGTCGTAGCGGGGGGCGATTTCCCAGCCACGCAGCTCGCCGCTCAGCAGCTCGTAGAGGAGGGGCAGGAACAGGAAGCGGTCGTTCGGCTCGATGAGCAGCACGGGGGGGTGGTGCTTCCGCTGGGCCAGGGCCAGGGCGGTGTACAGGCCGCCGAAGCCACCCCCGACGATGACAACGTTGTTGTGGACCGGATTCCGGGCCGGATTCGGGTGCCCTTGCATGGCGTCACCCTAACCACATTGACGGGATCGCCGAAGGGCGATGATGGGTTCATGGTGTCCATCCCTGCCACGGCGTCCACCACCGCCTCCCCCAGCCCCGCGGGCGGTGGGGCGGATCTGAATGCGGCTCTGGAGGCTCTGCCCCGCGATCGCCATGGCGCCGCCATCGATCTCGAGGCCGCCCGGGCCCGGCTCGACCCCCTCGATGCGATCGGGCGGATGCGCTGGGCCCAGGAGGCGTTCGCCGATCATTTCGCCGTCACCACCAGCTTCGGCATCCAGTCGGCCGTGATGCTGCACATGGTCAGCGCCCTCGACGGCTCCGGTGCCTGGCCCGCCATCCCCGTGCTCTGGGTCGACACCGGCTACCTGCCGCCCGAGACCTACCGCTACGCCGACCAGCTCTGCGACCGTCTCAAGCTGGATCTGCATGTGCTCCAGGCCGATCTGAGTCCGGCCCGGATGGAGTCCCTGCACGGCCGGCTCTGGGAGACGGGGGCGCCCGAAGACATGCGCACCTACAACCGCATCCGCAAGGTCGAACCCCTCGACCGGGCGTTGGAGCGGCTGGAGGTGCATTGCTGGGCCAGCGGGGTGCGGTCCGGCCAGACCGACCATCGCGGGGGCATGCACTGCCTGGATCCGGTGCGGCAGCGCTGGTCTCTGCGGCCCCTGCTCACCTGGAGCCGTCGCGACGTCTACTACTACATGCAGGAGCACGACCTGCCCCAGCACCCGCTGTTCGAGCAGGGCTATTCCACCGTCGGCGACTGGCACACCAGCGCCCCCGACGACGGCACCACCAACGGCCGGGCCACCCGTTTCGGCGGGCTGCAGCAGGAGTGCGGCATTCACCTCCCGGGCCTGATGGGCGAGGGCATCTGAGGTGCCGGGGCGCCAGCCCCGCTGGCTGCTGATCGGCAACAGCCGCTGGCACTGGGCCCTGGCCGACGGGGACTGCGGGGGCAGCGGCGAGGGCGGGCCGAACGAGCCCGTTCTGCTGTTCGAGCACCTGCCGCCGCCGACCTCGGCCGTGGAGCCGCCCCTGGCCTGGGCAGCGGTGGGTGCGGTGCCCCCGAACGCTGCCCTGCCCGCCGGGTCTCGGTTGCAGCTGGAAGACGTGCCCCTGGCCGGATCACCCCCCTGGCTCGGCATCGACCGGGCCCTGGCGGGCTGGAGGGCGGCCCGGCTGCATGGCGGCCCGGTGCTGGTCGCCGATGCGGGCACGGTGCTGAGTCTCACCCGGGTGGACGGCCGGGGCTGCTTCGCCGGCGGCCGGCTGATGGCGGGGGCGGCGCTGCAGCTCGCGGCCATGGGGTCGGGCACCGCGGGGCTGCCCACCCTGGAGGGGGACCTGGCGGCAGGCGCTGAGGCGTGGCCGCTGGCCACGGCGGCGGCCATGCGACGGGGTGTGCTGGAGGGTCTGGCCGCCGCGGTGCGGGAGGCCGGGCGCCAGGCCCGGACGGAGGAGCCGGGGGGCCGGATCGTGCTCACCGGTGGTGACGGGCCGGCCCTGCTGCCGCTGCTGCGGCGGTGGCCGGAGCTGGGGGAGGACGCCCTGACGCACCACCCCGAGCTCTGTCTGGAGGCGCTGGTGGCCCTGCGCCCCGCTGCGCCGGAGGGCGCAGCTCAGGCCAGGCCCAGGTCCTCGAGGATCTGATCGGCCATCTCCTCGGCCTTCACCTTGAGGTAGATGCGCTCCAGCTTGCCGTCGTCGTCGACGACGAAGGTGTGCCGCATCATGCCCATGTACTCCTTGCCCATGAACTTCTTGAGCCCGTAGCTGCCGTAGGCCTCGGCCACGGGACAGGGCTCGGCGTCGGTCAGCAGGGTGAAGGGCAGGTCGTACTTGGCGACGAACTTGCCGTGGCTGGCCGCGCCGTCCTTGCTGATCCCCAGCACCCGGATGCCGTGGGTTTCGAAGGCACTCCAGCGGTCGCGGAAGTTGCAGGCCTCCTTGGTGCAGCCCGGCGTGTCGTCCTTTGGATAGAAATAGATCACCACCCGCTGGCCCTTCAGCGCGGCGAGGGAGACGGCCTCACCGGTCTGATCGGGGAGGGTGAAGTCGGGGGCTGGATCTCCCACCTGCAGGGCCATGGGTCGAACCTTGGGGCGAATGACAACCACTTCACCCTAGGGGCATGCTCCCGGATGGGGCTTTCCGGCGGGTCCCACCACAGGCTCCTGGACCCAGACGCCAGGCCCCAGCCGTGGGGCGCCGTTCCTTTGTGTGTGGAGTGGCAAAGAAAGTGACCAGGAGATGTAGGCAGAATCACCTCCGATGCCTAGGTTGGTGACGAAGTCAACATCGCCTCCTGTGCTCAAGAGAATTCTCGCCGGTCTCTTCGTGGGAACGGCCGTCACGGCCTCCGTGCTTCCCGCCTCCGCGGCCGTGGACAACGATCTCCCCGTCCGCTGGAACACCGGCGGTGCCGTGTGGTCCACCAACCAGTCCGCCTTCGACACCTTCCTCGACTCCGGTGACATCACCGACCGTGGCCTGGAAGGCGGTCTGGCCCGCTCCGGCTGGACCTCCGACGAAGTCAAGTCGGGCATGACCAAGACCTACTCGGTCAATCTCGTTGGGGTCGCCCGCTTCCTTTACTCCGATGCGGGTGTGAAGTTCCTCAAGAACGCCACCAACAGCTACTTCCCGTACTACAGCATGAACACCTATGCAGTTCAGGCTCTGCGTTCGGCGATCATTTCCGATGCCGAGGACGGCTCGATCTCCTCGGCCGGCATCATGAAGGCCCTGCCCACCGACTTCCGACTGGCTGATTTCTGCAACACCTACACCGGTGCGCAGAACATCTGTGCCGAAGGTCGTTGCGCACCCGGTACCGCCCAGTGCACCTCGCTGCTCTCCTGGTACGTCTTCCTGCCCGCCTGCATCCAGGCCAACCAGATGGCCGACCCCGTTGCCATGGTCCGGGAAACCCCCGCTGCTCCCGCTCCGATGATGGATCAGCCCGTTCGCGGCCTCTGGTGACCCACCGGGGGAGACCTTCTCCCCCCACGTTTGTCGCCCCGGCCTCGCCGGGGCTTTTTTCATGGCCCCCTTCTCATGGCCCCGTGCGGCGCCGGGCCAGCAGCAGGGTGTGCCCCAGGGGCTGGGGCAGGGCGGCCCCGCGCCGTTCCCGGAAAAGGGCTTCGAGGCGCCGCAGGCCGGCGGCCGGCAGCACGGAGGCCAGGTGTCCGCGGTAGCTGGCCTGGCGGCCGAACCAGCGCTCCAGTACGGCGTCGCCCAGGGGCAGTTCGAGCGCCTCCTCCCAGAAGCGTCGCTGCACGCTCCAGCCCAGGGCTTCGAGGCCCTCCTGGACCCGGTCGGCCAGCTCCACCTCGCCGGTCCGCCACTCCTGTTCCCTGGCGGCGACGGTGTCGAGGGCGCCCTGGGCCTCGCCGGCACCGCTGCCGCCGAGGTGGGCGCGCAGGCTGCCCGCCGGTCCCAGCAGGGGATGGGTGAACAGCAGCCGGGCCCGGGCGCCGGGGGCCGCCAGGCCCGTGAGCAGCTCCAGCCAGGCCCGCCGCTGTTCCGCCGTGCAGCCCCGCCACGGCTGGCGCGCCGCGATCCATTCGAAGCGCCCCTCCTCCCGGGGCCAAGGCTCCAGCTGGGCCTGGAGCGGTTCGGGAGCCTCCGGCGCCGAGGCCAGCAGACGGGGGCGCCGCAGCTGATCCAGCAACTGCAGCTGGGCCTGCAGGCGATCGAGCACCGCCGCCGATGGCGTGGCCAGCACCACCTCCCCCTCGCTGGTCGCCTCCAGAGGATCGAGGGCCCAGAGCAGGGAGTGGGCCTCCAGCACCAGCACCCGGTCGAGGCGGCCGATGGCGGCCTCCTCCCAGAACCGCCGGCGCAGGCGATCGAGCCGTTCCCCCTCCGCCCCGGCCTGGCGCTGCAGCCAGCGGTTGAGCAGGGGGTCGTCCGGGCTGCTGCTCAGCAGGTCGCCTCGGTCGTCGGCGGCCGTTTCGGCCGCGGCGGCCAGCTGGGCGGCCCGGCGCTGCTGCAGCCGTTTCCGCAGTCCCCCTTCCCAGCCCAGGGCCCCCGGCTGCCAGAACACCTCCCCCTGCAGGGACTGGGGCAGGTACTGCTGGGCCACCCAGTGGTCGGCATAGGCGTGGGGGTAGCGGTAGCCCACCCCATCGCCGAAGGCCTGGCCGTCCCGGTTGGCATCACGCAGATGGGCGGGCACCTGCTGGCGCCGGGCCTCGCGCACCGCCTTCACCGCATCGAAGAAGCCGAGGCTGCTGTTGCTCTTCTCGGTGCCGGCCAGATAGAGGGTGGCGTGGGCCAGGGGGTAGAGCCCCTCCGGCAGCCCCACCCGGTCGAAGGCCGCGGCGCAGGCCTCCACCACCACCATCGCCTGGGGATCGGCCAGGCCGATGTCCTCACCGGCGGAGATCAGCAGGCGCCGCAGGATGAAGCGTGGGTTCTCGCCGGCCTCCACCATCCGCGCCAGCCAGAACAGGGCCGCATCGGGGTCCGAACCCCGGATCGACTTGATGAAGGCGCTGATCGTGTCGAAGTGGGCATCCCCCTGCTTGTCGTAGAGCACCGCCCGCTGCTGGATCGACTCCTCGGCGATGGCCAGGTCGATGCGGACCACGCCGTCGGCCTCGGCCTCGGTGGTCTCCACCGCCAGTTCGAGGGCGTTGAGCAGGCTGCGGGCATCGCCCCCCGCCACGTCCAGCAGGTGGGCGGCCGCCTCCGCGGAGAGTTCGACGCGGCGCTCGCCGTAGCCGTGCTCGGGATCGGCCAGGGCCCGATCCAGCAGCAGGCGCAGGTCTTCCGGCTCCAGGGGCTGGAGGCGGAACAGGCGGGAGCGGCTGACCAGGGCCTTGTTGACCTCGAAGTAGGGGTTCTCGGTGGTGGCGCCGATCAGGGTGACGGTGCCGTTCTCCACCCAGGGCAGCAGGGCGTCCTGCTGGGCGCTGTTGAAGCGGTGCACCTCATCGATGAACAGGATCGTGCGCAGGCCGTGGTGCTCCAGCCTTTGCCTGGCGGCATCCACCTCGGCGCGCAGGTCCTTGACGCCCGCCAGCACGGCGTTGAGGCTGCTGAAGTGGGCCCGGGTGCTGCCGGCGATGATGCGCGCCAGGGTGGTCTTGCCGGTGCCGGGGGGGCCGTGCAGGATCAGGTTGCCGACGCGGTCGGCGGCAATGGCGCGGCGCAGGAGACGCCCCGGACCCAGGATCGCCGCCTGGCCCACGAAGTCGTCGAGGCTGCGCGGCCGCAGCCGGTCCGCCAGCGGGGCGATCCTGCGCCTGGCTTGCTCGCCCTGGTGGCTGAACAGATCACTCACCGCCCCATCATCTCGCCGACAGAGCCTCCGGAGCGGTACGTTCTGCCGGAGGCCTTCTCCGTCGCTGAACCCGTGATCGGCCATCCGAGCAGGCCGCCTCTTCCCGGGGCATCCACGGGGCGCCTGCGACGCTCCCTCAACGCCTTGCCCGCAGCCGCCGCCCTTCTCGGCGCGGCTCTGCTGGGGGCCTGCCAGGCGGAAGCTCCCCCGGGCCGGCCACCGCTGTCGGTGCGCGCCGAGCCGGCCACCCTGGCCCCCTTCACCGACAACGTCGACACCGTCAGCACCCTCGAAGCCATCGAGGAGGTGCGGCTGGCGGCCCAGGCCGGCGGACGGATCGAGCGGCTGCTGGTGGGCCAGGGCGACAAGGTGGCCGCCGGTCAGATCCTGCTGGTGCTCGACCAGGCCCAGGCCCGCGCCGATGTGGCCCGCCTGGAGGCCGAGGTCCAGACCAACAAGCTCAACTATGAGCGCTACGAATACCTGGTGCGGCAGGGGGCGGCCAGCGCCTTCCAGCGGGACGAGTTCCGCCAGCGCTACCTCTCCTCGCGGCAGGACCTGGTGGCCCGCCGGGCCGACCTGGCCTTCCGCGATCTCAAGGCGCCCATCGCCGGGACCGTGGGGGATGTGCAGGTGAAGCTGGGGGATGTGATCGCCGCCGGTGATCCCTTCACCACGATCATCCGCAACGACCGGCTGATGGCCCGGGTGGATGTGCCCGCCGTGTTCTCCAGCCTGCTGCGGGTGGGCCAGACGGTGATCCTCATGGATCCGGCCACCAACAAGCCGATGGCCCAGGGGGTGGTGGGCTCCCTCGATCCGGGCGTGGTGGCCGGCACCCAGTCCCTGCTGGCCAAGGCCGAGTTCGCCAATCCCGGCGGGGTCCTGCGCACCGGGTTGCGCACCCGCACCCGCCTGTTGCTCGACAGCCGTCAGGAACTGTCGGTTCCCTTCGCCGCCGTCACCCAGGTCTCCGGCCAGAGTTTCGTCTACGAGGTGGGCAGCCTGGCCGATCTGGAGCGGCGCCCCGGCCGCACCGATCTTGCGGTGGCCCGCAAGCTCCCCGCCGGAACCAGCTTCGCCCTGCAGACCCCGGTGCAGCTGGGCCCCCTGCAGAACAACCGCTATCCGGTGCTCAGGGGCCTCCAGCCCGGCACCCGCGTGATCACCACCAACCTGATCAACCTCCGCAACGGCGCGCCCGTCAAGGTGAACTGAGTCCTGCCTGATGTCCCCTTCGAACACGTTCATCCTCAGGCCGGTGCTCACCACGGTGTGCAGCCTCTTGATCGTGATCGCCGGCCTGATCGCGATCCCGCTGCTGCCGATCGAGAGCCTGCCGGACATCGCCCCACCCACGGTGCAAGTCACCTCCCGCTATGTGGGGGCTGACGCGGTGAGCGTCGAGCAGGGCGTCACCAGCGTGCTCGAGCAGCAGATCAACGGGGTGCAGAACATGGAGTTCATCACCTCCACCAGTGCGGCCGATGGCTCCAGCTCCATCTCCGTCACCTTCGCCAGCGGCAGCGATGGCGACATCAACCAGGTGAACGTCCAGAACCGGGTGTCCCTGGCCCAGCCGAGCCTGCCGGAGGAGGTGCGCCAATCGGGCATCACGGTAAACAAGGCCTCGAACTCGATCCTGCTCGTCTACAACTTCACCAGCGAAGATCCGAAGAACCAGTACAGCCTCGAGACCATCAGCGGTCTGCTGGATCAGAACCTCACCGATGCGGTGCGGCGGGTGCCCGGTGTCGGCGAGCTCACCTACTTCGGCAACCGCCAGCTGGCCTTCCGCCTCTGGCTGGATCCGGATCGTCTGGCCGCCAACAAGCTCTCCGCCGCCGACGTGGTGGCGGCCCTGCGCAGCCAGAACCGCCTGGTGCCCGTGGGCCGCATCGGCGGTGCCCCTTCCCCCGAGGGCCAGCAGTTCACCCTCACCGTGCAGCTGCAGGGCCGGCTGCGAACCACCGAGGAATTCGGCTCGATGATCCTGCGCTCAACCGCCGACGGTGGCCTGGTGCGCCTGCGGGACGTGGGTCGGGTGACGCTCGGGGGTGAATCCTTCGACATCGAGGCCACCGACCTGCGCGGTGTCCCTTCGGTGGGCATGGCGGTCTACCAGCTCACCGGCAGCAACGCCCTCGATGTCTCCAACGGTGTCGAAGAGGTGATCAAGGAGTTCGCCGAGACCTTGCCGGTCGGGATGACGATCCAGAAGATCTACGACAACACCGAATTCGTCGAGGCCTCGATCGAGGGCGTCACCTCCGCCCTGCGGGAAGCAGTGGTGCTGGTGGTGCTGATCCTGTTCCTGTTTCTGCAGAACTGGAAGGCCACCCTGGTGCCGGCCATCGCCATTCCGGTGGCCCTGGTGGGCACCTTCCTGTTCGTGCAGGCCTTCGGCTTCACCCTCAACCAGCTCACCCTGTTCGGCCTGGTGCTGGCGACGGGCCTGGTGGTGGATGACGCCATCACCGTGATCGAGGACACCTCCACCAAGAAGAACTCCGGCCTCAGCGCCCTGGAGAGCGCCAAGGCCACCATGGACGAGCTGTTCGGTGCGGTGATCGCCACCTCTCTGGTGCTGTTCGCGGTGTTCGTGCCGGTGCTGTTCTTCCCCGGAGCCACCGGGACGATCTACAAGCAGTTCGCGGCCACGATCATCTTCTCGATCCTGATCTCCACCTTCAACGCCCTCACCTTCTCGCCGATGCTCTCGGCCCTGTTGCTGGCCAGGGAGAGTGAGCCGCCCAGCCGCCGCACCTATGCGATCTCCGGTGTGTTCATCGGTTTCGTCTACGGGTTGCTGGCCAGCGGCGGCGGCATCCTGGTGGCCCTCGGCGTTCTGGCCCTGGCCGCGGCGATCGGCTTCGGCCTGCACCTGCTCACCCGCCTGCCGCTGCGGCTGCCGTTCGCCATCGGCGGTGCCGTCGCGGCCGTGATGCTGGGGCGTCTGAACAGCCCTCTCGAGGTGATGATCTACACCCTGATCGGCGGGGTGCTCGGCTGGGGTGCTCCGTTCATCTTCCGCCGCTTCAACGTCATCTATGCCGGCGTGGAGCGCCGCTACCACGCCGGTCTGGCCTGGGTGCTTGGCAAGCGACGACTGATCATGGCCCTGCTGGCCGGCGGCATCGTGCTCACCGGTTTCGCCTTCACCTCGATCCCGACAGGCTTCGTTCCCGTCGAAGACCAGGGTTACGCCATCGGCATCGTCCAGGGCCCTGACGGCGCCTCACTGGAGACGACGCGCCGCATCAACCAGCGGGTGGCGGAAATCCTGCGCAGCGAGAAGGACATCACCACGGCGGCGGTGTTCAGCGGCGCCAGCCTCGATGGCAACGCCCCCAACCGGGGTCTGTTCTTCTTCGGCACCCGCAACTGGAACGATCGGACCTCCGATGAACAGTCGGTGGCGGCGATCACCCAGCGGCTCAACCGCAAGCTCTCGGTGATCCAGGAAGCCCGCATCATCGTCGTCGAACCCCCCGCCATCCCCGGCTACGGCACCGGGGCGGGCTTCGAGATGCAGATGCTCAACCGCAGTGGCGGTGCGCTCTCCTCGGCTGATTTCTTCGCGGCGGCCACCCAGTTGGTCAGCAAGGCCAACCAGAGCGGTCTGTTCGATCGGGTGTTCACCCAGTTCTCCCCCGAGGCCCCCCAGCTGCAGATCCTCGTTGACCGGGACCGCATGGCGGCGCTCGGGGTCGACTACGGCACGGCGATGCAGACGTTCAGCTTCAATATCGGCTCCTTCTATGTCAACGACACCTTCGATGCCGGCAGGGTTCGCCGCATCTTCGTCCAGGCCGATGAGCGCTACCGCGCCAATCCGGATCAGCTGAAATCCCTGTATGTGCCCAATGCCAGCGGTGAGCAGATCCCCCTGTCCGAGTTCATCACCGTCGAATCGACCACGGGCCCGTCGGTGATTCCCCGCTTCAACCTGTTCCGCTCCATCAAGGTGGAGGGCTCGGCCCTGCCGGGCCGCAGCTCCGGCCAGGCGATCAAGGACATCCAGGACCTCTTCAACAACCTCTCCACCACCGGCGTCGGCTACGACTGGACCGGCATCTCCCGGGAGGAGGTGGCGGCAGGGGCCCTGGCGATCGTGATCTTCGCCCTTGGCATCCTCACCGTCTATCTGGTGCTCTCCGCCCAGTACGAGAGCTACAGCGATCCCCTGATCATCCTGATGACCGTGCCGACGGCCATGCTCGGGGCCCTGGCGTTCCTGGCCCTGCGGGGTGAGGTGCTCAACATCTATGCCCAGGTGGGCCTGGTGATGCTGATCGGTCTGGCGGCCAAGAACGGCATCCTCATCGTCGATCTCGCCAACCAGCGCATGCAGGAGGGCCAATCCGCCCTGGAGGCCGCACGGGGTTCGGCCCAGTCCCGCTTCCGGCCGATCCTGATGACGGCCATCTCCTCCCTGTTCGGCTTCCTGCCCCTGGTGTTTGCCAGCGGTGCCGGCGCCCGCAGCCAGGCTTCCCTGGGTACGGTGGTGTTCGGGGGCTTGGCCGTGGCCACGGTGCTGTCCCTGTTCGTGGTGCCCGTGTTCTACGTCGTCATGAAGCAGCTCACCGCCGGATCCCCGCCCGCCGAGGCTGAGGCCTCCCCCGGCCTGGGGGCCTGATGCCCGCCCCTTGCCCACCGCTGAGCGGCCGCCGGGTGCTCTGCGCCGGCATGCTCACCGGTGTGGTGGGGCTGGCCATCGCCCAGTTCCTGCGCTCCATCGTCGAGCACACGCCCCTGCGGGTCACCCCCCAGGCCCTCTTCTGGAGCACCGTGGTGCTCGGCGGTTTCGGTGTGGTGGCCGGCATGGCGGTGGAGGCGGTGCGCCAGCTGCAGGAATCGAACCCGGAGCCGGACTACCACCGGCACCATGGCCGGGGCGGCAGATCCGGCCCGCGCCACTGATCGTGCCGCTGAGGGGCCGCATGCCGCTCCGGACCACTGGGGCAGTTGACCCTTTTCCGGTACCTTGCGGAGGTATGAACCCGGTCCGGTGCGCTGGCAGGCTCTCCCCTCACTCCTCCCTCTGACGTGGCTGCTGGCCGCCTGCGGCTCCGCCGCCCCTGAGGCCAGGCCGCCCCTGGTGGTCCAGACGGTGACGGTGGGGGAGTTCCGCTTCACGCCGGGCATCGAGACGATCAGCACCATTGAGTCCACGTCCAACGTGGTGATGCGGCCCCAGTCGGATGGCCGGGTGGTGCGGATTCTGGCCCGGGAGGGGCAGCAGGTGAAGGCGGGCCAGCCGATTCTGGTGCTCGACAACGTGCAGGAATCGGCCACCCTCGATTCCGACCGGGCCGAGGCGATCAAGGATCGCGTCAACGCCGAGCGTTACGTCTTCCTCAACGAGCAGGGGGCCTTCTCGACCAAGGACCGGGACTTCTACATCACCCAGGCGATCCAGAGCCGCGCCCAGGCCCGCTCCAGTGCCGCCACCCTCGGCTACAAGTTCGTCACCGCGCCCATCGACGGGGTGATCGGCAACCTCGACACGGTGAAGCTGGGGGATTACGTGCGTCAGGGCCAGGCGATCACGGGCATCGTCAACAACTCCTCCCTCTGGACCCTGATGGATGTGCCGGCCACCCAGTCCAGCCAGGTGAAGATCGGCCAGCCGGTCCAGGTGGAGAGCCAGGGCAGTCCCCCGGTGCGGGGCGAGGGCCGGGTGGTGTTCGTCTCCCCCTACTTCGCCAATGCCACCCAGTCCTCGGGCCAGCCCAACACGGTGCTGGTGAAGGCGGAGTTCCCCAATCTCACGGGGGTGCTGAAGACCGGCCAGTACGTGCGCAACCGCATCATCACCGGCACCAGCGACCAGCTGGCGGTGCCGGTGGAGGCGGTGATGATGCAGGCCCAGCAGCCGTTCGTTTATCGGGTGTTGCCCCTCTCCACGGTCCTGCCCCAGATCAAGGCCTCCGATCAGCTGCTTCCCGCCCAGAAGCAGAAGCTGGAGAAGCTGCCCGGCACCACGCCGGTGGTGGTGCAGACGGCGGTGAAGCTGGGCAAGCTGCAGAACAATGCCTATCCGGTGCTCTCCGGCCTGACCAAAGGCGATGAGGTGGTGGTGAGCAACACGGCCCTGCTGCGTTCCGGCATGCCGGTGCGGCGGGCCCCGGCCCCGGCCCCGGCCCCGGCCCCGGCGGCGAGCTGAACTCCGATGTCGTTTTCCGATAACTTCATCAAGCGGCCGGTTCTGACCACCGTCTGCAGCATCCTGATCGTGCTGGTGGGCCTCATCGCCATCCCCACGCTCTCGATCGAGAACCTCCCCAACATTGCTCCACCCCTGATCCAGGTGACCTCCAACTATGGAGGTGCCAATTCCCTGGTCACCGAGCAGGCGGTGACCAACCCGATCGAGCAGCAGATCAACGGCGTTCCGGGCGCGAACTATATCTCCTCCACCAGCAATATGTCTGGTACGAGCACGATTCAGGTCTTCTTCAATGAAGGCACCGATATCAATATCGACCAGGTGAACGTGCAGAACCGCGTCTCCCTGGCGATGCCCCAATTGCCCCAGCAGGTGCAGGCCACCGGGGTTTCTGTGATGCAGAGCACCCCGTCGATCCTGCTGGCCTATCAGGTCACCTCGACGGAGGGCCAGTTCGATGCCTCCTATCTCAACGGCCTCATCTATCAGAATCTTTACTTCCAGCTGGAGCGGGTGCCCGGGGTGGCCACCGTCAACCTGCTGGGGGGCAACAATCCGGCCTTCTGGCTGTTCGTCGATGCCAACAAGCTCTCCGCTAACAACCTCACCGCCGATCAGGTGGTCAATGCGGTGGCCAGCCAGAACAGCGTGGCGATCGGTGGCCTGGTGGGCGGGCCACCGGCTGCCGGCAACCAGAAGTTCGCCTACCCGATTCTGGTGGAGAACAACGGCAATCTGGTGTCCGTCGAGGAGCTCAACAACCTGATCGTCGGCCGCACCTCCACCGGCAACCTGCTGCGGCTCAAGGATGTCGGCGAAGCCACCTACGGCACCAACACCTTCGCCCAGCAGGCGGTGAGCATTGAAGGCCATCCCTCGATTACCGTCGCCGTCTTCCAGACTCCGGAGAGCAACGCCCTCGATGTCTCGAACCAGGTGGTGCAGGTGATGAACCAGTTCACCCAGAGCGTCCCTCCGGGTGTCCAGGTGTTTGAGATCTACAACATCGGCCAGTTCATCGAGTCGGCCGTGGAGGGGGTGGTGGATGCCCTCGGCCTGGCCATCGTGCTGGTGCTGCTGATCCTGTTCCTGTTCCTGCAGGACTGGCGAGCCACCGTGGTGCCCAGCCTGGCGATTCCGATCTCCCTGATCGGCACCTTCGCCTTCGTCAAGATCTTCGGCTTCTCGATCAACCAGCTCACCCTGCTGGGCCTGGTGCTGGCCACCGGTCTGGTGGTGGATGACGCCATCGTGGTGATTGAGGCGGTGGAGAAGAACCTGGAGAAGGGGATGCGTCCCCGCCAGGCCGCCATGGAATGCATGGGGGAGCTGTTCGGCGCCCTGGTGGCCACCGCCCTGGTGCTGATGGCGGTGTTCGTGCCCGTGGCCTTCTATCCCGGCGGCATCGGCATCATCTACCGCCAGTTCGCCCTCACCATCGCCTTCTCGATCGCGATCTCCGCCTTCAACGCCCTCACCTTCTCCCCCATGCTCTCGGCCCTGCTGCTGCGGAGCCAGAAATCAGCGCCCCCCGGCCGGGTGGTGGGGATCATCGGCGGTGTGGTGGTGGGCGTGGCCTTCGGCCGCTTCAGCGCCGCCGCCTTCGGCAGCATCACCTACGTGATCGGCGTGGTCGGCGGGGTGCTCGCCGGCGCCAATCTGGTCTGGATCTTCAATCGCTTCAACGCCTTCTTCACGCGCCTGGAGCGCGGCTACGCTGCGATGGTGGCGGCCCTGATCGCCCGGCGCCGCTGGATCCTGGTGGGCCTCGGTGGCGGCATCGCCCTCACCCTGTTCGCCTTCTCCGCCCTTCCCTCCGCCTTCATCCCCGAAGAAGACCAGGGCTATGGCATGGGGATCTTCCAGCTCCAGAACGGTGCCTCCCTGAGCCAGACCCAGGCCACAGCCCTGGAGGTGGCCAAGGTGCTCAATGCCGAGTCGGAGATCATCGCCGGTTCGGTGGTGAGTGGCTACGGCTTCAACGGCTCCAGTCCTGATCAGGGGGTGTTCTTCTTTGGCTTCAAGCCGCTCGAGGAACGCAGCGGGACCGATCAGAAGGCACCGGCGATCGTCAACCGGCTCAACGCCAAGCTGAGCGAGATCAGCTCCGGCATGGCGGTGGCGGCCCAGCCGCCGGCGATCCCGGGCTTCTCGGCCCAGGGCGGCTTCTACTTCCAGTTCAACGATCTCAGCAATGGGGCCTACAGCTTCAACCAGCTCAATGATCAGGCCAAGCAACTGATCCAGGCGGGCACGGCCAGCGGCGGCTTCTCCACTCTCTACACCCAGTTCATCCCCAGTGCCCCGGCCTTCGGGCTGAAGATCGACCGCTCGATCCTCGGGGCCCTCAACGTCGATTTCCAGCAGGCGATGCAGACCATCGCCGTGCTGGCGGGCAGCAACTATTCGGGCCTCACCTATGAGAGTGGCCAGGTCAGGAACATCTACGTGCAGGCGGCTTCCGAGAACCGCAGTTCCCTGGAGGATGTGCTCAGTTACTACGTGCGCAGCAAGGACAACAAGCTGGTTCAGGTGTCGGAGTTCGCCACCGCGGAACTCACCAGCGCCCCTCCGGTGATCAGCCATTTCAACCTTTACCGCACGATCCTGATCCAGGGGGCTGAGGCGATCGGCAAGAGTTCCGGGCAGGCCTTGACCAAGATCCAGGACCTCTTCCATGCCCAGGATTTCAACAACATCGGCTATGCCTTCACCGGTCTGGCTGCCCTGCAGCTGTCGGCGGGCAACGCCAGCGTGCTGGTGTTCGGCCTGGGGATCCTGGTGGTCTACCTGGTGCTTTCGGCCCAGTACGAGAGCTATGTGACGCCGGTGATCATCCTGATGACCGTGCCCCTGGCCATGCTCGGCGCCCTGGCGTTCCTGGCCTTGCGCTCGATCGATCTCAACATCTACGCCCAGGTGGGGCTGGTGACCCTGATCGGGCTGGCGGCCAAGAACGGCATCCTGATCGTCGAGGTGGCCGAGCAGCACATGAAGGAGGGCATGACGGCCGCGGAGGCCGCCATCGCCTCTGCCGAATCGCGGCTGCGGCCGATCCTGATGACGGCCATCGCCGCCCTGGCCGGCTTCCTGCCCCTGGTGGTGGCCACCACGGCGGGGGCCAACAGCCAGCAGTCCCTGGGGACGGTGATCTTTGGCGGCCTGCTGGTGGCCACGGTGCTGTCGCTGGGGGTGGTGCCCCCCTTCTATGTGGCGATCAAGAACCTTGAGGCTCGCTGGTTCCCCGAGGCTCCGGCAGAGCCGGTACCCAGACACCCTGAGTGATGCAGCCAACTCGTGCGTTGAGCTGGTGCATCAAGCTGCTGAATCAAGGTGCCGAATCAGTTGAGATGCTGGCAGGTTTCAGACTGACACCAGCACGATCCCATGGTGCGGCTGATCCCAGGCGGGGTTCAGCAGGATCAAGGTGCGATGGGATCTGGGCGGTGCCCACGCTGTTGGCCACCGGATTGAGGTTTCCGGCCGGCTCAGGCTCAGCCCCAGCAACAGGGATTGATCAACGTCAGGCCGATCGCGGCGAAATCGTGGACGTCGCGTGTGGCCAGGGGCGCCCCATGGGCCAGCTCCGTGGCTGCGATCACCGCATCGGCGGTCGCCATCGGCCGGGCCAGCTGTTCGCATCGCTGCAGCAGCTCGATGCCGAGCAGCAGCAGAGCCGCCAGAGCGCCCCCCAGCATCCCCGCCAGGGCAGCGCGCAGGCTGGCTGGCAGCAGGTTGAGTGCTGCCGCTCGGGTGGTGGCCGCGGACTCAGCCAGCGCCGGAGCCGATCGTGTTGAACTTCGCTGCCAACACCGCATCGGCCTGGGTGAGCCCATCCACCTTGTGGGTATAGATCACCGCCTCGGCGTGGCCCCAGCCGAGCATGAACTCGGCGTGGTGGCCCTGGGCCTCACAGATGGCGCCGGCGGCCATCACCCAATCCAGCGCACTCTGGAAATCGGGGAAGCGAAGTGAACGCTGCAGGTGGTGCTGCTCCACCACCGTCCAGCCCGGCAGCTGCGGCAGCAGCGCCTCGAGTTCCGCCTGCGTGAGCGTCGGAGCGCCCTCGCGGCAGGGGATACAGGTCTGCGCTGCCAGATCCATGGCTGATGGGCATCTGCGCCCATGCTGGCCAGGCTGGGGCCGCTGGTCATCCGTTGCCGGATGCCTGGCCGGTCTGATCGCCTTCCTCGCTGTCGTCCACGCGATGGCGCCCTTCTTTTTCATGGGCTTCATCGGCTGGATCCTCTGGCAGATCGTTGGCCGTGGCCCCCTTGAGCGTGAGAGGCGGCAGCGGGAGCTGAAGGAGGAGACACAGCGGACCAACCTGCTGATCCAGACCCACCTGGCTGCCCACCGGCTGATGGACACCCCGCAGAACCGCTGGCACGTGCTGCAGCTGCTCAGCCAACCTGCTGGTCGAGGCCGCGGTCGATGACCCAGTTCCTGTTTCCACCAGATCCAAACGACCACTGGGCCGATCAACTGGCCGAGAAGGCGAGCGAGGACTGGAGCCGCCAGCACCGGCTGAG
>Ga0194133_10001622_pt1 | contig 38151 bp, 39 predicted proteins | sample TA2KigOf40mmetaG_FD_155448 | JGI IMG/M metagenome (GOLD analysis project Ga0194133, IMG submission 155448) | Freshwater microbial communities from Lake Tanganyika, Tanzania - TA2015055 Kigoma Offshore 40m | ecosystem: Environmental > Aquatic > Freshwater > Lake | place: Tanzania: Lake...
GCGCAGCCGGAGATGCGACCTTTGCAGCCTGTATCAACTTCTTGGTCGGCTTTCTGGTGATGGCCTGCGTTGTCATACTTCGTGGCGCATGGCCTGTCACTGGCCTACTCGCAAATGCCCCCTCATGGGCTTGGATCGGCGGTGCATTCGGTGGATTCTACATCACAATGATGGTGACAATGATCCCCATTACAGGGGCGCAGACGGCAGCCATGGCGGGCATCCTTGGTCAGTTGGCGACTGCCATGATTCTTGACCATTACGGTGCATTTGGCTTGCCAGTGCAGCACATTACATGGCAACGCATCTTTGGATTGGCGATGGTGGCAGGCGGTGTTCTTTTGTCCCGCGCCTAAAGGCCCATGGCGCCGCGATACCACGCTGCAATCTCTTCGCCCGTCATCCATGCCACGCCCTCATGGCTTCGGATATGGTCAATCGCGCGCTCTAGATAGCCAATCCGATGTGGCACACCCGACAGGTAGGGATGCAGGCTGATCGCCATCACACGCGGCTGGGTTTCGCCGTCCTGATAGAGGCGGTCGAACTGATCGATGCAGCGGTTCATGAACCCGTCCGATGGCAGGTGCTGCACCGCATGGACTACAATGTCATTCGTCTCGACCGTGTATGGCACCTGCAGCATAGGCCCGTGATTTGTGTGAAGCACAGACGGCAGATCATCAATTGGCCAATTGGCCACATATTCGATCCCTGCCGCGCGAAGGTGATCCAGCGTAGATTCAGTTTCCGTCAGGCCAGGGCTTTCCCAGCCCACTGGCCCCTTTCCAGTAAATCCACGGATCGCAGCCACCGTCGCGTCAATTGCCGCGCGCTGATCATCCAGCTGGTGCATTGGCCGCTGCACGAACCCATGCCCCATAAACTCCCAACCGGCATCGCGGGCTGCCTCGGCGATGCGAGTATAACTGTTCACGATATTGCCGTTCAGCGCCATGGTGGCCCGCAAGCCGCGCGCGTTCAGCGCATCCAGAATACGCCAAAACCCCACCCGCATCCCGTATTCATGCCATGACCAGTTAGGCAAATCTGGCTGCAACGGATTTCCCATCGGCGGCGTCAGCACCTGACGCGGCATTGGCCGTTCCATCGCCCATTCCTCGACGTTCACGATGAACCAGACCGCGACCCGCGCCCCCCCGGGCAAGGTTAGTTTCGGGCGGTCAGGAAACGCCTGATAGGGCGCGCGGTCGCTCATGCGCATTAGACAAGGTCCTTCTAGGTCAGGTTAAGCGAAGAAAGGGCCGCCAGCCGAACAGGCCAGCGACCCGAAGCATCAAAGCGTAATTCCTAGCAGACGCGCTGCAGTGCTGCCGGCCACTTTCGCGGTGTCCTCGGCAGAAAGTCCTGCGCTGATCACATGTTCGACCGGATCATAATCGCACATGTCATAGGGGTAATCGGTGCCCATCACGATCTTGTCTGCGCCGTAGACCTTAACCAGGTACTCCAACTGGTGCGGGGTAAAGACGACATTGTCGAAATAGACCTTGCGCAAGTAGTGCGTTGGCGGATGCGGCAGATCAGCATGGCTGTCCTTTCGGGCGCCCCAAGCGTGATCGATCCGGCCAGAATATGACGGCAGATAGCCCCCGCCATGCACGGCCAGAATCTTCAGGTTTGGCATCCGCTCCAGAGTACCCGAGAAGATCAGGTGATGGAGCGCAATCGTCGTTTCCAGCGGGTTACCGATCACGTTCGAGAAGTAATAGTCGTGGAAGCGATCCCCATGGGTAAACCCGTTCGGGTGAATCATGACCAAGGCACCCAACTCTTCCGCACGCTTCCAGAATGGCGCGAATTGCGGGGCAGCCAGTTCAGCGCCATGCACGTTGGTCAGCACTTCTACGCCTTTGAAACCCAAGGTGATCATGCAGTGTTCAAGTTCTTTCACTGCCTCGGCAGGGTCCTGCATTGCGACAGTCCCCAGGCCAGCAAAGCGATCAGGGCGCTTGGCCACAAAGCCCGCGATCCCTTCATTCACCATGCGGCTGGCCCTAACGGCATGCTCCACTGGAACAGAATAGTAGCATTGGAACGGCGGCGGTGCGACGACCTGAAAATCGATCCCCATCGCATCAAGCACAGCTAGACGGTCATCTACATCAACCATCGCCACCTTGCGGTCTGCATCTTGCGTCATGTTGATCGACTTTGTCTCGGCATTTGAATGCCGGACCATGGCGATATCAGTCATCACAAGATGCGGGGCGATGTAGGCGGCAGCCTCAGGCACAGCAACATGTGCATGGATATCCACGGTGGGCGTCTTCAGGCGCTGTGTCCCGGTCGGAAGCGCCCGGCCGGCAGTTGGCCCGTAACGGTTGACGTAATCGCCGCGATCCACTGTGTCGATTGTGCTATGAGGCATAGGCCGTCCTTTCAAAGTTATAGCAATTATTCTCATCGCGCTGCCCGCAGGTGTGCGCCTTGGTTTAGGCTCGAGCGAGGGGTGTGCGAAGGCGGCCCCATAACGGGGCCGCCAGTTTTGTTTTACTGGTTGGCAGCAAGCCATGCAGCGGCCTCAGCCTCCACTACGGCGCGGTCAAAGTCGTTGGCGGCTGCGATGTAGGTGTCGTTAAGGAAAGTGCCCACATCGACCAGCTCAGGAATAGCACCCGACGACAAGAGGCGCGGCTGCAGAGCCGTCCAGACATCGGACTGCAAATCGCCAAGCCGTTCAGTCGTGGACACGTTCATGCCAATGGACATGTCGAGGAACAACTGACCTGCTGCTTCGTTTTCCCACTCGGCGGGAACGCCCAATCTCAATGCTTGTGCCACCATTTCGGGGTTCACCTTAGCGACATACATCCCCTTGTTCCAAGCCCGCAGGAAGCCCTCAATGGCAGCGCGCTTTTCCTCGATCATGTCTGCATTCACCGCGAAGGTGTTTGCCGGGCTTGACAGCATTTCCTGCGGCGTGATCAGGCGAACATTGATGCCGTTGGCATTCAGCGCAATCCAGTCCGGGGCAGCGCCCGAAATGGCCGAAACCTCGCCGTCACGGATCGCTGCGGCCAAGGTCGGCCCACTCTCGCCCAAGACCACCGTCTGCACGTCGTCAATCGACTTGCCCACAACATCCAGCGATGCCTGCAGGAAAGCACGGTCGCGGTCAGACACGAGACCCACGGTCGTGCCTGCAAGATCGTCAACCGAGTCATAGGCACTGCTGTCCAACACGCCGATGGCCTCTGGTGCGTTCTGCATCACTTCAAACACAGTGTTGATATTCGCACCAGCTAGCCGAGCATTCACGGTCTCAACCGGGTCCAACATTGCCAAATCCGCCTGCCCGTTCTGAACAAAGGCAACATAGGGGATCGAGGTGTCAGACGGCAGAAGGTTCACTTCCACGCCTTCGGCTGCAAAATAGCCCAACGCTTCCGCCACAACCAGCGGGAAGAAGTTGGTAGACCGCGGCAGCGGGTTAATCATGTTCACCGTGGTCAGGTCCTGCGCCAAAGCGGGAACTGCCGTGATCGCCAGGGCCGTGCTCACCAGCAGGCTCTTAAACATCTTCATCGTGTATTCCTCCCAGAGTTTTGTTTTTCAGTCGCTTATTACGTCTTTTACGTCGTTGCTTATTTTTCCGCGCCGGACGCCCAAGCCCGGGCACGAGCGCGCGATACCGCTGACATGCGCGCATCCCGACGCCAAAACACCACACGGTCGTCGAGGAATTCCATCGTGTAAAACAGAAGCAAGCCAATCAGCGTCATACTCAGCAACGTGGCCAACGAAGACGCCATATCCAGCGCGAATGAAAACCGGCTCATGAGCACGCCCACGCCGGCAGTGGCTTGCGCGAATTCCGCCACAACTGCCCCGATAAGTGCAGTGGTCAGGCCAATCTTCAGACCGGCAAACATCAACGGAAGTGCCGCAGGCACCCTTAGTTGCGTGAAGACCTGCCGCCGGCTTGCACCGAAAGAGCGGAACAATTCCTCCCGGTCAGGGTCGGTCTGGCGCAAACCCGTCAGCGTGTTCACAAAGATCGGGAAGAAGCAGATCACGGCTGCTAGCGCGATCTTTGACCCCATGCCATAACCAAACCATGCGATGATGATCGGCGTCAGCGCGATCCCCGGCGTCACGTTTAGCACCACCGCATAGGGCGAAACATAGCGCTCAAAGTTTTCAGACAGCGATGATGAGACCGCCAGCGCAATCGCCACCCCTGCACCGATCAGAAAGCCAAACACGGCCTCAGCCAGGGTGATGAAGAAATGCTGATAAATTGAGCCCTTGGTCACATAAAGCTCGAAAATTGCAGCCATTATCGCGCTCGGGCGCGGCACCATGATCGTGTCGACCGACCCCGATGCCACCGCCCACTCCCACAGTCCCAACAGGGCCACCAATAACGCCAGATGTGGCAAGACGCGGGCCGGCCAGAACAGAAAGTCTCTAGGTTCATGCATTGGACTGTCCCCTCTGTGCCGTGGCCCATGCTTGGGCGCGCTTGGCTCCTACGCGGCGCAGGCCCGCCTCGTTCTTCCAGTAGGCAATGTGATGATCCAACTTTTCCATCCCCTTGAAGATCAGGAATCCGATCAAAGTCAGCGTCAGGATGCAGGCAAAGGCTGAGGCCATATTAAGATTGCGCGTGTAGGTCAGGATCAGCGTGCCAATGCCCTGATCACGCTGGATGAACTCTGCCACCAAAACGCCCGAAAGCGCCGATGTCAGCGCCAGCCTCTCACCCGCCATGATCACCGGCACCGCTTCCGGCAGGACCAACTTTCGCAGCACCTGCAACTTCGACGCGCCAAGTGACCTCATCAGTTCCATCCGATCACGATCAACGTTGATCACGCCAGACAGGGTATTAATGAAGGGTGCAAAGAAGCAGACGAGCATGATGATGGCGATCTTCGACGTTGCACCAAAGCCCAAAGCCGCGATCAGCAGGGGCGCCACCGCAATGCGGGGGGTAGCCTCGAGCACGATGACATAGGGTTGCAGGAAGCGCCGCACCAACCCATTCATTCCCACAACAGCCCCTAGACCGATCCCAAGGATCGACCCCGCCGTGAAGCCCGCAAAAACCAACCCAAGCGAAACGTAAAGGTGATACCAAATATTGCCTTGCGCAAAATAGATGCGCCAGAACGAAGTCAGGATCGCGCTGGGTGCCGGAAAGAACAGCGGGTCCAGCCAGCCCATTAGCGCGCCAAGCTCCCACAGTAGGATCAGCGTCAAGAAGATGCCGATATGCGTCGCATTCTGCCGCTGCCGCAGGCTTTTGCCGCCTGTTGCGGCCATTTGAGTGACGACATCCGCCATCAATGCGTTCCCAAGATATCACGCACTTCAGCAACAAGGGCGTTGAATTCTGGCGTCAGCGTCAGTTCCGGTGTGCGTGGCCGCGCGAAAGGCACATGCACCATCCGCGCGAGTCTTCCCGGCCGCGGGGTCATCACCATGACCTCATCAGCCAAGAAAATCGCTTCAAGAATATTGTGCGTCACAAACAGTGTGGTGGCCCCCACTTCGCCTACGATCCGCATGAGTTCGATATTCAACCGCTCGCGCGTGAATTCGTCCAGCGCACCAAAGGGTTCGTCTAGCAACAGGATATCTGCACCCGTTTGCAACAGCCGCGCCAACGCGACGCGCTGCTGCATGCCCCCCGACAGTTGGCTGGGGAAAGAAAAAGCAAAATCTTTCAACCCGACCATTGCCAGCAATTCCGTTGCTCGCGCCCTGTCCGCTGCCGTTACCGTGCGCTGGAGTTCGACCGGAAGCAGCACATTCTCGATCGCAGTGCGCCATTCTAGCAAGGTCGCACGCTGGAACATCATCCCCACATCGCTGTGCGGACCTTTGACGTCGCGGCCATGCACCGTTAGCTGCCCCGACGTGCGATCAATAAGGCCGGCGATGAGCCGCAGCAGCGTCGATTTTCCACAGCCAGACGGTCCCACCAAGGACACGAAGGACCCAGCCTTGACAGAAAAGCTCGCTCCTTCGAGCGCGATCACCGACCCGCCGCCAAAGGACTTGCCGACGTCCCGCCCCTCAATAACTATTCCCCTCCTCGCGGCCGTTGCCGCTTGCGCCGAAGACTGCATCGTATTCACTGTCCAGTTCCTCCCGATACAGCCCACAGATAAGCTAGGCTGATCAATTTCGACTATTCCTGATATTTCACAACTTCAGACAACAAAACGCAAACCCCCTGCTCAATCGACAATCGAGCGCTGGCCCAGCCCGCGCATAATCGAACCACGCGATTTCCCCACGTGCCGCATCACCATTCGCGAAGCTGCCGCGCCATTACGCGCCTGCAGCGCATCAATTATCTCGTTATGATCCGCCAAAGGCTCAGCCAAAGCATCTTCCCGCCGCAGCGTCGACAGCGACACCAGACACAAGCGATCATAAACTTCCATCAATCTCTGGGTTTCCTCAGCGAGCCGGCGATTGCCGGTCATGGAAGCAAGCGCATGGTGAAATGACCGATTATAGGCTGCAAAAGCCGAAACAGAGGTCAAATCGGCTGTTCGAAACTTGTCTAGATCCGCCAGCTGCGCATCCGAGGCCTTTTCCACCACAAGGCGCACTGCACCGGTTTCCAGCATCGCGCGCAGCTCAAGGATGTCATCAGCATCAGCCACCGAGATCGGCTTTACCCGATGCCCCCTGCGCGGCTCGATCTCGACCAGACCTTCGAACTCCAGCTTTTGCATCGCATCGCGCACCGGCGATTTTGACACGCCATAGCGCTTGGCCAATTCATTCTCGCGCAACTCTTCGCCGGGGCGAATCTGGCAAGTCAGTATTTCACCTCGCACAAGTTCAAAGACCCTGTTCCGAACAAGACTCACCGAATCACACTCCTCTGATATTCCAAGAAGCATGATTTGAGCCACGTTCTGCGTCAAGACTGCTGTCATCATCTATCTGTCTTTCGGCAGCAAAATACTGCCACCCCCAGCCGCCGAGGCGACGATGGCCTCAAGGATCGCGATGTTGCCCACCAACTGCTCGGGCGTGAAGCTATAGGTCGCTCGCCCCTGCGCCGCTTGCGCGAACAGGTCCAGATTGGCACGCACCGAATCCGTCCAGTCATAAGTGATCACGCGGGGCGGCAGGCCCGTCACCTGCACAGTCAGCGTCGAGGGGCCGGGCGTATCGGGATGGGTCTCGTTCAGGTATTCGACCCATGCTTTCGTGCCGAATACGGTGAACCGCAGATAAAGCGGCGTGTAGAGCACCGCGTTCAGATAGGCCGTCGGCCCCGAATGGAACCGGATCAACGCCGACACGACATCGCCATTGTCGCCGGGCAGCACACGCTTGGCCGTCATGGCCTGCACTTCCGATGCCGGCCCGAAAAGGTTCACAAAGGCATCCGAGAGATGAATGCCCATCGCCGTATAGCCCGCCGCCGGACTTTCGGTGGCACTACGCCGCCAATCGGTGACCGGCACGTTGATCAGCTTGTCATGGCTGAAATTGCCCTCGGCATGCATGATCTCGCCCAACTCGCCGTCGCGGATCATGCGTTCCACTTCCAGCATAGCTAGTTCGAACCGCCGCTCGTGCCCCATGCCCAGCACGACCTTATTCTCCTGACACAACGCCACCGAAGCTCGCGCCTCGGCCACGTTCAAGGCCAGCGGCTTTTCACAAAAGACATGTTTTCCCGCATTGGCCGCCGCTGCGATCTGCGCCGTGTGCAGGCTGTTCGGCGTAGTCAGGATCACCGCATGCACATCCGGGTCGGCCAATAGCTCGGCATAATCCCCAGTCACCGGCACACCGTATTTCGCGGTATAATCCCCCTGCTTTTCCGGGAACAGATCTACCGCCCGAGTGATCTGCATCTCGGTCGATGCCTGCATCCGATCCGTGATGGTCTTGCCCCACCAACCAAGGCCAATAACTGCCGCGTTTAACATGGTCCCGTCCCTTTCATTCCGCCGCTGTGCCATAGGCCACGTTGCGCCCGCCATAGCGGCGGACACGCACATTGGCCTGTTCGGCATGGCCGACAAATCCTTCCAGCATGCAGAGGCGCGAACAGACCTCGCCCACCATAGCGCTGGCCTCATCCGACAGAACCCGCTGATAGGTGCAGGTCTTCAGGAACTTGCCCACCCACAGCCCGCCGGTATAGCGCGCAGCCCCCCGCGTCGGCAGCGTGTGGTTCGTACCGATCACCTTGTCGCCATAAGCCACGTTGGTGCGCGAGCCAAGAAAGAGCGCTCCGTAATTGGTCATTTTACGCAGGAAGTAATCCGGGTCGCGCGTCATCACCTGGACATGTTCCGATGCGATCCTGTCGGCCTCGGCGACCATCTCATCCAGACTTTCGCAGACGATGACCTCGCCGAAATCCTTCCAAGCCTGCGCCGCGATCCCCGCCGTGGGCAGGATGGCCAACAACCGCTCCACCTCGTCGATGGTGGCGCGGGCGAGTGGTTCAGAATCCGTAAGCAGCACGGCAGGGCTGGTTGGCCCATGCTCGGCCTGACCGAGAAGATCGGTGGCGCACAGCTCTGCATCTACGCTGTCATCCGCGATCACCAGCGTTTCCGTGGGGCCTGCGAACAGGTCAATCCCCACTCGCCCGTAAAGTTGCCGCTTAGCTTCAGCCACATAGGCATTGCCGGGGCCAACGAGCATATCAACCGGCGCGATGCTTTCGGTGCCTAGTGCCATGGCACCCACAGCTTGCATCCCGCCCAACACATAGATCTCATCCGCGCCCGCCATATGCATGGCCGCCACGATGGCCGGATGCGGAGCGCCTTGGAACGGCGGGGCCGAGGCGATCACCCGCTTCACCCCTGCCACCTTGGCCGTTACCACCGACATATGGGCCGAAGCGACCATAGGATACTTCCCTCCGGGCACATAGCAGCCTACCGAATTCACAGGAATGTTGCGATGACCCAGCACCACGCCGGGTAAGGTTTCCACTTCGATATCCTGCAGGGCAGCGCGCTGATGACGCGCAAAGTTGCCCACCTGCTCCTGCGCGAAACGGATATCCTCTAGATCTCGGCGCGAAACTTGAGAAATTGCCTTTTCAATTTCGACCTCTGACAGGCGGAAGGTCCCGGGCTCCCACCCGTCGAACTGCTTTGACAGGGCACGCACTGCCGCGTCACCTTGGGCCTCGATGCAGGCCAGTGTGTCCTCAACCGTGCGTCGCACGGCGGCGTCAGCCTCGGCCCTCACCTCGGCGCGCATCGCAGTCTTTAGATGGCGAGCCATTGCAAAGTCTCCCTCTATCGCGCGGTCCAGCCGCCATCGATCCGCAGGCTATTGCCCGTAATCATTCGCGCCCCATCTGACGCCAGAAACACAACGCCCGCTGCCACATCCTCGGGCCGGGCCAATTCGCGCATCGGGATCATATCCAAAACGCTGTCGCGAAATGCGGGGTCGGCAAACATTGGTTCGGTCATCGGCGTCAGAACAAAGGTCGGCGCGACCGACACGACGCGCACGCCCGATGGAGCCAGTTCCACGGCCATGGCCTTGGTCAACCCTTCGATGGCATGCTTGGACATGCAATAAACCGTGCGCTTGGCCGCGCCGACATGCCCCATCTGCGAAGACATGTTAATAATCACGCCGCGCCCAGCACGGGTCATCGCCTGCGCGGCCGCCTGCGCAACCTTATAGGCCGACCGGATGTTTAGCCCGATCAGGTGATCCAGTGTCGCATCGTCCACATCGACCATCAGCATAGGCCGATTGCCGCCTGCATTATTCACCAGAATGTCCAAATCTGTCATTCCGGCGATGGCCTCATGTAGGGCCGCATCCTGCACATCACCCACCAACGCGATGATCTGGTTCGGTGCCTCAGCAACTAGACTGTCAAGATCGGCGCGCGTCCGCGAGACAGCCGTCACCCGTGCACCTTCGGCAACCAGAGCCTTCACAATGGCCCGGCCAAGGCCGCGCCCTGCCCCTGTCACCACTGCGTGCCGGCCTGCCAAAATACCTGTCATAGCTTGCCACAATCGCCTGTCAGACCCGCTAACCGGATGCCTTCCATCGCGCACAACTCGTCCAAATCGCCCGTATCTCCGCTCACCACAACTGCACCAATGATACGTCCCGCCGCATCGCGCAACAAAACACCGCCCGGATTGGGCACAAGCCGCCCGCCGGAAGCTGCGGCCAGCACAGTAAAGAAATTCGGGTTAGCAGCCGCACGGTCAAACAGTATCCGGCTGGGTAACCCCATCCCCAAGGCGCCGTAGGCTTTACCATTTGCGATCTCGCAGCGCAAAATACCGCTGTTATCAGACCGTTTCATGACCACGACATGGCCGCCCGCATCCAGCACAACCACCGTTAGAGGCTGCGCACCGTTTCTGCGCTCTGCGGCCAGAGTACCATCAGCCACAAGTTCCGCTTCGGCCAGTGTGACGCTCAAACTGCGCCCTCCGGCCCGGGGGCCATCTTCTGCAACACGGCAAACAGTGCGCCCGTGTCTTCCTTGTGCCGCCCTTGCGCTAAAGCCGCAGAATAGAATGGCAAGCTCGCAGCCATCAGGGGCACCGGGCAGGCAACTTCACGCGCGTAATCCATGATCAGCGCAAGATCCTTTTGATATACATCCATCTTCATTGTCGCAGGCTCATAGCGCCCTTCGATCATCAGGGGCGCGCGCACCTCGAACATCCGCGAGTTTCCAGCGCCCGACCGGATCGCTTCATAGACCATGCCGAGGTCCAGGCCAGACTTTTGCGCCAGCAGGAGCGCCTCGGCGGCCGCAAGGTTGTGGATTGTCACCAAAAGGTTCGCAACCAGCTTCAGCTTCATCCCCGCGCCGAAGGGGCCGACATGGCGGATATCCCGTGCCATCGCAGCAAAGACTGGCCTTAGCACCTCCACATCCGCCGCCTCACCACTCGCAAAGACCACCAAATCGCCGGTCGCCGCCTGGGCGCCAGTGCCGGAAACAGGGCAATCCAACAGCGCCACGCCCACCTCAGAACATGCCACCCGCACCGCTTCCTTCGCTTCGAGTGGTAGCGTGCCCATCTCGGCGATCACCATCCCCGCATGCAGGTGGGGCAGTATCTCGGCCACCACAGCATTCAGCGCCTTGACTGACGGTAGCGCCATCAGGATCACGTCCGCCCCCTTCGCCACCTCCGCTGCCGTCGCACATCCTCGGCCGCCGAGTATGTCCAGCGCTGCCCGCGCCGAAGGAACTGGATCAAAGCCCACCACCTCGGCACCAGCGCGGCGCAGGTTGGTGGCATAGGCCATACCCATGATGCCGAGCCCGATCACTCCAACGCGCTGCAGGATCATTCGCAGCCCTGCAGCCAGTCGGACAGCGCCGCATTGAAGGCCTCGGGGTCTTCCATGTTCGGAATGTGCGCAAGGCTTTCTAGAACGATAAGCCCAGCCCCCGGCGTTGCTGCCGCCATAGCTGCCATAGCCGCTTTTGGCGCGCCCGAATCCTCGGCGCCGACCAGATACTGAACCGGGGCCTGCATCGCCCCCAACTGACGCAAGTAATCCAGCCCCATCAAGGCTCTGGCACAACCGATGTAGCCCGCCGCCGATGTTGCACGAATCATCGCGGCAGCACGCGCCTTGGGAGCTTCGGCGCAAGCGGGAGTAAACCAGCGCGCCAAGGTGCCCTCCACGAGCGCATCTGTGCCCTTGGCCCGCACCACAGCGATCCGGTCGATCCAACCCTGTACGAAGGGCGGCGGATTGTCGGCCCGCGCGCAGCAGACCACCATACGCTTAACTCGGGTTGGATGTTTCAGACCAAGGCCTAGCGCCGTCATCCCACCAAGCGATAGCCCAATAACGTCGGCCTGTTTCGCCCCGACATGGTCTAGCACCGCCAGCATGTCAGTCACCAGAAGATCAAAGTCGTAGGCACCGTCCGACGCCGTGCTATGTCCATGCCCACGCGTGTCATAACGCACCACCCGGTAGTTGCGAATCAACACATTCATTTGGTCGTCCCACATCGTCAGATCAGCCGCCAGAGAGTTTGACAGCAGCAGCCAAGGCTTGCCCGCCGACCCATCCACCTGCGCTGAGAGGGTGGCCCCTGCCACTGGTACCGCGATCCTCGTCATTACGCAGCCTCGGCCGCAGCAGAATTCACCATCGGCAGCACCTTTTCCGCGAGCAGCACTTTGGACCGCCGCGCAAGTGTCACATCAGCCCAGTCATGCCCAGCGTAAAGCAATGTGCCAAACGGGCCGACTTGATCACGGAAGGTTAGGACTTCATCGGCCACCTTGTCGGGCGTGCCCCAGATCACCAGACGGTCCAGCACATAATCCAGCGTCACATCGTCATCCGACATGTTCGGATCATCCTTGAACAAGTTTGCCCGCCCGTTCTTCTTCAGCTTGGCCACAAGCGATTTGTAATAATGTACATAGGGCGACCCCGCCCCCCGCGCATATTCCCGCGCAGTTTTCAGGTCATCGGCAACGAAGATACTTTTCGCAACCCGCCAATTGCCAAAATCCACGGGCCTGCCACCTTCGGCACAGCCCGCAGCATAGCTGTCGCGATGCGTGGCCACGGCATCAGGAAGTTGGCAGAAATCGGATCCCAACCCCGCGCCGCCGCCGCCGACACACCCTTTGAGAACGGAGCCACGGCCGTCACCACGATGGGCGGATGCGGGCGCTGCAACGGCTTGCCGATCTTGCCCTGCCCGATCTCACCCATCAGGGTCCGCTCAGTTGAGATGTTCCAGTATTTGCCCCTCAGGTTATAGGGCGCTTCCTGCATCCACAGCGCCAAGACCATGTCGATGGCCTCCAAAAACATGGCGTTGCGGTCGTTATCTAGGTTTCCAAAAATCTCGGCATCCGACAACAGCCCGCCGGGGCTGATCCCAAAGTTGAACTTTCCGTCCAGGAGGTGGTCCAGCATCGCCAATTGGCTGGCGACATGTGCTGGATGGCTGTTTGGGAGGTTCACCGTGCCCGTACCCATGCGAATGTTTTTCACCCGGCCAGCCAGCGTGGCGATGAACAGGGCGCAAGAAGTGATGTTCTCCGCAAGGTCGGTTACATGCTCGCCGACATAGCCTTCGGCGAAGCCCAACTCATCGGCCAGAAGGAAAGCCTCCTGATCTTCACGCAAGCACTGACGCCAATCTTTGGTAAGCGGGTGGATTGGCATCGTGAAAAAGCCAAGCTGCATCGAATAACTCCAACGAGGTTTAGCGTCGAGGTTAGGCCAGCAGAGACTTCAGTGGAAATGATAATATATGATGACGTATATCAGATGATTTGATTGGCTTCAGGCGGCCCAATTAGCGTTGTCCATTCTTCATCGGCGCGCAGATACTCCTCTTCAAGATATCGCAGAAAGGCTGTCGCCGCCGCACTCATCGACTTACTTGCTGGTTCCATTACGACGTAATTGACCGTCAACTCTGGACCTATAATCGGGTGCAGCCATCGATCCCGGCCTTCAATGTCTTTGCGGCAGATCGTGGCCGGCAGCACCGTGGCATAATCCGACGTCGCCACCAATTCCAGCGTGGCAAACATCGCGTCCATATCGATGATTTTGCCCACCTCCAAACCTTTGGCGGCGATGAAATCATCAAGCTGATCCCGCCGAGCATTGCCCTTGGCAGGCAGCACCAAATGCAACGGGGTAATGTCTGCCAGCCGGACAGGGGCCAAGTGCGGGATCGCCCCGCCCGGGCGGCAAACCAGAAACTCGCGGTCTGTTCCCAATCGGCGGCTGCGCATCCCCGTTCGCCCGCCATCCTGCGGCACAACCACGAAATCCGCCTCACCTTCAGCCAGCCGGTCCATAAGTGCGGCAGAATAAGCCTCAACCACGGTCACATCCACATTCGGATGATCTACGATAAACCGGTTGATCGCAGGGGCCAAAACCCCGCGCGTGAATGTGGGCATCAAGCCAATCCGGACGGGCCCGCTGATCGTGCCCGATAGATTGCGCAACTCTGCCTCAGCCACATCAAGACGCCGCAAGATATCCACCGCCGTTTCGTATAACCGCTGGCCCGAGTATGTCGGCGTCACCCCGCGGGCCGAGCGTTCAAAGAGTGGCATGCCCAGGCTTGCTTCCAACTGCTTCATCTGCATCGACAATCCCGATTGGGTGGCATGCAACCGCACCGCAGCGCGGTTGAACGAGCCTTCCTCGTAGATCCCCACAAATGTCACCAATTGCCTAAAGTTCATGATTATCATCCTGACTGATATCTGCGGACATATATTATTGTTTCTCGTGATGGATCGCCAAGGCTATTTTGCATAACAATATCGAGCAACGGGGCCAAAATGAGCATTCCAAATCCTAACCTAGCCGATAGCAGCGCAGAAGACCTGCGACCTTGCGATCCGGCCATATATCGCGAAGTGATGGGCACCTTCGCGACCGGCGTAACCGTCATGACGCTTGGCCGCGCAGATGGCTTTCGCCTCGGCGTTACCGCCAGCTCTTTCAACACCGTCTCGCTTGATCCGCCGCTGATTCTTTGGAGCCTCGCGCTCAAAGCCCCAAGCCTTGGCGAATTCCGCAGCCATGACTTGTTCGGTGTCAGCGTCCTCGCCGCCAGCCAAAAAGATATAGCCTTACAATTCGCCCGCCCCGCAGAAGACAAATTCGCTGGCGTCCAAATCGTGAAAGGCACGCATGGCCTACCGTTGATCGCGGGCGCGCTGGCACACATAGAATGCCGCACTGTGGCGCGCTATCTAGGTGGCGATCATGAGATTATGCTGGGCCAGGTACTGACTCTACGCCGCGCACATCACGCCCCCTTGGTCTTTCAGAATGGCGCTTTCCAGAGTCTGAGCGGCACTTAATCTAGCAGCAAAGGCTGGTTCGGGCTGCGCTTATCCTCAACAGTCGTAAAGCTTAGCACTGTGCTGCCAATGTTTTCAAGATCATGAGTCATGAACTCACCCGGACCGAAATGCATATGGCGCGTGTCACCCGGTGCATAGTCAACCTCTACCACGCGCCCATCAAGGTTGCGCGACCGCGCCTGCCCCGCTGAAGTCGCGACCCAGAAATAATTGAGTACATGGGTATGGAACGACAAACGCTCGCCGGGCTTTATCTCGATCAACCAAATGCGATATTCGCCGGTTTCATTTACCAAACGAGACCCAACTTGCCCGTTATTCCGGGCGCGCGAAGCTTCGTTTACAAGATCAGCAGACCAATGGGGTGCATTGGGATCAGTATGGCAATGCATCAAAGCACTCCGTTGCACTTAGCGCTGATTATTTATAGTATGATAAATAGTCGTATAAATCAAGGAAGCACGCATGTCGCCGCGCGCGATAATTTGTGGTGGCTCGATCGGAGGGCTGTTCTGCGCCAGCTTACTCCGTCGTGCGGGATGGACCACTCTGGTTCTGGAACGCTCGCGCACTGAACTCGCTGGCCGCGGCGCCGGCATCGTCACCCATGATCTGCTAATCAACTTGATCGCCAAAACCGGGGCCTCGATCACCGATCTGGGAGTGCAAGTCCAAGACCGCGTCGCATTTGATATTGCGGGCGACCGTGTCGCAACCATGCCTATACCCCAGATCGTCACATCCTGGGATCGCGTCCATTCGCTACTGCGCGCCCTGGTGCCTAATGGCAGCTATCTGCTCAATAAGGCTGTCGACCGCTATGACGACCATGGCGACAGCGTTTCCTTGACCTGCGAAGATGGGAGTCAGTTTGATGCCGATATTGTGATCGGCGCCGATGGCTTTCGGTCCGCCCTGCGGGCTCAGATGCAGCCTGCAGTGCAGCCCGTCTATTCTGGCTATGTCGTTTGGCGCTGCCTTGCGCATGAATCCGACCTGCCCCCTGACCTACGCGATCGGATATTCGACAGCTTCGGATTCTTCCTGCCCCAAGGGACACAAATCCTTGGCTATCCCATCGCCGGTCCGGGCAATGATCTGCGTCCCGGTCATCGGCGCTATAACTTTGTCTGGTACGCACCCGTCGATGCCACCGAACTGGCCGACATGCTGACCGATCCCTCAGGCACCCAGCACGCCGTCACAATCCCCCCACCTCTTGTGCGCGATGAAGTGCTGGCCCGGATGCACGCCTTCGCCCGCGCCCATCTGGCGCGCCCCTTTCTTGATCTGCTCGCCAGCTCGGAACGGCCCTTTTTTACTCCGATCTACGATCACCTGGCACCACACTTCGCTGATGGCCGTGTTGCTTTGGTCGGTGATGCCGCCTGTGTCGCCCGCCCGCATGTAGGCATGGGCGTGACCAAGGCAGCGGCCGATGCCGAGGCGCTGGCCCGCCACCTCTCAGAGGCTCCAGCCCTGGACGCCTTGCAGGCCTATGCCAGGGAACGCCAAGCCGCAGCCGCCTTGGCCCATGCCACTGCGCAACGTCTGGGCAGCTACATCTTTGCCGCCCCAGCTAAGGGTAGCAACCACGATGGCCGCAACAACCCCAACCTCGCCCGCATCTTGGCAGAGACGGCGGTAGTTCCCGCCGCCTCTGACCATCCGGTTACTTGATGGCCTGCGGGTTGATCGGTGATCCGCAACCACCCGGGACGTTCATAGGTGGCGCGCAGAAAAAGAACTCATAGACCCCATCAGCCGCGCAATCCTCGGCCAATTCCTTGACATAGAAGATTTCGCCCATCGTGATCCCGATCGCCGGGATGACCACCCAATGCCATGGTTGGTTTGCCTCATCCGTCTCATTCGGACGCACTTCGCATCCCCAGGTATCAGCACAAATCGCTGCGATATCGTGCTCGCGGATCCAATAGGCGGTCTCAAAAGCTAAGCCCGGCGCATCGCCACCAGCATAGCCGGTCCAATCGCCACTTTCCAAGCAGCGCTCCTGATGGCCAGTCCGCACAATGACAAAATCACCGCGTCGCACCTCAACCCCATGCGCCGCCGCCGTGGCGTTCAGGTCGGCGTTGGTCACAGGATAGCCATCGGGTAGCGAGTCCACTCCCTTCCAGCGCGCCACATCCAGCAGCACACCACGCCCCACCATCTTGTCGCGCGTGTGCTCGATGCCATTCTTCTTGGCACCCTGAACATCGACAAGTGTGGCTGGATAACCGTTCCACATCTTGTCATCCAAAAAGATATGCGCCAGCGCATCCCATTGCGTCGAACACTGCATCGGCAGGTTAATCGCGTCATCAGCATAACGCAGATAGGCTTTGCCATCGCCATCCTGCACCCCGGCCACGGCATCCGTTCCCGTCGCCAGCATCTGATGGATCGGGTTCCAGCGCCCACCAAACAACCCTGACTGAATCTTCTGATCGAGCGGAAGCCCAAGCGCAAATGTTTTGCCCCGCTTAACCAATTTGGCCGCCGCCGCGACATCTTCGGGCCCTACAAGATTCAACGTGCCAATCTGGTCATCTGGTCCCCATCGGCCCCAGTTCGACAATTGCCTCGCAGCTTCATAAATCCTGTCACGGTTTAGTTTTGCTGACATTTCCAAGACCTCCGCTATCAACGCCGGCAGCAGCGCCGCAATTTATCGTACGATAAAGATAACGACTTAAGCACGCAACTTAATTGAGCGCTTTTCTTGAGTGCAGCAGATTCTGTTCTTCTGACCGGAATCAGATCTGAGCCACACGGCCCTCTCGGAAGGCAGCGGGCGCGTGGCGTGGCGAACGTGAATTTTTGGCGTTCCCCCAGGGCCTCGACCTGCGCGCCCCACTCACCGTACGGCGTACTTAGCTCAGACCATAGTAGAAAAAATCTAAACAAAATACTTATAATCCAATATATTGGCGTAGAACAGCTGGCAACTTGAGTTCAGGTTCCAGCAAACAATTCAGATTTTTATTCTACCTCACACCAGCAGATTAAGGCGTTTACAACAACGAAAAAAAACAGCAGCTTCCATGCGCTTTGGATCAGTCTGACGGGCCTATCAACAAATTCCGTGGACTTTTGACAGCTTAAACGTTGGGCTATGCGCGGAAAGGCACCAAGCACATGGTGGATAAAAGAGGGGCGAATATGTCGATCGGCACCGTTCAAGATCTGGCAGGTGCGCTGCGCGATGGGCGCCGAGACCCGGTTGATCTGGTGGCTGAAGTCTTTGATCGCATAGACCGGCACAACGATCCCGCATTGTTCATCCGCAGCCTTCGTCCCCGCGCCGAGGCTGAGGCACGCGCGGCACGCGAAAGGCTGCGCGCGGGCAATCCTGCCAGTCTGGTTGATGGTGTGCCTTTGGCATGGAAGGATCTGTTTGATCTCAAAGGCTCAGTGACCACCGCAGGCTCGATCGTGTTGCGCGATGCGGCGCCAGCGACAGCAGATGCGGCCCTAGTTAACGCTGCCCTGCGCGCCGGTATGGTCAGCGTGGGCGCGGTCAACATGACCGAGTTTGCTTATTCTGGGATTGGACTGAACCCACATTACGGCACTCCACGTAACCCCTGTGATCCAAAGATCGCGCGTGCTCCCGGCGGATCGTCATCGGGCTGTGGGGCCGTGGTGGCGGCTGGTATAGTGCCAGTCGCGATTGGCACTGACACAGGCGGCTCTGTTCGAATTCCGGCTAGCTTCAATGGAGTCGTTGGCTTCAAGACCTCAACCGGGCATTATCCGATGAAGGGAGTTTTCCCGCTGGCGCGCACCCTTGATACGCTGGGCCCTTTGGCGCAGAGCGTAGCTGATTGTGTGCTGACCGACGCTGCCTTGCGAGGCCTGGCCGCACCCACAGTCGTTGCAGCGCCGCTTGATGCGCTGGATTTGGTCATCCCTGACCGCTTCATGTTCGATGATCTTGCAACAGCTGTCGCGTCGAACTTTGATGCCGCTGTGGGTCGGCTCACAAAGGCCGGCGTACGGGTGCGTGCAATCGCGTTACCCGAACTGCATGAGGTTTCCGCGCTGATGGGGCGGTATGGTCCTTTCACCTCGGCCGAGGCGATGGATGTCCACAAGGAACGCCTTGCCGGGCCAGAGGTCACCCGTATCGATCCGCGCGTTGTGCGCCGAATACGCATGGCCGACGCGATGTCAGCAGTCGATCTTATCCGCCTGACCGAAGGGCGGCTTGAGTGGATCGCCCGGCTCAACGCGCGCCTCGGCAATGCAATTCTTATCGCACCAACGACTCCATCGGTCGCCATGCCAATTGCGTCGCTTGAGGCGGATGTTGAGGTGTTCTTTCACCATAACGCTCGCACACTTCGCAACACGGCCATCGGAAACTTTCTAGATTGGTGCGGCATGTCCATCCCAAATGGGACAGACAGTGACGGCATGCCGACCGGCTTCATGATGTGCGCCCAGCATGGGCAGGACCGCGCTATGCTTGCGGCTGGGCTTGCCATCGAACCCCTTGTGCGCGGCGAATCATGAAAAATCACAGTAATGGTAATGCAGTGAAAGCAGCATCTTTATCTCTCCCCTGATGACCGAACAAAACCCGACCTAGAGCAGTTCGGGTTCTGCACTCATTTGCCTTCGATTCATTGCCCTATCCGGAGCGCTGCAGGTTCATATGGCCAGCAGAGTTTGGAGCCTATCCGCGTCCCTTTCTTCCCCGACCTAAGCGTCAGCAAGTCAAAAGCCTGCTCGGGGAGCCTAGAGCGTTTCGGCTTTATCCTAATAGACTCGCCTCGAAGTGAAAGCAGTCATGCGATCTTCCGATGTGAACATGTTTCAGAAATCGACAACAGCTTCCAGTGGATCGGTCTGGGTGCTTCGATGCTGCACTGGGATCTTTTGAGCTTTGTGACCGCCAGCTTTTTTTGGGTTGGGTCAGCCGAGTGTGGCGGCAGATCAAGGCACCGTCACTTTACCGCTCGCATCACTAAAGAGCCTTGAAGGCGAGGTGCTCAAGAATGACCGCGGGGCTGGGCTTCATTGACAGTGCGAACACGTCAGGAGTGCACGCAGTGAGGGCGTGTCCCAGTCCTTCGCGCCCCAGAACTCCCAAGCTAACATCAGACCGCGCGAGGAACAGCTCTGTGTCCGAACGCCCAAGTTGGGCGCAATCCTCACGGCAAAGTGCAGCAATCGGCACGCCGGCATCTCCCTGACGCGCGATGGCTATGATCTAAGCCAATGTTTATCTGCTTGTGTTCCTTCAAATTCTCATAGTTCACGTTGTCGCCGAGCTTCTACCATCACACCCCCTTTGGTTGCCGGCCCGGATGCCCCCCTTCAAATCAAGTTATGGACATCGAAACACAAGCAGAGGCATATGCTGCAGCGGCTGCCTCTCGATATTCTCGGGGTTTGGCGCATAAGAGCAGATCCTGCTGGACAGCGGTACCGCAGAGCAGCACTTACACTGGGAAACCGAGCATGACTAAGCCTCTCGCCAAGCAATCACCTGCCAAACCTTCGCGTCCACGGCAGACGCGCTTGTCGCCAGACGACCGCAGGCGAGAATTGCTCGATGCCGCGATTCTCTACTTTGCCGAGGAAGGCTTCGACGGCGGCACGCGCGGTCTCGCAAAAAGGCTCGGAATAACTCAGCCACTTCTCTATCGCTATTTTTCATCAAAGGAAGACCTAGTGAACGAAGTGTATAGGGCGGTGTATTTGGATCGGTGGCAAGCCGACTGGGAAACTACGATTCTCAACCGAGATCGCCCCATCGAGGATCGGCTACTGGAGTTTTATCGAGGCTACACGGATCTGATTTTTGACCGAAACTGGATGAGAATATTTTTTTTCGCGGGACTAAAGGGTTTAGACCTCAACAAGCGTTACATAAAGCGCGTTGAGACCGTTCTTTTGACCCCAATTTGGGCTGAAACCTCCATTGCATTGGGAGTTACGATGAAAGGGCATACGACAGAATATCCACACGATCTGGTCTGGCAAATGCATGGAGCGATTCTGTATCATGGTATCCGGAAGCACATATATGCAGATTGCACCGTAGACATTGAACGCACCATTTTGGTCGCGGTACAAACTTACCTGTCAGCCGCTCGCGCGACGATTGCCTGACTAATCAGAACAAGCGGCGGCCACTCATGGCACCAAAATGATACAACCCGTAGTCTTGCGGCCCGAGAGAGCATCGTGGGCTAGAGCTACTTGCTCAAGTGGCAGTTTGAGGTCGATTCGGGCCTTGATTGCTCCTCGTCTAATCATGTCAAAAAGCTCGGCTGCTGCCTTCTGAAGCCAAGAACGCGAGGCAGTGTAGTGAAACAGTGATGGTCGCGTCACCCGAAGAGACCCGCGGGCCAAATGGCTCACGCGCAGATTGTCGGGGGCTCCCGACGACTGGCCGAAACATACTAGCGTGCCGAACTTAGTGAGACACTCAACTGATTGGATGACGGTAGCAAGGCCAACGCTGTCAAACGCTGCTGCAACACCTTTTCCATCAGTGAGTTCCTTTACGAGCCCGACAAAATCCTGCGTTTGATAGTCGCAAACTGCTTCATACCCATGACCGAGCGCCAACGCCACCTTTTCAGAACCACCCGCAGTACCGATAGCCCGCACACCTTTGGTCGCAAGCCATTGGCCAGCCAAAAGCCCGACACCCCCTGCCGCCGCATGAAACAGCACGGTTTCTCCACGCTGCGCGGGGTATGAATCATGTATCAGGTAATAGGCCGTCAGACCTTTCAGCATTACTGCTGCAGCAATATCAAATGGGATGTCATCTGGCAAAGCCACCACATGCTCGATAGGAACGGCGCGGTGCGTTGAATACGAACCATTGGGTAAGGTATAAGCCACACGCTGGCCTTTAGAAACGCCAGTCACCCCATCTCCAATAGCCTCTACTATCCCAGCCCCTTCGCTCCCAAGAACCAAGGCCTTGTTCACCGGCCAAGGGTACTCCCCTTGGCGAAAATAGATATCAATAAAGTTGACACCAATTGCCTCGTGTCGGATCAGTACGCTACCTGGACCAGGTGTTGGAGTGGGACGGTTGACACGCTGCAAAACAGATGTGTCGCCTGGTTGGCGAGCGATTATGGCATAGGACATGCTTGCGTTCCTTATCTGCTTTGCTTTGTCTATTTGACTGTAACATATCACAACGGCATCATCCTAGAAAACATGGTTGCAAACCGTCTAGGTGGAGTGCCCCCACTGAAGTGGTCCACCAACTGGGATATGATGATCCCACTTTTTGGAGGACCAGAAGATGGCTGGAAAGCGAGAGAAGCCGGAAGACATTGTTTTGAAGCTTCGGCAGGTTGAGGTGCTGCAGGGTCAGGGCAAGTCGGTTCAGAATTGAGGGCCTCCGCGACACCCAAAAAGTTGAGAGGCCTGGTCGCGCACACGCCTACCAATCGGACCATTCAGCTTGGGAACTGCGGCGGGACGGCACTTGGCTCTTGCGGCTTGGGGTCGGGCAGAGGGATCGGGATGCCCCGGGAAACGCGGTGGAATTGGGAATAGGCGGTGACTGAGGATGCGACGTGTTCGGACCAGCGCTGTGACTGAACACAGCCAACTCAGTCAGGAAGCGGCCGCTTCATTGTCCATGTCGGAAGGACTGGCGGCTATGGGCGCAGGCAGCGCTCCCCGGTTGAACCGGGCGGCCCTTCTGGCCAGGATCCGCGCAGACCCGGCCCCGGTCATCGTGATCGAGGCACCCGCGGGCATGGGCAAGAGCTGGCTTCTGGCCGACCTGGCGGGCGACAAGCCCATTGCCCGAGGCGACCAGCCCTTCGACGAGGCACAGTTCTGGGACGTGCCCAACGTGGCCCTGACCGGCAGTCTGCCGGACAGACGGTTGGTCATTGCCAAGCGCCCGGATACGGCAATTCCCGAGCTAGCCAGGGCCGAAGTCTATGGACGTGTCAGCCGCTATGGCACCGCCGACCTTCTGTTCACGGCCGACGATCTGGCGGCCCTGCCGGGTGCAGAGGCGCTGATGGCGCGCACGGGGGGCTGGCCCTGCCTGCTGCCGGTTGTGCTGTCGGGCAAAGTCGGCTCGGGGGCCATTGCCAAGTTTCTGCAAGAGGACCTTCTGGGGCAGATCCCATCCGCGGGGCTGGTGGCCTTCCAAACCTATCTGAGCGATCCGGGCGCCGAACATGACGTGGGCCTTCTGACCGGCTTGCCGTTCGTGGGCGGCAAGGTCTTGCACCCTGCATTGGCCGCGGTGCGGCAGCCCTTGCTAAGTGCCCTGCGGGCACTGCTGGCCGCCCGCATGACCAACCCGCAGGAGGCCCGCGCGATCGCCGTGGCGCAGGTGGCACTGGGCCAGATGCCGGAAGCCATCGCGATTTTTCAGGTCACTGGGGCCTGGCAGTCGGCGCTTCAGACCCTTGAGGCTGCAGGCGGGCCGTTCTTCATTCATCGTTTCGGCTCGGTTGCCTTCGACCGGATTCTTTCCGCTTTCCCCCCCGACATGGCCATGACCGAGGAAACGCTGGTCCTGTGCCGCGCGATCCAGGCCATCAAGCGTGGGGAGTTTCCATTGACGCGGCGCATCCTGATCGAACGGTATGGTGCTGTTGCGGCCGACGCCCACGCCGTGCTGACCGACCGTACGCGCCATTCGCTGCAGTTCCGTTTCTTCCGCCTTCTGCTGCGGACCTGGGAGGACTTCGATCTCGACCTCAGGCTTCTGGATGATGCCTATGCGCTTCTGGCCGAACTTTCTGCCGAGGATGACCTGCGCCGCGGTTCTTTCTACAACGCCGTGCTGGAGTTCTACATTCGCGCGCGGCGATTTGCCGAAGCTGACCATGCCGCCAGCCGCGCGGCAACCCACTATGCCCGCACAGGGATCCCGATCCTGTCGTTTTATATCGACCTGCACCGGGCGGTCATCCGCCTTTTCATGGGTGAACCCGCCGGCGCGCGGCAGCACAGTGCGGCCGCACGGGCCCATCTCCAGGCGGCCGGCCACGAAAGCCCCGGCGATGCACGGCTTCTGACATTGCTGGACGCGTGTATCGAATACGAATTTGGCCATGCCGATGCGCTGACGCGGTTTCTTTCGCTGGAGCTCGATGCGTTTGCCCAAGGGGAAATCTGGCCCTCGCTGGTGGAACTGTCCCTAATCTACGGCTCCCAAGCCCTGGGAGAGCACTATTCCACCATGGCGGCGCGATCCTTTCTGGACCGCTGGCGGGTCACGCAGAAACGGTCGTCGCAGTTCCAGACCTTGATCGACGTCCGCGAGGTTACCGTGCTTCAGAACGGCAACCGCTGGGCCGAGGCGGCGCACAAGGCGGCGGACCTGCGATCGCGGATTACTCTCGGGTTCGTGCAGGCCGGTGAGGGACTGAGCGATCTGCATGACCGGGACGAGACGGCGATGGCGCTGGTCTGGCTGCGCCAGATGGCTCAGGTGACGCCGACGCGACCCGGGCTTCAGCACCTGATCGACCGGATGCTGGACAACCCGCACCTGACCGCGCGCCAAAGGGGCGGGGCCGAAATCTGGCGGGCCCATGTGCTGCGCCGCCAAAGGCAGGGCGCCGCTGCGCAGGCGCAACTTGCCCGGACGTTGGCGCGGGCCGCAATGGCGGGATCGGTCGCAATCCTTGGTGAAGAACGCGCCTTCCTGTCCGAACTGACGGCCACGCCACGCCTGCGCGATACCCTTGAACGCAGCGAACCGGTGCGCCGCTTGCTGAAACGGGCTACCGAGGCCGGACTGGGCCGGCTGAATCGTGGACAGGCGGCAGGGCTAACCCGGCAGGAAACCCGCATCCTGCATGCCCTGTCGGAAGGGGCCGCCAACAAGGCCATCGCCAACATGCTGGGTCTTTCCGAGGCGACCGTGAAATTCCACCTGGCCAACCTGTACCGCAAGCTTGGTTGCACTTCGCGCAGTGACGCGGTCAAGGCCGCCCATGCCATGAGCATCGTCTCCTGACGGTTCGCCACGCGCCGGATCTTCTTGTTCTGAAATGCCTCAGGGTGGGGCGGTCGGCGCGGCGGCACCCTGCTTCGTGCCGTGTACGATCCAAAACCTAGCCATTTTGTACGAAAACCTATCCGTCCACCCCATTGCCGCAGAGGCATTCGCGGACCCATGCTAGCCGCAAATAAGGGGCAGAACGCCCCGACCCATCCATGACAGTCCACAGGGGGAAGACGATGACCAAACGCTTTCTTGCGACTACGGCAACTCTGGCCTTTGCTACTGCCCTAATGGCAGGTCCCGCAGCGGCGCAAAATGTCGTAACGATGAACACGGTGCAGATCTTTGGCACGATCGATCCTGCCAAGATCAGCGACTATACCGACTATATGGCTGCCGTGAACCTTTACGACAGTCTTGTCACGGTCGACAGTTCGGGCAACCTGATCCCGCAGATCGCAGAAAGCTGGGTCGTCTCGCCCGATGCGACCGAAGTGACGTTCAAGCTGCGGGCCGACGCGACCTTTACCGATGGCACGCCGATCCTTGCGTCTGATGTTGTCTATTCCTTTGAACGCCTGCTGCGCATCAATCAGGGGCCGGCCAACCTCTTTGCCGGCGTGGTCGAGCCCGGTGCCGTGACTGCTGTCGATGACACGACCGTCAGCTTCAAGCTCTCCAAGACCTTCGCCCCCTTCATGGCGACCGTCCCTGCCCTGATGATCGTGAATGCCGATCTGGTCGAGTCCAACAAGGGCGCAGATGACGGGCAGACCTGGCTCGCCGACAATGTCGCAGGTTCCGGGGCCTATCTGCTGGACAGCTGGGACCGCGGCAGCCAGATGGTGATCAAGCGCTATGCGGATTATTACGGCGAATTCCTAGAAAATCCGATCGACGAAGTGCGCTGGATCATCACGAATGACGAGGCGACGGTGAAGGCGCTGGCCGCTTCGGGCGAACTGACGATGTCCTCGCCGTTCCAGTCGCCCGATACTCACAAGGCACTGGTCGACATGGGCCGTTTCCGGATGGAAAGCCAGCCAACGACGACGGCGTTCTACCTCAAGCTGAATTCGAAATCCGCGCCGACGGATGATATCCACATCCGCCGCGCCATCGCCTACGCCACTGACTACGCCACGATCCGCGAAGTGATCTTCCCGGGCGAACCGATGACAACGGTCCTGCCCGCGGGTTTTGCAGATTTCTGGAATGCCGACGTGCCCGCCCCGACCTTTGATATGGCAAAGGCGGCCGAGGAAGTGGCGCTGTCGTCCTATGCCGGGCAGCAGATCCCGATCACGCTGTCCTATGTCGCAGGTACCCTGTTCGAGGAGGAGATTAGCCTTCTGATGCAGGCCAACCTGGAAAGCCTTGGCTTTGTGGTCACCCAGCAGCCCGAACCCTGGAACCGCGTGACTGAGATCGCGGCGGATGTGGCGACCACGCCCAACGTCAACCAGATCTTCTTTGGCCCGACCTACCCAAGCCCGGACTCGATGTTCTTCACCCAGTTCCATTCGGCGGCGGCGGGCACTTGGGCCTCGATGGAATGGCTGCAGGATCCGGCGATCGACGCCCTGATCGATCAGGCGCGGGCGACAGGGGACGTGGCCGAACAGGCGCGGCTTTACAAGGAAGTGCAGGCGCTGATGGCCGAGAATGGCGTGGCGGTGCCGTTGCTGGCGCAGACCGTCCAGCACACATGGACAAGTGCCTGCAGGGCTTCAGTGCCGTGCCGATGCAGTCCTTCGACTATGACATGGTGCGTTACAGCTGGTCCTGCCCTTGATCCGCTGACGGAGGCGCGGGCGCGCCAAGGGCCTGCCCTCCAGTGCGCCCGCGCCTCCGGTGCGACACAGCCAATATGGTGAAAGCAGAAAAGTGCCGGGCCGAAGAGCCCGCCGGGTCTGACTGAAGGATCGGCTGACATGGAATTTCTCGGCTTCCTTGCGCGACGGCTTGCTTGGTCGCTTTTGGTGCTGTTCGGGTTGTCCGTCGTTATCTTTGTGATCGCGCGGGTGGTGCCCGGTGATCCCGCACGCATGGCTCTGGGTCCTCGGGCAAGCGCCGAGCAGGTAGCCGACCTGCAAGAGAAACTTGGGCTGAACCTGCCGCTCTACCAGCAATACGCGCGCTTTGTGGGCGGCCTTGCACGGGGCGAGCTGGGGCAGTCGCTGTTGACCGAGCGATCCGTGAACCTCGATATTCGCACGACATTCCCGGCGACGCTGGAACTGGTCTTGGCGACCGTCTTCATTGCATTTCTGTTCGGCGTGCCTCTCGGGGTGGCAGCAGCGCGTTGGAAGGACCGATGGCCCGATAACCTTGTACGGGCCTTTGCGATCGTGGCGGCGGTCATGCCGACCTTCTTCATCGCGCTGTTGCTGCAGGTGCTGGCTGGTTATGTCCTGCAGATCTTGCCTACGACAGGGCAACTGCCGACCGGGACCGAGTTCGAAGCCAATATCACCGGGCTACTAATCGTCGATGCATTGCTTACCGGCGATCTTAATGTGGCGTTCGAGGCGATGCGGCACCTGTTGCTGCCGGCGCTTGCTCTGTCGCTGGCCACGATGGGCCAGGTGGCACGGATCACGCGGGCCTCGATGATCGACGTGTCGCGGCAAGATTACATCGAGGCGGCGCGGGCCTTTGGCGTGCCGGACCGGGTGCGCCTGTTCAAGTACCAGTTGCGCCCCGCCTTCGTGCCGCCGCTGACGATCATGGGGCTTGAGTTCGCCTCGCTGATCGGCGGGGCCTTCGTGGTCGAGCTGATCTTTTCCTGGCCGGGCATGGCCGCCTATGGCATACGCGCCATTACGCAAAAGGATCTGAACGCGATCATGGGCGTGGTCATGGTGTCGGGGCTGTTCTTTGTGATGGTCAACCTTTTGATCGACGTTCTTGTCGGGTTTGTCGATCCGCGCATCCGGATCAGGGGGCGGCGGGCATGAGCGAATTGGCCGCACTGTCGAACAGCTATCAGAATTGGTACCGGTTCAGCCGAAACCCCACGGCCGTGATCGGGCTGTTGATCGTCGTGTTGTCGTTGCTGGCGGCGCTGCTGGCACCCTATATCACGCCCTTTCCAGACCATGTCGGAGCCATTGTCGACTTTCGCAACCGCCATCAGCCACCCAGTCTGGAGCATTGGTTCGGAACCGACAACGTCGGGCGGGATATTCTGACGCGCGTCATCTTTGGTCTGAGAGTATCGCTGATGCTGGCCTTCGTCGTGCTGGTCATCGCAGTGCCCTTCGGCACGGCGATGGGCCTTCTGGCCGGCTATTTCGGCGGCTGGACCGAGATCGTCATCATGCGACTGACCGACATTGCGCTGGCCCTGCCGCCGTTGATCATGGCACTTGCGGTCGCGGCGGTGCTGGAACCTTCCTTGATGAACGCGATGCTGGCCATCGCGTCGCTGTGGTGGACCTGGCACACGCGGCTCGTCTATTCGATGGTTCGCCAGATCAGGGCGTTGGAATATGTCGAGGCAGCCGAGACTTTGGGCGCATCGAAAACCCATATCCTGTTTCGCGAAATCCTGCCCAACTGCGTCTCGGCCATCGCCGTCAAGACATCGCTCGATGCCGGGTTCGTCATCCTGATCGGGGCATCGCTGTCGTTTCTAGGCCTCGGCATCCAGCCGCCGACACCTGATTTGGGCACCATGGTTTCGGACGGCGCATCCTTCCTGCCCGATTATTGGTGGGAATCCCTGTTGCCGGGGACGGCGATCCTGTTCGTGGCTCTGGGGTTCAACCTTTTGGGGGACGGCCTGCGCGATCTGTTCGACGTGGAGGACGTGCGATGACGGCGCTTCTGTCGGTTCAGGGGCTGTCGGTCAGCTTTTCCACCTATGGCCGCACGGTCGAGGTTCTGAAAGCGGTCAGCCTTGAGGTGCCGCAAGGCGCGCAGGTTGCGCTGGTGGGCGAAAGCGGGTCGGGCAAGTCGGTGACGATGAAGGTGATCATGGGCCTTCTGGCGCAACCGCCCGCACGCATTCATGCCGGCCGGATCATGTTTGACGGCCGCGATCTGCTGACCCTGCCGGAACGCGAACGCGTGGCCCTGCGCGGCACGGCGATGAGCATGGTGTTCCAGGATCCGATGTCATCGCTGAACCCGGTCTGGACGATCGAGGATCAGCTGACCACGATCCTGAAATATGCCGATCGGAGGCTGGGCCGCGACCGTGACCGGCGCGGACGCCGTGCGCGTGTGATCGAGGTGCTGGCCCAGGTCCGCATGCGCGACCCCGAACGCGTGGCGCAAAGCTTTCCGATCATGCTGTCGGGCGGCATGCGCCAAAGGGTGCTGATCGCGATGGCCCTTCTGTCCGAACCCAGGTTGCTGATCGCGGATGAACCCGGCACTGCGCTGGACGTGACGACGCAGGCCCAGATCCTGAAGCTGCTGCGCGATTTGGTCGAGACGCAGGGGCTGGCGCTGCTGATGATAACGCACAACCTTGGCGTGGTGCGCGAAACGTCGAACTATGTATATGTGATGAACAAGGGCGAGATTGTCGAGGAAGGCCCGACTGCCGGGCTTTTCGCCGCCCCCCGACAGCAATACACGCGAGACCTGATTGCCGCAGTGCCCCGCCTGACCGGACGGGTGACATCATGACGGTGGCATTGGAAATCCGCGATCTGGTCAAGACCTATCCCGTTCGGAATGCCTTTGGCCGGGTTTCCGGCGAAGTGCGGGCGGTGGATGGCGTGTCGTTCACGATTCCCTCGGGCGGGGTTTACGGGCTTGCGGGGGAATCCGGGTCGGGCAAATCCACCATCGCACGAATGATCATGGGCCTGACCGCGCCGGATTCGGGTGACATCCTGATCGACGGCACCTCGATTCTGGGCACGCGCGACCGCGCCAGGGTCCAGATGGTGTTCCAGAACCCCGGTGCATCGCTCAACCCGCGTCGAACCGTGGGCCAGTCGATCATGGTGCCGCTGGTGGCGCATCGGCAGAGCGGCGACCATACTGGGCGGATTGGCGATCTTCTGGACATGGTGCATCTGCCACGGCATTTCACGGACCGCTATCCGCATGAACTGTCGGGCGGTCAGAAGCAGCGTGTGGCCATTGCCCGCGCCCTTGCCGTAAGCCCGCGGCTTCTCGTGCTGGACGAACCGACCTCGGCGCTTGACGTGTCGGTGCAGGCAAAGGTTATCGATCTGCTCGAGGAACTCGGTCGGCGGTTGGGCCTGACCTACCTGTTCATCAGCCACGACCTCTCGCTCATGCGCAACTTTGCGCAGACGGTGGGCGTTCTTTACCTCGGCAAGATCGTCGAGACGGGCCCTGCGGACCAGGTCTTTGAACGGCCCGAACATGACTATACGCGCCTGCTGCTTGCCTCGGTTCCGGTCATTTCGGCCGAAGAGGCGGCGATGCGTCCCGTGATCCCCCTGATAAACGGCGAAATGCCGACCGCCAAAGATTTGATGGCCCTGCGTGCGGGGCTGAACGCAAAGGAAACAGCGAGATGATCCGTATCGGAATCGATGTCGGCGGCACAAATACCGATGCCGTGCTGATGGATGGCAAGACCGTTCTGGCCGGCGTCAAAGCGCCCACTTCGCCCGACGTGATGACGGGAGTCGTCCAGGCGCTGCGAGATGTGCTGGCGTCCGCCAAGACCACGGCGGACAAGGTGGATGTCGTTATGATCGGCACCACGCATTTCACCAATGCCGTGGTCCAGCGCCGCGACCTAGCCCCGGTTGCGGCGGTGCGCCTTTGCCTGCCCGCCACGGCCAGCTTGCCGCCGATGGTGGACTGGCCCGAGGACCTGCGCGATGTCCTCGGAAACCACTGGTATCTGGCGCATGGCGGAAACGAATTCGACGGACGGGTGATCTCAAAGCTCGACGAGGAAGAGCTTCTGGGGATCGCCGACGACATCCGTGCCAAGGGCATCAAGTCGGTGGCGATCACATCGGTCTTTTCGCCAGTCTCGTCCGAGTTCGAAAAGCAGGCAGGAGAGATCCTGGGACGGGCATTGCCCGATACCCATATCACCCTTTCGGCCGATATCGGCCGGATCGGCCTGCTGGAACGCGAGAATGCAGCGATCATGAACGCCTGCCTTCGCGACCTGTCACAGCACGTGGTCGAGGCGTTCCGAGGGGCGCTGGCGGATGTCGGCTTCACCGGGCGGTTCTACCTGACCCAGAACGACGGTACGCTGATGGACGCAGTCTTTGCTGAACGGTTCCCTGTGCTGACCTTTGCTTCGGGGCCTACCAATTCGATGCGCGGCGCTGCGTTCCTGTCGGGCGTGGGCGATGCCATTGTTGTCGATATCGGCGGGACGACCTCGGACGTGGGCTCGCTGCAGAAGGGATTCCCCCGACAGGCCACCGTCGCGGTCGAGGTTGGTGGCGTCCGCACGAACTTCCGCATGCCGGACGTGTTTTCGATAGGTCTTGGCGGTGGGTCGCTGGTCGTTGACGGGCCGGATGGTGTGAAGGTCGGCCCCCGCTCGGTCGGCTACCGCATCGTGACCGAGGCGCTGTTGTTTGGAGGGTCCACGCTGACCACGTCCGATATCGTCGTGGCCGACGGCGGGGCCGAACTGGGCGACAGAGCTAAACTGGCTCATCTGGACCACGCACTGATCCGCCGAGCGCGCGACAGAATCGCCTTCATGCTGGAGGACTGCGTGGAACGGGCACGGATTTCGGCCGATCCTCTGCCCGTCATCGTCGTAGGCGGCGGGTCGATCCTTGTCGAAGGGCCGATTGCGGGGCTGGAACTGATCCTGCCCAATCACTTCGCGGTCGCCAACGCCGTGGGCGCCGCCATCGCGCAGGTCTCGGGCGAGGTGGACCGCGTCTATGCCCTGGCCGAGATGACGCGGGATGCCGCCCTTGACGACGCCAAGCGACAGGCGACGGAGGCTGCGGTAGCCGCCGGTGCGCGCCGCGAGACGGTCGAAATCGTGGATGTCGAAGACGTGCCGCTGGCCTATCTGCCGGGCAACGCGACGCGCGTGCGGGTCAAGGCCGTGGGTGAGCTTCATGTCGGATGACGGCAGCTGGCCGCTGCTTGAGGCGGACCTTTTGCCCCTATCGATTGGGGCCGCCTTCCTTGGCACCGGCGGTGGCGGCAACCCCTACGTCGGGATGCTGCGGTCGCGCGAACTCATTCGCAAGGGGGCGACGGTACGCGTGTTGCCGTTGGAGGCGCTGCCCGATGACGCCCTGATCGGCGAGGTCGGCGGGATCGGAGCGCCCGTGGTAGGCGTCGAAAAGATCGAGGAAGGCGCCGAATGCTTCCGAGCGATGCGTGCAGTCGAAGAGGTGCTGGGCATCCGCATGGCCGCCCTGATCAGTGCCGAAATCGGCGGCGCCAATTCGATGGAACCCGTCATCACGGCGGCGCAAGCCGGTCTGCCGGTGATCGACGGCGACGGCATGGGCCGCGCCTTCCCCGAGGTGCAGATGACCACCTTCTTCATCTATGGGGCCAAGCCATCACCGGCGGCCATCGCGGATGACAAGGGCAATGTCGTGGTCTTTCGCCATGTCCAGGATATGTACTGGCTGGAACGCTTTGCCCGCGACACCTCGGTCGCGATGGGGGCGGCGGCGGGGCTGGCCATTGCACCGATGCGGATGGATTTCGTGCGGCGCACTGCGGTGCCTGGAACGGTGACACAGGCGCTGACCATCGGGCGCGCGGTCCAGGATGCGCGGGCGAAACGACAGAACGTGGTCGAGCGGGTCTGTGCCGCAACAGGGGCCACGCTGTTCTTAACCGGCAAGATCACGGACATCCGCCGCGAACTAAAGGGTGGCTTCTCCAGGGGCGAGGCGAAGATCGTGGGGTTAGGCGACTGGCAGGGCTCGGAAGGGCGCATCGCGATCCAGAACGAAAACCTTGTTCTTTGGGTCGACGGCGAGCCGGTGATCATGGTGCCTGACCTGATCATCAACCTCGATCTTGAAACGGGCGAGCCGATTACGACCGAGATCCTGCGATATGGTCAGCGCGTCGCGGTGATCGGCCTGCCCGTCCACGACCTGATGAAAACGCCCGAGGCCATGGCGGTCGTCGGACCCCAGGCTTTCGGCTATCCCGAACTGACCTTTACGCCGCTAGCCTTTGGCCCGGTAAGTGCCTGAAAGGACACGTACATGAACATCATCCGCATGGTTGACGCAAACGACATGGAGGATATCGCAATTGGCGGCGCCGTGCTGGGCACCGGGGGCGGCGGCGATCCGCATGTCGGCAAGCTGATGGCGCAACAGGCGATCCGGAAATACGGGCCGGTCAAGCTTATGGACGTGATGGAACTGGCGGATGATGCGCTTGTCGTTCCAGTCTGCATGATGGGCGCGCCAACGGTCATGACCGAAAAGCTGCCGCAGGGCGACGAATTGATGAACGCCTTCCGCGCACTCGAGGCCGTGATGGGCCGCAAGATCGATGCGGTCCTGTGCGGCGAGGCAGGGGGCGTGAACTCGACCACGCCCTTCGTCGTGGCGGCGTCTTCGGGGTTGCCGCTGATCGACGGCGACGGGATGGGGCGAGCATACCCCGAATTGCAGATGGTGACCTTCACCCTGCACGGAGTTTCGGCAACGCCGATGGTGCTTTGTGACGACAAGGGCAATTCGCTGGTGCTTGAGACCGTGTCGAATGCCTGGACCGAGCGGCTCGCCCGGGCGGCCACGATCGAGATGGGCGGATCGGCCCTTCTAGCCTTTTACCCGATGTCTGGCGCTGTGGCGAAAAAGGCCGTGGTGGCGGGAACGCTGTCACTGTGTGCCAGGATCGGCGAAACTTTGCGTGCAGCGCGCGCCGAGCACAGCGACCCGGTCAAGGCGCTGGTGGACCTCTTGGGCGCCAAGACGCTGTTTCATGGCCGGATCATGGACATCGAGCGCCGGACCGAAGGCGGATTTGCGCGCGGCAAGGCAACCCTGACCGGCGTAGAGGACTGGCGGGGCCAGACCTTGCGGCTTGATTTCCAGAACGAATTCCTGATTGCCGAAAGCGATGGCAAGGTGTTGGCCACCACGCCCGACCTGATCGCCGTGGTTGAGGCCGACAGCGGCGCGCCGGTCACGACGGACAGCCTGAAATACGGTCAACGGCTGATGGCTCTGGCATGGCCCTGCAATCCGCTTTGGCGCACTCCGGGGGGGATCGAACTGGTCGGACCTCGCTACTTCAAATATGATCATGACTATGTCCCGTTCGAGTAGGTCGGCGGGTGTTGTCAGAAGAACTTCAGTTGAGACGACGAGGGCGCCTGGGTAGCCTACTTGGATGACCAAACGCTCTCCCTTTCGGTACTTCAAGACGAGCCCCGAGATCATCCGCCTGGCGGTGATGCTATACATCCGTTTCCGCTGTCGCTGTGGAACGTAGAGGCTGTCTTGCTCGAGCGGGGAATTTAGATCCGCCGCGAATGGGTAAGTCCGACATCGTCGTAACAGTATCAATACCTTACAGAGGGAGAAGGTTGGATATCAGACTCATCCCCTCCGCCATTAACCTTTGTTTTAATTGCCATTTTTTGTATTTTTTCCTGTTATTCCCTAATTGGCTCCCCGATAGGGTAGGGCGCTGTGACAAGTACTGGCGTTTTGTGAATTGCTTTCAGCCAACCGTTTGCTTTGGCGAACTCGAATGAGCCACGTGAGACGAGCGACGCCACAATGGCGTAACACAACCTAATCTGGTGCGTGCCCTAACGCTAGGACGCTCACTGAGCGCCGGTAGAGCACAAAGTGGCCCACCGGCTCCCCAATGCTTACCTTTGGTCTGATAGTGTTCCACCGGGCCTCTGACGCTCTCCAAATCCATTACTGACCCCACCCTAAAAGCGATGCCAACATCCGTGTGACCCCACGTGGGGATATCCGCCTGTTTCACGCTTGACGCACCGTGGTCGCCTTGCACCTGGATCGGCTCAACCGAAGCACCCGTGCCTCATAATCGCTGCATCGACCTTCGTACAAAAGGACTCCGGTGGAGCGCGATCTCTGATCTCGCGTAGGGTAGGGTAGCTCGGATGCGAGATGGCGCTCTAGCGGTCTTCTTTGGGCCTGTAATGGGGCTCTGTAGTCGAGAGCTTGCACGTGGGCCGAGACTGCGTGGCAACGCTAGCTGGGCACCGTGTGTAAGTCCATTTGCAAGATAGGGCAGGGGGTGCCTCAGTGCTGCTTGGACCGATTGGCTTGCCGCTTCACGCGGCGCAGGTGCCACCGGTAGATCGCTGGAGCCAACACATAGTCATAGGTGGCTATCGCGACCTGCTTAATCCCCGGCAGCCCCACGACACGCCCCAGCAAGCGATAGCGCGGCAACTGTTCCCAAAGGACCAGAAAGGCCGGGATGCCTGAAGCAAGGACCCCGTGATGCAGGACATAGAGCCGCCGTGCTGCGGTGTCGGCATCGATGCCCCATTGATCGCGAGCGTCGGTGTTGAGGTCATCAAAGCGGATAGGCAGACCTGCGCGGTCCGCATACCGCGCGTAATGCTCGATCTCAAAATTGCAGACCGGGCAATTGGCATTGAATAAGACGCGGGTGTCGGGGCCATGTTCCATGCGCGGTAGATAGATCGGACCCCGCAGAAATCCATTGCCTAAGCGGTGCCATCGCAAATATCGTATGGTGGTCGTGCATGTATTGATCCACACGGCTTGAGACTTCGCGGCCAAGACCGCGGCACGGGTCTCCTCAATCCTTTCAAGCAAGAGCCCCAACCACAATCGGCCTCGCGCCGTGATCAGGACCGTGAAATGAGCAAAGCAAAAACGGCAGAGGACAAGCAAATCCTTGAGCTGTCCGTTGCCCTTGAGATCACCAAGTTCCAGCGCGATGCATACCATGAGCAGGTCACGAAGCTTGAGCAACGTCTGGCAGATGCAGATCGCCGTGCAGAGCGGGCAGAGGAGCGCCTCTATGAGGCAACTCGGATGCTCTCCACCCTCGCCATGCAGGCCGTGAATGCGCCTGCGAGATCGAATGCCACCGAGGTGCTGGTCGATGGAAAGAGCATCCTCCGGCTCAACAACCCGATTAACTTCGAGGGCGAGGGTAGGCCACAGCCAAAGCCGCAGGCTTAACCCCCTCCTTTTGGGAAAAGACCAGTATCGTGAACCCCACCCGGGGGGGGCCCCCCTGTTTCAGTAAGGGACTCTGGGATCGCCTTGCATGATATTCTGCTCAAGCGATCACCTCGGTTTCGCCGATTTGCGGCTGAACGCTTCTCATGAAAGTCGCATCCGACCTTGAGCCCCAGCGCGCACGCTTTGTTTGATCGCATACATGCCGCCACAAAGTCTTCCGGCAGGGCTTCACCACAACGGATTTATTCCACAAAGGATTGAGTGGGCGTCAGCAATGCCGTGATCGGCGCCGAGGCGATACATGTGGGTAGCTGCAGCGTTATTCTGAGGCACGTAATCGCATGCATAGTACGTGCGCCCAAGGGCCTCAGCATTCCATTGACCGTACCACGTTCGCCAATGATATCCTTCATCCACAAGATGGACGCACCATTGGCCCGGCAGCAGAGGAACTCGACATGACGACAGACCTTCACGTTGTCCCCGCAAGGCGCGGGCGCGCGGTGCGGTTGGCAAAGGGACAAGCCATCCAAATCATCAACACGCACGGTCAGCAGGTTGTTGATACTTGGTGCTTCAACGCAGATGACCTCTCCGAGTTCATGTCTATGGAACACCTGCATGCAATGCTGCAGGGGATATTCCCCGCCACGGGTGATGGACTTACGACAAACAGGCGTCGGCCCATTTTGATGCTTGAGGAAGACACCTCACCGGGCCGCCATGATACGGTCATCGCGGCCTGCGACGTGCACCGCTATGCATCGCTAGGCTGCACACATTACCATGACAACTGCACCGACAACTTGCGGGCGGCACTCGGCCAGCTCGATTTGCGTGCGCCGGAATGCCCGGCCCCCCTGAACCTCTGGATGAACATCCCGGTCAGCCCCGATGGTAGGATCACGTGGGGTGAGCCTCTCAGCAAGCCCGGGGATTACGTGACCCTGCGCGCAGTTCTCGATTGCATAGTGGTCATGTCCACATGCCCGCAGGACATGATCCCAATCAACGGCGCCGCCTGCACACCGACTGAGGTTCACTATCGGATTCTGAGCTGAGCTTCCGAAGTCCTACGTTGGGGTGATGTATCTTGCTGTGAAGGCTGGATGGTCGAGGCGACAAAAAGTTCAATCGAATCTTTGCCCCATGTGGTCGTCGTCCCAGACGCCCGTGGCCGCCTGACTGTCAGGCTCCTGATGGCAACCAGCCATCAATCCGCTCAGATCAAGATGGAGGATAGCTGAGGCTACCGAAGCTCAATAGCAGTGCTCTCGCTGCAATCTTTCACACACGCCGCGCGTGCTTCACTGGTTCCAGATATCACACGCCTGATTACGCAACGGCCTTGAGCCGGATGTCGTTGACTGCGGATATAATCTGCTGAACTTCTGATTTCGGAAAAATGCCGTCGATACCTTGATCGCTCAGGTCCGTGTAGGGGCTTTCGTAGAAGCGAGCCGGATCGACCGTACCTTGCTCTGTCAGGTGATTGATCAGCAGGTCCAAGAACTCCTTCTGCGCACTTGTGGGTGTTCGGCCATCTGTTAGCGCGCTGAAGGCCTGTTTGGCGGCCTTGCGATCCAAGCCTACGAGGGAGCGCAAGAATAGCCCAAGGCCGCCTGCTTGCACTATCTCCTGCGCTCCGTCCGCCACCGGCACACCTTCTAGGTCAAACATGCGCTCTAGCTCGAGGATGTCGGTCGGCGTCAGTTGCTCAGCACTGTCCGCCATCAGCACCCTTGGGACAGTTTGGCGTGCTTGCGCAGCGGAGGGTTTGCGGCTCATCTTGACCCCGCATGGAGGTGAAGATGAGAAAGAACCCCGTTACGACGAAGGCGCCTGCCGAGCAGGTCGTGAAGGACATCCGGCGTGCTACGCGCAAGCTGCATTCATCCGAGGAGAAGATCCGAAGCGGGCGGCAGCGGGCATGACAAGGTGATCTCTGCCCTGTCCCACACATTGGGCGCCGGGTTTGAAGAGCTTTGGCTGGCCGCAGGCTCTACCGCAGCAACCGGTACGGGCAATGCGGCAAACAACAAGATCGTCGGTAACGCCCAGGCCAATATCCTGACCGGCGAGGTCGGAGCAGATCAGCTTTACGGCGAAGGCGGTGATGACCAGCTTTTCGGTGGTCTGGGCAATGACAGCCTTTACGGTGGGGCGGGCAATGACAGGCTTTACGGCGGGGCGGGCGGGGGGGGGGGGGGGCCTTTTCGGG
>Ga0194133_10001635_pt1 | contig 37886 bp, 31 predicted proteins | sample TA2KigOf40mmetaG_FD_155448 | JGI IMG/M metagenome (GOLD analysis project Ga0194133, IMG submission 155448) | Freshwater microbial communities from Lake Tanganyika, Tanzania - TA2015055 Kigoma Offshore 40m | ecosystem: Environmental > Aquatic > Freshwater > Lake | place: Tanzania: Lake...
CTGCCGCAGCAGAGAAATGATCCGCTCGGGTGAGGTCTTCTTCCTTGGCATGTCCTTCTCCTTGATGCCATGTTGAGATTCTCACTACAGATGGACCTAATAGCCCGGGGCAGGTCACACCAACCCCGGTCAATCCCACGACAAAGCCAGTCAACGCACCGGCCAGTGCATACGCGGTATCGATCATGCTGGAATCAAAGCCGTATCGCGGGTGGCGATGAAGGAGGGATTGAGCACATCGGGCTTGCCATACAGCAACGGTTGGCCATGAAGATCCACGACCGCGCCCCCTGCACCCTCCAACACCGCCTGGGCTGCCGCCGTATCCCACTCACAAGTGGGTGCCAACCGGGGGTAGATGTCGGCCTCGCCCTCGGCCACCCGGCAGAATTTGAGTGAACTACCGGCCTGGACCAGGCTCACGTCACCCAAGCGATCAATCATTGCTTGGGTTGCTTCGTTCAAGTGGCTTTTACTGGCCACCACACGGCACGCTCGACCCTCCGCAGCAGGCTCCACATTAATGGTGACCGTTTGATCGCCTATGCACCGAAACGCACCCAGTCCGGTGCCGCCCCAGTACAACGCATCAATGGCAGGGGCATACACCAACCCCAGAGTTGAACGCCCCTCCTCAATCAAGGCGATGTTGAGCGTGAACTCCCCATTTCGGGCAATGAACTCTTTGGTGCCGTCGAGTGGGTCAATTAACCAGAAACGTCCTACGCCTTGCCGGTAAACCAGCGACGCAGGGTCCTCTTCAGAAACAACTTGGCAACTTGGCAGCAGGTGGGCCAGGTGTTTAGCTAGCACACGGTGCGACGCTAAGTCAGCCTCGGTCACCGGGCTGGCATCCGCTTTGTTGCCCACTTCTGCCGATCCGCGTCGGTGGATTGCCATGATGGCATCTCCGGCTGCGCGGACAACTGGCAGAAGTTGCGCTAACAGGTCTTTACGGTCGATTTGTCGCATTACGGGTTTTGTTGTGTTTAAATATGCGAAAGCATCCTAACACGACAACAAAATATAAGCTTGAATGGCTAATAAGCAATCCACGACAAATCAAGGGTCCGAGTTACTTGGCTTGAACGCTGCACAAGTCTGGGACACCGATCTCGCCTTCGCCCACCTGCAGGCGCTGGGCGAAGCCAACACCAAACGAACGGCAGAGCGGCGCCTGAACTCATTGGGTCTACTGCCGCAGGAACTGGGGCCCGATGTGCTGTTCGATGAGCGCGACCGCTCGCCCAATCGATTGGTTCTTGACTGGGCCATCGAGCAGGCTCGCAAGCGGCGCGACCGGGTGCTGTTTGTTCAACTGAATCCCCTGCCTGGCGGCCAACCCTGCCTGCACGCCAACGATGCGCGTGGCGCCCGCTTCTGGTTGCCGTTGGCTAATCTGAACGATGCAGCCGTTCATCAAGCGCTGATCGACCTGCAACGCCACATCGACAAACCCATTGCTGTGTTTGCCCACGGTGCGTTGGTGGCGCACTTGCTTCACATAGCCAGCACTGCCGACATCCACCTCTGCCCGCAAGCTTATCGCCCGGTTTTGCCTGCGGGCTTAAGCTTGAACGGCAACGCCAAACCCGATCTGGCACCGTCTCCCCACCTCAAGCGGCTGGAAGCAGAGAGCATCCACATCATCCGCGAGGCGGTGGCCGAAGCCCAGAACCCCGTGATGATGTATTCCATCGGCAAAGACAGTGGCGTCATGCTGCACCTGGCACGCAAGGCCTTTCACCCCGCCCCGCCACCGTTCCCGCTGCTGCACATCGACACGCGCTGGAAATTTCAGGAGATGTACCTGTTTCGCGACTTCATGGCGCGTGAAAGCGGCATGGACCTGTTGGTGCACACCAACCCTGAGGCGGTCGAGAAAAACATCAACCCGTTTGACCACGGCTCGGCGTTGCACACCGACATCACCAAAACCGAGGCCCTGAAGCAGGCGTTGGACCATTACAAGTTCGATGTGGTGTTTGGTGGAGCCCGGCGGGATGAAGAGAAGTCCCGCGCCAAAGAACGCGTCTTCTCCTTCCGCACGTCCACCCACCGATGGGACCCGAAGAACCAGCGCCCCGAACTCTGGAACCTCTACAACACCCGCAAGGGTCCGGGCGAGAGCATACGCGTGTTCCCCTTGAGCAACTGGACCGAACTCGACATCTGGCAGTACATCTACCAGGAGAACATCCCTATGGTTCCACTGTACTTTGCCAAGCCCCGACCCGTGGTGGTGCGGCCAGAGATGACCATGATGGTGGACGATGAGCGCTGCCGCCTGCTGCCGGGCGAGGATGTGCAAATCAAAAAGGTGCGCTTTCGCACCCTGGGCTGTTACCCGCTCACTGGGGCAGTGGAGTCCGAGGCCGAAACGCTGGAAGACATCCTGCTCGAAATCATCCACGCCCGTCAGTCGGAGCGCCAGGGCCGCAAGATCGACACCGACAGCGCCGGCTCTATGGAAAAGAAAAAGCAGGAAGGCTACTTCTGATGGCTCGCCCCAAACACGTGGTCATCATCGGTGGCGGCTTCAGTGGTGCACTCACGGCCATCCATCTGGCGCGCAGCTGCACAGCGAATAGTCTACGAATCACACTCGTTAACCCCACCCCAGACATCGGTCGGGGCCTAGCGTATCGGTTTGACGACGACAACCTGTTGCTCAACGTCCCTGCGGGCAACATGAGCGCACTGGTCGATGAGCCTGGGCACTTTGTGGCTTATTGCCAGCGCATCGACCCTTCGCTGTCGCCGGGCTCCTTTGTCTCTCGTCGGCTCTATGGTAAGTATCTGCAAAGTCTGTGGTCGCAAACCCAAGCGGCCAGCCCGGGCCTGATCGAACTGCGGGTCGATGAAGCCGTGACATTGAACCGCGCACTCTGGGAGTCTGGGGAGTCCACATGGCAGGTCGCACTGGCCAGCGGTGAACAATTGATTGCTGACCAGGTGGTCCTGGCCCTGGGGCACCAGCACCCTCAATTTCCCATTCGTTTGGACCCAGAGGTTGGTGCGCGCGTGATCGACCCGTGGAACTTCGACGACATGCACCGCTTGCCCAAAGATCAGCCGGTGTTGATCGTGGGCACCGGCCATACGGCGGTCGATGCCTTGTTCTGCCTGGCGCAGTCTCCGCACCGAGGGTCCATCTACCTGCTGTCTCGCCACGGCCTGCTACCGCACCGCCACCGGCTATCGACGACCGCGCCCAAGCCTCAGTCATTCCCAGAGTATCTGCGTGATGTGCCCCCCACGGTTCGGGCCTACACCCGGGTCTTGCGCCAACACCTGAAAGCGCTGGCCCAACAGGGGGGTGATTGGCGCGATGCCTTGAACGAACTGCGCCCGCACACGCCTCAACTCTGGCAGTCATTGCCAGCAAATGAGCAACGGCGATTTCTGCGCTATCTGCAGGCCTATTGGGATGTGCATCGCCATCGGCTCGCGCCCATGGCCGCCCAGCGGCTGGATCAACTGCTGGCCGAACGTCGAGCTCAGGTCATCGCAGGGCGAATCACCTCCGTGCGGAAACTTTCCGATGGGGGTGAAGTGGCGTATCGGCTCAGGGGATCGCAGCAAGTGAACACCCAGCAGGTATGCGCTATCGTCAACTGCATCGGCCCCAATACCGACATACATCGCCACGCTAATCCACTGATGGCTCAGCTACTCAAAGAAGGGTGGATAGCGCCGGATACCCATGGTCTGGGCCTGAGGGTCACGCTAGACCTTCAGGTCATAGACACCCACCAGAACCTAGTCGAGGGCCTGTGGTACGTTGGCCCGCTGCTCAAGGGAACCCTCTGGGAAGCGACCGCTGTACCCGAGTTGCGCCTGCATGCCCAACATCTTGCACAAACCCTGCTGCATCTGCCATGAACAAAGCCCCATCCAAAGCCACGCGCCAACCCAAAGCACCCACGGCAAGCAAACGCCCGACGATGGATAGGCGCCCCAAGGCCGCCACCATCCACGACTGGATGGCCCAGCAAGCGCAGCAGGACTTGCTGCGCTTCATTACCTGCGGCAGTGTGGACGATGGCAAGAGCACCCTGATTGGTCGCTTGCTGTGGGAGTCGCAGCAGGTGTTTGACGACCAACTCACTGCACTTCAGGCAGACTCGAAGCGGCATGGCACCCAAGGGCAGGACATCGACTTCGCTTTGCTGGTCGATGGTCTGGCGGCCGAGCGCGAGCAAGGCATTACCATTGACGTGGCCTACCGCTTCTTTGCCACCCCCCGGCGCAAGTTCATCGTGGCCGACACACCCGGGCACGAGCAATACACCCGCAACATGGTGACGGGTGCATCCTCGGCCGACGTGGCGGTGCTGTTGATCGATGCCCGCCAGGGCGTCCTCACACAGACCCGTCGCCACGCCTACCTGGTGTCGTTGGTGGGTATCAAACAGGTCATTCTCGCCATCAACAAGATGGACCTGGTTGGTTACAAGCAAGACGTGTTCGATGCCATCGTGGCTGACTTCCGCATCCTGGCCCAATCACTGGGCTTCAACAGCATCATCCCCATCCCGCTGTCGGCACTCAAGGGCGACAACATCACCGAGCGTTCCCGGCAAACGCCCTGGTACCAAGGCCCTACCTTGATGGGTTGCCTGGAAACACTCCCCATCGCCAAACCTGTTCACAGCAAAGCCGTGTTCCCGGTGCAGTGGGTCAACAGGCCGAATGCCAGCTTTCGGGGCTTCAGTGGCACGCTTGCGGCCGGGCAGTTGTCGGTGGGCGATCTCATCCGAGTCACTGCGTCTGGTCAGACGGCGACTCTGTCGCGGATGGTCACAGCGGACGGGGACCTGCCAATTGCCTATGCCGGCGACGCTTTCACTCTGGTGCTCGACAGGGAAGTCGATGCCTCGCGTGGCGACGTGTTGGCCCTGGCCGAACAACCCCTGGAGATGACCGACCAGTTCGAGGCCACGCTCGTGTGGATGCGCGATGAACCCGGTCATATGGGCCGTGCTTACGAAATGAAGCTTGCCAACCAGTGGGCCAGCGCCAGCCTCACCAGTTTGAAATACCGGGTCAATGTGAACACCCAGGCGCACGAGTCGTGCAAACAACTCACACTCAACGACATTGCCGTGGCCAACCTGGCACTGAGCAAGCCTCTGGTGTTTGCCTCTTACAACGACAACCGCACGCTAGGCGGCTTCATTCTGGTGGACAAGTTCAGCTACGCTACAGTGGCAGCCGGGATAATCCGCCACAACCTGCGACGCGCGCAGAACGTACACCGGCAGGCACTCAGCATCATTCGTGAAGACCGCGAACGACTCAATGGCCACAAAGGCAAAGTCGTTTGGTTCACGGGCCTATCCGGCTCTGGCAAGTCTACCCTTGCCAACGCCCTCGAAAAGGAGTTGCACGCCCAGGGCAAGCGCACCTACATCCTGGATGGCGACAACATCCGCCAGGGCCTGAACAAAGACCTGGGCTTTACCGATGCCGACCGGGTCGAAAACATCCGCCGGGTAGCCGAAGTCGCCAAGTTGATGATGGATGCGGGGATGATCGTCATGACCGCCTTCATCAGCCCGTTCCGAGCCGAGCGCGAGATGGCGCGGGAGTTGATCGGTTCAGACAACTTCATCGAGGTGTTTGTTGACACGCCCTTGGAGGTGTGCGAGCAGCGGGATCCCAAAGGGCTTTACAAGAAGGCGCGCAGTGGTCAACTGCCCAACATGACTGGGGTCAATAGTCCCTACGAGCCCCCATTAAAACCTGCGTGTGTTGTCCCCTCCTCAAACCAAGGTCTGGAAGGAGCAATTCGTACACTCACGAAGTTGTTGCAGCCATAGCCACTGATTCAGCCTCCTGCTCCAAGTACACCCAGTCCACGATGTCGTCGCTGGGGATGTAGCCTGCCACCAGTTGCTGCATCATCAAGCGGATCACGCCCACGTCGTTCACGTTCAGGGCCATTTCCAGGGCGGTGAGCTTGGCCTCGAACTCGGCCCAGGGAATGAATTCCTCGTGGGTCTTGATGATGCGGGGGTGCATGGTGGGCTTGCGGTTGTCGTCGATCAACAGTTCTTCATAGAGCTTTTCGCCAGGGCGCAAACCCGTCACCTCCAGGGCAATATCGCCCTCGGGGTTCTGCTCGTCCTTCACCGTCAGGCCCGAGAGTTCCACCATGCGCCGCGCCAGGTCCATGATTTTCACGGGCTGGCCCATGTCGAGCACGAACACATCCCCCCCCTTGGCCATGGCACTGGCTTGGATGACGAGCTGGGCCGCCTCGGGGATGGTCATGAAGTAGCGTGTGACTTCGGGGTGCGTGAGGGTGATGGGCCCGCCGTCGCGGATCTGCTGGCGGAACTTGGGCACCACCGAGCCGGATGAGCCCAGCACGTTGCCAAAGCGCACCATGCTGAACCTCGTGCTGCCCGCCACGCCCATGCCGGCCTGGGTGGCGGCAAGGGCCTGCAGCGCCATTTCAGCCAGGCGTTTGCTGGCCCCCATCACGTTGGTGGGGCGCACGGCCTTGTCGGTGCTGATGAGCACAAAGTCGCTCACGCCGTTTTCTGCGGCGGCCTGCGCGGTGCGCAGCGTGCCCAGCACGTTGTTATTGATGCCGGCGGCCGGGTTGTGCTCCACCAGCGGCACATGCTTGTAGGCGGCTGCGTGGTAGACCGTGTCGGGGTGCCAAGTGGACATGATCTCGCTCATGCGGGCGTTGTCTTGTACCGAGGCCAGCAGGGGCACAAGAACGGGTGGCGTGGCGCCGTCCAGCCCGGCAAGCCTCTCTTCCAGTTCTTGGTGAATGGCGTAGAGCGCGAATTCGCTCTGCTCGATCAGCAGCAGCTTGGCGGGATTCACCGCCAAAATCTGGCGGCACAATTCGCTGCCAATGGAGCCGCCCGCGCCCGTCACCAACACCACCTTGCCCACAATGTTCTTAACGAGCAGGATGTGATTGGGCGATACTGGATCGCGGCCCAGCAGGTCATCAATGTCCAACTCCCGCAAATCCGAGATGCTCACCTTGCCCTGCGCCAGGTCGGTCACGCTGGGCAGGGTGCGCACGGCCACGCGGGCCACACGGATCTGGCTCAGAATCTCGTTGCGTCGCTTGCGGCTCAGGCTGGGCATGGCCAGCAGCACGTCGCTAATATTGAGCGTGGTGGCCAGGTTGTCCAGGTCGGCCGGGTTGTAAATGGGCTGGCCGTTGAGCACATGGCCGTGCAGGCGGTCGTCGTCGTCCAGGAAACCCACCACCTGCATTTCATGGCTATTGGCCATGGCAGCGGCCAACTGGCGGCCGGTGGTGCCTGCGCCGTAGATCAGCACCTTGGGGCGTGAAGTACGCTTGAGGATGCTCAGATACTGGTCACCCAGCCAGACCCTGGCCAGGGCTCGGGATGCCCCTACAAAAAACAGTAACAGAATAGGCTGAATGATGCCCACCGTACGGGGCACTCCGGCCACGCCAATAGCAGTAAAGACGGAGGCATAGAGCAGGCCGTAGATGCCCACGGCCCGCGCCACCGCCAACAAGGCCGGCCAACCGCTGTAGCGGAAAATGGCGCGGTACAGGCCCGACACCACAAAGATGGGTAGTGCGATGCCTACCGAAGCCCCCACCGCCCACAAAGCGGCACCCGACAGAGCGACAAACTCACCCAGCCGCAGATAGAAAGCCAACCAGACGGTTAGAACGCAGAGGCCCAGATCGACCGACAAAGCGACGAATCGCTTCGCTGCTCGTGGCAAGGCCAGGATGGGGACGGCAAACTTAAAAAGAGGCTGTTTCATGGCGTCCCGCCCCCTGAGTCCTGAGTCCTGAGTCCTGAGTCAGCAGGATGATCGTATTTGTTTTTCATGACATTGGATGCCTATCTCTATCAAGGTTTGATTCGATCGCCGCTACCCGACCCCGTCACTGTTTTAAGGATGAACGTAAAGTAAGCCCGAAGATCCATCTCCTTCAGCATCAGCGCATCCGTTTCAGTAAGTAGCTTCGGGGTGGACATGTCTATTCCGTTGATCTGCGCGAGGCCTGTAATGCCCGGTCGGGCATTAAAAACACCCCGCGATTCACGTTCACTAATCAGTTCGGTCTGACTGAACAAACACGGCCGAGGGCCCACTAGGCTCATCTCGCCCTTCAGCACGTTCCACAGTTGAGGTAGTTCATCGAGCTTAAAGCGGCGTAAAAAATGCCCCAACTTCGTCACGGCTGATGCGTCCGCCAAATGGGTGGCAACCGAAGCCGTGTCTGGCCTCATGGTGCGGAACTTCACCAAAGTGAACGGCTTTTGATGGCGCCCGACACGTTCCTGCCGGAACAATGGCGACCCAGTATCTAGCCAGCCCAGTATCCACAGAACGACAAAAATGGGCGCTCCCGTCACCAATCCCAAGAAGGACAAAAGCACATCAAATACGCGTGTCATGCAGTGCCATCATTTTTAGTTGCTCGTCCATTGAAACCAAAGGTTTCCAGCCGAGCAAGTCCCTGGCTTTGGAGCTATCGATTAACAAAGAACCCAACAGCCGGTCTGCCACAGCGCGCTTACCCAATAAGCGGGATACAGTTTGAATCCAGTTTGCTGGTACTGGCAGTAAACGCGGGGAAACGTTATAGGCGTTAGCTACTTTGCGTAAAAGCTCAGTCGTAGAAACGTCTTCACCATCCGAAATCAAGAACACTTCATTCGCTGCACGAGGTGAACGCTCAGGGTCGGCGCATAGGGCTATGAAATCCACCAAGTTTTCCAGGGCTACGAGCGAGCGTTTGTTATGCACAGCGCCGAGCGGCAGTGGCATTCCTTTGCGCACCCAGCGCACCATAGAAGCGAAATTGCCTTTGACCCCCGGACCATAGACCAGTGGTGGCCGGATGATCACCACCTCCATACCTGTATTGCGCGCCAGCGCAAAAAGACCCTGCTCGGCCTCGAGTTTCGATATTCCATAGGCATCTTCAGGGGCCGGGATATCCTCGGCATGAAAGCTAATGTAGGATGCGGTGTGCTCGCCATTGACTTTGATCGAACTGATGTAAACAAAGCGGCGCACACCTGCTTTTGCAGCTTGCCCAGCCAAGGCCAGCGTGCCCTGCACATTGACCGTGCGGTATTCAAGCAATGGATCGGCAGTTTCTTCTTCCATGACGTGCACACGCGCAGCGCAATGGATCACAACCCCTACTTCCTGCAAACAGGCAGTCCAGTCAGTAGTTGAACCCAGTTCATTTACCCACTCCACCCTCACCTCGGCAGGGAAGTTTGTTTTATTTCGCCGAACGGCAGCAATCAGGGGGCACCGGCCAGAGACCAGTAACTTCTGCAACAGAGCCTGTCCCAAAAAGCCCGTCCCACCAGTGACGAGTACACCGCTGCTCATTGGTGCGTTCCGTTCGTCAGTTCGCGATAAATCGCCAGGTGGGCATCAACCACCATTTCAATAGCGAATTCGCGCTCGGCCAAGGCTCTGCCAGATGCGCCCATCTGCTTGCGCCTCTCTGGGTTATCAATCAAGAACTGAATGGCATCTGCCAAGCCTGAAGGGTCCCGAACAGGTACTAATAGGCCTGTCGTTTCTGGATCAATGGCATCACGGCAACCAGGCACATCGGTGGTCACCACGGCTCGACCACAAGCTGCCGCCTCGATGAGCGCTTTGGGCAATCCCTCACGGTGTGACGGCAAAACAATGATGTTCGAGTAAGCAAATAGACCAGGTATGTCACTTTGATGCCCGAGAACCTCTACCACCCCCTCATTGCTCCACTGTGAAAGAACATCTTCCGAGACCGAGGTGAGATTACCAGGATCCAAAGATCCGGCCAACCAGAACCTTGCAACAACCCCGCGCTCCTTCAGCAACCGAGCAGCCTCAACGAACTCCCCAACTCCCTTGTCTTCCAAAAGACGGGCGGCAAAGGTCACCACCGGCACACCTTCTGGCTCTGGTCGCATCGGACAAGAAGCAAGAGAAACCCCGGACCCTCTGATGAGTGCTGTTTTGTCTTTGCTCACTGCGCCCATGTCGGTCAGTGCTGCGCGATCATCGGGGTTTTGGAAGATTACCTTCGCGTTCGGGTGCCCCAATGCGAGCCTGTACAGCCACTCAACCCCACGTCGAATCCGGGAACGCCTTTGGTCGCGGTCAACAAATACGGTTCCCAGTCCAGAAATGGCAGCCACCATAGCAGGCACACCTGAAAATCTGGCCATCAAGCCACCATAGAGTACGGGCTTGATGGTGACCAAGTGAACAAGGTCAGGCCTGATCGTTCGCATCAGCCGATAAAGTCCCCACAAGGTTCTGAGTTCGGCAAATGGGTTGCGCCCACTACGGGAAATGGGCAAAAGGTGGTGCTCAAACCCCAATTCTGCGATTTCTTTGCATGCAGGGCCTAAACCTGTAGCTATGTGGACCGTGACACCAGTAGCACGTACCGCAACCGCCAAGGGAAGCCGATGCGATAGAAAAAACTCTGGGGAGTTAACTACAAAAAGAACAATCACAAGCTTTGGTGATTTCCTATGATTTCGGAATCGTATTCAATAGGCTATTGTTTTCTCAACCACGCCTGAAACATCAGCACATCCCATAGCAAATACTGCCAATTCTGATTACCAGATAGGTGCTGCCGCCATTTTTCCTGAATTGGAAGTGGATCAAAAAAACCTTCCGACTTCATCTGCACCGGATCAAGCAGGTCTTCGGCCCAATGACGCAGGGGGCCACGCAACCAGCTGTCGATCGGCACCCCGAACCCCATTTTCGGCCTCTCCAACATCTGCCTTGGTACATGACGGTAAAGAACCTGTTTGAGAAGCCACTTGGCGTCGCCATTTCGCACCTTCATATCAAACGGCAGAGACCAAGCAAACTCAACTACCCGATGGTCCAGCATGGGTACCCGTGTCTCCAAACTTACGCCCATCGCTGCACGATCTACCTTGACCAGAATGTCATCCGGCAAATAGCTGATGGAATCCAGAAGCATCATTCGCTCAACAAAGTTATCGAGCGCCAGCCCCTCGGGCGGATCGGTCAGAACAGTGGGGGGCTCATACCCCTGGAGAACCACGGTAGCTGGATCCTGCCAATGTGAGATCAACTGCTTGTAGACAACGTCCTGTCCTTGCAAGCTCAGGATATTTGCGATCTTGTGCAACTTGTTACCCACATTCAAATGCCGATAACGTTTCGGCAGGAAGGGGGTCGCGACACTGGCCAGAGCGGACCAGACCTTCGGACTTAGGCTTATGATTCCTTTCGCTAGCGCACTTCTTAGTGGCAGAGGTATGCGGCTAGTATTACGCCATGCATCGCCCGCGACTAAATAGCGGTTATAGCCCCCGAAGAGTTCGTCCCCCCCGTCACCCGACAGGCTGACGGTTACATGTTTTTTAGCCAGTTGCGACACAAGAAATGTCGGAATCTGCGAGGAGTCAGAGAACGGCTCATCGTAGAGTTCTGGCAGCTTGGGAATTACATCGAGCGCCTGTCCAGACGTCACATAAAGCTCAGTGTGATCAGTGCCAAGATGCTTCGCCACCCGTCTGGCGTGCTTAGCTTCGTCGTAGCCCTCTTCGTGGAACCCGATTGAGAACGTCCGCACGGGACGACTGCTTTGAGCTTGCATTAAGGCAACGACCGTCGAAGAGTCTATTCCTCCAGACAGAAAGGCACCCAAGGGAACATCAGCCACCATCTGCCCGCCGATCGCTTCGCGCAAGCGCGCCTCCAGCGCATCTACCGCATCTTCATCACTGCCCTCGAACATGTGCGTCTTTGCACGGCCAACCACATCCGGCAGCGACCAATCGGTTTCAAGGCGAGCACCCCCATTCCTATTAACCTGCAGATACTTGCCGGGTGGCAATTTGTGTACCCCCCGATAAATGGAGTAAGGCGCGGGAATATAGTTATGCCTCAGTAATAGGCATAGCGCGTCTCTGTCAATGTCCGCCCGCCATGCCGGATGCGGACGCATCGCCTTCAGCTCTGACCCAAAAAGAAACACGCCACCCATGCGACCATAGTAGAGTGGTTTCTCGCCAATACGGTCGCGCGCAAGGTACAACGCCTGCTCCTGCTGATCCCACAGGGCAATCGCAAACATACCAACCAGACGACCCAACGTTGCAGTAAAACCCCAGCAACCTATCGCTGCGAGCATCACCTCCGTATCCGAATGGCCGCGCCACCCGCGCACCACATCAGCAAAGTAGCGTGTTGACTCAATCTCTTTCCGGATCGACCGGTAATTGTAGATCTCGCCGTTGAAAGCAATGACGTAACGGCCACATGCAGAATGCATCGGCTGCTGACCCGCAGGTGATAGATCGAGGATCGATAATCGCCTGTGCCCCAAGGCAATCCCCTTTTCAGGCGCGCTCCAATAGCCATGATCGTCGGGTCCGCGATGAAGAATCGCGTTTCCCATATTATGAAGATGAGAGATCTCGATCGCAGAGTTACCCGACTCAAGAAATCCGAATATTCCGCACATAGGGAATCACTTTTCCATAAAAAGATAGCCAGCAGACTTTTCGATTGAGGCAGCGCTTATCATGTCAGCTTCTCGTTCTGAAACTGCTGATATGGGCTGTCATTTTTGGTCCACGGATTACGGTCACACTTGGAGTCCTATTGCGTCTGCGTAGAGTGCCTCATATGCATTCAGACAAGCTGTCATCGAGAACTGGTCAATCACGCGTTGCCTCCCCCTCGCACCCATTTCACCCCTGCGGGCAGCATCCAAAACCAGCTTCAATAGTGCTGCGCCCAGCTCGTGCGGTGCATGCGCTGGTACCACGTAACCAGTGACTCCGTCGACGACGGCCTCTGAATTACCTCCAGCGTCGGTGACGACCAGGGGAAGCTCTGCAAGCATGGCCTCCAGTACGGCATTGGAAAAGCCTTCTTCATGTGATGCGGATATGGCGATATCCGCTGCAGCAAGACAGGCGGCGACATCCATACGTGACCCCAACCATAGCACATTGTCGCCAATGCCCAAGGTTTGAGCCCGATGCCGTAAAGACTGCAATATCCCATCGTCACGGCCTACACACAGCAAATACCAGCGCTCGGGCAACTGCTGACGGATACGGGCAAGCGCTAAGAGCAAGTCTTCATGACCCTTGTAGGGAATCAGATTGGCGACGATCACGAAAACCAGCGCCGACGAATCCAGCTCCAACTCGCGCCTGATTCGGTCTCCATCCGCCACCAAGGGCCCGGCCGAATTGATGCCGTTGTAGATTAGCCGAACTGGTATCTTACCCCGCGATTCATCCTCTAGCTCACCGGTGACGGCCAGCGAATTTCCCACTAGAAAATCCATCCGCGGATGGAGAAAATATTCCAACTTACGATAAATCGGACTTTTGGTCTGATAAAAATTTAGGCTTCGTCGACTCATTATGCGCGGCCGGGCACCTACTAGGCATGCAGCCAAACCTCCGACGATATACGAGGCTGGAAGAAAAAAATGAACAATAAGCCCGCGATCCCGGAACATCAAAACACCGAGCAAGATTGCTGATATCATCAATTTAAATCTTGAAGCAAAGCGCCGCCCCAGCAATACTTCAACCCAAGCAGGAATGTCCACGCCTTTAACTGGAACACCTGCTGCAGACAAATCATGCTTCAAGGGTCCGGATGGGGATAAAGCAAAAACGGATGTCTCCCATCCCCTCATTCGTAATGAAGAGGCTATGGCAGTAACATGTCGTTCCGCGCCACCTAATTCTAAAGAACCGATGACATAAAGCACTCTCTTTGATGATTTACCAGGTGAGACTTCCGACATCAAAATACACCACTTCGCTGATACTCAATAAAAATAAATATGCACCTCATTCGATTAAACGTTTTTCAGCAAACATTCTTTTAAAACCAAGATAAATCATTAAACTTCCGAAAAAAAATATCATAATTGATAGCGCGCGCACTACCGCAAGAAGACGATTCTGTAGCAATGACAAATCGTTTAGGACTGTCATCGTATAATATTCATCATCATCCTCTTGAGTCACTATAAAATCAGCAACTTCGGCGGGAAAAGTCACACCCGCCCTATAGTATAAATTTCGAATTTCCACTGCATCATAGTTGACGTAATCTATTGGACCGACTCCGTAATCAACGTCAAAAAGCAATTTGGTGCCATTCAGTTCAACCAAAGTGACGACATGCCCATTTAGTCCTTGTACAATCGCGTGAATTCCAGAGTTTACTAATGACTGCGCAAAAATATAGGCTCGTTGATGGCATAAACCACAGCGAAGGTCTAGGGTAAGAAATCCTTGACGCCGAGAGCTTAATGTTCCGCCTCTGCCAAAATAATCATCCAATATAAACACTAAATGCTCCACCAGCCTTCTATCATCAGTAGGGCCACAATGATAAGTAGCTTTATGTACGGTTAAGTTCATTCTTAAAACAAAATCAAGGTCAGATTCGCCTTCTTTTCTTTTTAATCGACTATCTCCCCAACCTGAAAGATAATCAATTGCCGCATGTCCATAACCCGAATTTTCTGTTTTTCTCTCTTTAACCGGGTAATACAAAGCAACCACGAAAACAACACACCCCAACCCAATCAATACATAAGTCTCGTTCTTCCCACGCCAATCGGCTCTTAGAAACCTTGTGATATAGGCGCCAGAGAGAAACAACCCGCTGAATAAAAACACAATAATTGCCATTGATGTCAGTTCGGGGCGCAAGCGCAAAGTATACTGAATAAGTAATTGCGTTCTATCTGCATTCGCCACATCACTTGGTAATGAGAAAATCAGGTTGTCCCCCCAGTGACTAAATGCACCGTTACCCTCTGTCCGGATTTGATCATGCAGAGCATGAGACGACGTTAATTCAATCTCATTGGCTGTTATGCGCAAAGTTGATTGATATGGCATTTGCAATGTATCCCCACCAGTCGAAAGTAATTTTCTAAATGGAAGGGTTGAACGCAGATCGAAATGTAATGCTTTTGTCCCTTCAGACTCCTGTTTAAACGGTCCTGATACCGACACTTCACGAATGTAAGTGTTAAATGACAGGATGACTGAGATCAGGAGAATGCTAACTGAAAGAGAGAAAGCACTGATTGCAAACCAATATAGTATTGTTTTTTTCATTGTGGATTTCCAGCCAATCCATAGACGACCAACGTCTCATCTAACATTCGTAAATGTGAGAATTTCTCCGCAACGAAACTTGGGCCGTTACGCGAGGTGATCTCAAGGTGTTCCCGATTCTTGAATAGCGAGTGAATCTTGTCAGCAATCTGTACCGGATCTGCCTCTTGGATCAACCACCCCGTCCTTTCATCGTCAATGGTCTCGCGCGCCCCGCCGACATCGAGAGTCATTGGCGGCACGCCAACCGCCTGGGCCTCGATCAGCACATTGGGAAGTCCTTCCACTCTTGACGTTAGCAGGAATATGTCCATTGAAGCCATCGCCAACGCTGCGTTTCGCTCATGGCCAGGGAAATGAATTTTTCCAGGCAACGCCTCCTGTCCAACTGTTTCGACCTTGTCACGCATTGATCCATTCCCGACAATCAGGAAGTGCGCGTTCGGGATCTTCTGAGCGACCAGTCGTGCGATTTCAATCCAGAGCAGTGGGCGCTTCTCTTCAGAAATTCTCATGATCACACCGACTACGGGCGCATCGGCAGGAATCCCGAGACGGCTTCGGTACTCGCTACGGAGATGTGGTAGTTCTTGCGGCGGTGGCAGGATGGAGAAATCAAAACCGTTCCGGACCACCTGGATCTTCAATGGGGTGATGCCTAACCATCGGCGATAGTCTGCGGCCCCAGCCTCGCTGTTATTCAGGAAAGTAACGTTCGGGAATTTTGCCAGTAGCCGGTATACCGGTCGCATGTACGGCTGATTGAAAGCAAAGTGAACCGGCGAAAGGCTGCGGCAAGAGAGAACAATTCGTGGCACACCGACCAGAAGAGCTGCTAGCCCAGCGACAACATTTATGTGATCAAGCCAGACATGTACGATCTCGGGCCGGCGGACAATGAATTCTCTTGCATAGGCAGCGACCTCGGCGCCCAAATCGCCCAGCGGAGCCAAGCGCTGCTCAATCTCTTCGTCAATCCCGGGTGATGCTGGGTTGCTGTCGCCGATCAGATCTACTTGAGAAAATGGAATTCCTGCTTCGATCAGTTGCGGCAGGAAAAAGTCATTCGGCTTGCGCATCGGCGAGTGATGCAAGAAATGCAAATCCCGGTGTCCGCGCGCAAAAAGCCCCAGCAACGTTGCAGTGAGTTGGCGCTCAGCCCCCCCGGGGCCGAGTGTTCCGCCGGCCATGACAATTTTTCCTTGCTGCCACTCACTAGGTGCAACGGTAATCGGCAGGGGTAACTTCTCGATGGTCCGCAAATTTCGTGAAAACAGGTATTGTTCTAACCGGAATGTAATTCCTATGATTTTTATCGATTTACCAATTTGCGAAAGCCTCAGACGATACAATAAAGAATTTAAGGATTTCTCGACAGCAACCCGGAAAGCCCCACGAGTGTGAGGCAACTGAAATGCTGAAGCATTGTGAATGCGGCGAATGCCAGCACGCCATGCGAGCCAGGCCACTCGCGCACCAAAATCTGTCGAGCGCCCGACATAAACCATGTCAGTCACAACCTGCGCTGGCAGTTGCCAATCGCTACCACTCTTTGTGTAAAAACCCAGGCGGCGTGGGAATGCCGCCAGCAGTTCGCGATTTTCTGATTCCAGAATGACACCAACCACTAGGGGCTGGGAGAGTAGAGCCGCAACGTCTGAGTGTTTAAGCGAAACTCGGGCGCAAACCATGCAGGGTTGCCCCACACGGTGAATCACGTCAAAAAGACGGGTGAGCGATCTAGTTGGCGCTTGTTCGGGATTTGCCTCGCCGAAACCATTCAAGGCCTGAGTGCCGTTCATGAACTTCGCCTCTGCTGTTGAAAAAGGCTCTCAACCACGCGTTCTGCCGTACGACCATCCCATAACGGGATGGTCGTGTTCATGCGCGATGCTACCGTTTCCATGACCGATTTCGCCGCTTGCTCAATACTCGAAATGGCAATCAATTGATTGCTGCCCAGGCTCAAGGTGATCGGGCGCTCGGTCGACTCACGCGCGGTCAGGCATGGCACACCTAGGTAGGATGTTTCCTCCTGGATTCCACCCGAGTCCGTCACCACGATTCGGCAGTTCGCAACGAGGTTCATGAACTCGATGTAGCCCAGCGGTTCAAGCAGCCGTATCCCTGCATTGCTTAGCTTGTGCATCAGGTCAAACGACTCCAGACGCGTCCGCGTCCGGGGATGTACCGGAAAAACGACAGAAAAGCTCTCCGCAAGTTTGATCAACTGATCGACGATTACCAACAGATTCTCCCGACGATCGACGTTGACCGGTCGATGCATGGTGACAACTGCATATGAGAGCGGCTGCAGTCCAAGACGGGCGGCCGTGCCCGCTTCCGAGATACCCTCCTGAAGCATGCAATAGGCATCGATCATGATGTTGCCGACACGGACGATCCGTTCAGGCGCGACGCCCTCGCGCAACAGGTTGACGTCAGCGTCCTCGGAGGGAGTCCACAGGAGATCGGCAACTGCATCGACAAGCAAGCGATTGATTTCCTCCGGCATGGTCCGGTCGCCGCAGCGCAGTCCGGCCTCGAGGTGAGCCACGGGGAGATTGAGTTTCTTGGCAGCCAACGTGGCAGCGATGGTCGAGTTGATGTCGCCGACAACCACGACCCAATCAGGCCGATTGCGCAGGCACAGCGCCTCATATGCTGTAAGCACCGCGGCCGTCTGCTCGGCATGAGTGGTGCCCAAGGCCATCAGATGGAAGTGCGGCTTCGGGAGTCCAAGGTCGCGAAGGAACACATCGGACATCTCGGCGCTGAAATGCTGCCCGGTGTGCACCAATACCGGTTCGGCCCAGTCGGTATCGGCGAGAGCGTGATACAGCGGGCCGACCTTCATGAAATTCGGCCGCGCTCCCGCCACGAGATGAATCCGCATCTTGTCAGGCATGCTTGCGCTCCTTATCGGATATGGCGCTCACCACGACCTCTTCGAATCCGGCCGTCACCTCCCGGATGTCGAACGCTCGCAGTATTTCGGACGGTGGCACGGGGGTCGCACTTTCTCCCCTCCTCCACCGCGCTAGAGATTCGCGCAGCATGGCAAGGATGCCTGCCTCGTCTGTCGGGTCGACCGTAGGGAAACCGAGGCCACCGAGCACGCGTGCCGAAGCACCTGCCTGGGGCGTCAAGGCGAGGATGGGGCGACGCAGCGAGAGGTATTCCACGATCTTGCTCGGCAGGAACACGCTGTGTTCCGCCGGTGCATCGATGACCAAAAGAAGATCGGCCGACTGCGCAATGGCCAGGCTGTCTAGAAACGGCACGTTGGGGGCGAGCGATACGACGTCGTCCAAATCCAGTTGCTTCACCCTATCCTGCATCGCCTGCGTAGCATGGCCAACGAATTCGACCCTCAATTCTGCTGCGCTCAGTTCGGCACGCAAGGTCGCCAAAGCGCGCAGTAAAGCGTAGGGCTCCCGCTTTTCGTAGAGGTTGCCGGTGTGGATGATGGTGAACTTGTCTGGCTTGAGCCTTGGCTCGATCAAACCGAGGAGATCCGCATCGTAACCATGAGGAATGACATGAACTTTTCCGCCCCAGGAAGACGGATACTTGGCCATGACCAAGTCAGCCGTCTCCCGTGTCGTGAAGATTACGGCGTCCGCTGCTGAAATGATGTCCCGTTCCTGCTTGATTGCCGAAGCGCGAGCGTTTTCATCAGGGGGGGTGAAATAAGGACTGTCCACCCAAGGGTCGCTGAAATGTACGACCCAAGGAAGCTGCGGATGCCGGCGCTTGACACGCAGAGCCACACGATGATTGATCCAGGGCTGGGCAAAACTGATGAGCGCATCCGGGCTTTCTGCTGCTATTTGTTTGCAGAGGGCTGCTGAAGCACGGCGAATCCAATTTGGATCCCGCGTGTTTTTCGTGCGCAGAATGCGTCGAACGATGCGCAGCCAGAGCGGGCTCGATTCGACCCCCTCGCGCGGCTCCACATAACGGGTTTCGTAGCTGCCCCGATAGAATGCCTCCAAACGCGGATCTTGTGCTGCGAAAGTCTCAACATCCGGCGTCACAGCGACAACCGTGGTCTTCCAGCCCCGCTCTGACATTGCGCGCAATGTTCGCGATACCTGTAGCGACCGAGGAAAAATCAATGGCGGCATCATCCACGCCAGCGCCAGCAATCGGCGGCTCATGATACCCACCTGCGCATCCAGATTTCCAGGATCAACAAGCTCCATAAGCGATGTTGTGCCCTTGAGTCAGCATTGGGATGGGTGCCCGCCAGGACGGTGTGCTGCAACGCAGAAGGTTTGAACCAGTCGGCAAGCTGTGCTTTGGAATCCAGGAGCATTTCACGGGCCCAAGGAGCCAGCCTTCCGGAAAGCCAGCCATACGCTGGCACCGGGAAGCCTTGCTTGGGGCGCTCCACAATTTCACGCGGCAAACGAGGCTCTGCGTAGCGACGCAGGATTTCTTTCGTCCGGTAGCTTCCCGCAGCATCGGGTCCCGCCTTCAAGCGCACAGGCAAACGACCGGCCCATTCGACCAGACGGTAGTCAAGAAAAGGGGTGCGCAGCTCGAGAGAATTGGCCATGGACATCCGATCCGCCTTCATCAACAAATCCTCGACCAGCCAATCCTGACTGTAGGAATAAAGCACTTGGTTCAAGGGCTCGCCATTACCCAGACGGGCCAGATGATTGCGAACAACATCAAGGCTGTCTGGCCAGCTTTCGGCGGAGGAGCGCATTTCGCGCTTTTCCGCAGAGGACCAGAGGTTGGTCATGGAGATCGGCTCAGCCACTTGGCGTTGATCCGTTACGGTGGCCGCCAATTCCCCCAACTGACGCGCTCGTGCAGAAAACGGGGCTGCCAGGCGGGGAAGCAACCCTGCCCCGTGACGCCGTCCGCCACGCGCCGCCGCCACCTGGTCCCATAACCGGGCCCAGCGGTCGAAATCATAGCCAGCAAATATCTCGTCCGCCCCTTCGCCGGAAAGCACCACCTTCACTTCCTGTCGCGCCAATCGGGACACATAGTGGAGCGGAATGGAGGCCAAGTCCGCCAGCGGCTCGTCCGTGTGCCAGACGAAGTCCGGCAGGAAGTCGAGAAAGTCTTTCTCGTCGATAACCACTTCGTGGTGGCGCGTCGAGAACGCTTTGGACACCGTCCTAGCATAGGCCAGTTCGTTGGTATCCGGCGCATCGGCAAATGCCACCGAAAAAGTATGCAACGAGGGCGAGGCGGCCGCTGCAACCACGGCACTCGAGTCGAGGCCACCGCTCAGGGTAATGCCGACCGGAACATCGGCCCGCAAACGCAGGCGCACCGCGTCCTCGAACAGGTGCCGGAATTCCTCATCATATTCGTGCAGGCTTTTCTCGACCGCTGGCGGCACCATGTGCATGTCCCACCAGCGGCTGACCTTCGGCGCATCATCATCAAGGCGAAACTCCAACCGGTGGGCGGGTGGCAGCTTGAACACGCCATCCCAAATGGTCTGAGGCCAGGGGACGTAGCGAAAGGTCAGGTAATCCCACACTGCCCGCTGACTGACAGACCTCTCAATCCGCCCGGACGCCAGGATCGACTTGATCTCGGAGCCGAACAGCAGGGCATTGCCCACCCGGGCATAATAAAGCGGCTTGACCCCAAGACGGTCGCGGACAAGGTGCAGTACGCCTTGCCTCTTGTCCCAGATGGCAATGGCAAACATGCCATTAAGGCGGGCGATGCTTTCGATGCCGCGTTTTTGATAGAGCTTTAGGATGACTTCCGTATCGGAATGCGTACGAAAGATCACACCATCACGTGCGAGTTCGCTGCGCAGTGCCGCGTGATTAAAGACCTCGCCGTTGAAGCTGATGACGACTCCACCGTCATCCGAAGCCATGGGCTGATGGCCACCCTCGAGGTCAACGATGCTCAGGCGCTGGAAGCCCAACCCGACATGGTCATCAGAATAGATTCCCTGATCGTCAGGCCCCCGATGAACGATTGCCGAGCACATCTTCTCGAGCAACGGACCGCGCTGGGCACTTTCAATACCAAGCCGGAACCAACCTGCAAAACCGCACATATCTGGTCAGGTACGAACTGGCTTTTCAGCCAAGATCCCATAGGCATGCTCACTCATGGGCTTGATATCGAGAACTTTTAGTCCAGCCCCAAGCATTGGAAACAAATAGTGCTCGGAAGAGTTAACCTCGAATTGTTGTCGGTAGTCATCGAAGAACTCCGAATGTGTAATTGGTGTAAACAATGAGCCCATCAATCTGCCATCAACTCGCCCGAGCAATTTTTTTGCAGCCATTGCCTTGCGAATGTTTTGTCGGATCGGCTCTAAATTCCGCTGCAACAACTGGATGATGGTGTCGTGAGTATTGGGAACTATGTGAAACATTCTTCCGCCTGGTCTCAGTGCACTGGCTGCATTAAAAATCAATTGCTCGATATCCGGGACATGCTCCAAAACGAAGGAACTGAGTATAAAGTCATAGTGTTCATGTCGAGAATTGAGGAATTTAAAAGTATCACCACAGTGCAGTTGTACGGAATCAAAACTTAGGCGTCTCTCAGAATTTCTGCTCCTGCAATTGGAGCTGGACGATCCACATGAAAAGTTACACCAATTTCATCAATATCAGTACCATCAACAGATGAAAAATGGTCGGCAAGATAGACCGCCGCCAAACCAATCCCGCAGCCAATGTCCAGCGCACGCCCCCCCACGACTAATCACCCCGGAAAACAAACTATCAGCAAGCTCTAATTCCATAAAACGGATGTCGAAATATCGCTCGCCCCAGTGAGAGAGCGGCAAGGCTTCTTTGACAAAGCGGCGGATATTCTCGGAGAGTCTGTCGGCAAACATCATTCACTCCATTCCTGAAACACAGTTGCGTGGCTGGCCTGAACAATCCGCGCTGGACAGCAATAGACCAGTCAACTCAGCGCCAGCAACCGACACTACACCAGCTTTGGCCAAATGCTCCATCGCCCTCATGAAGGCGGGCTGGTTCAGTACATGGCAGGGGTCGGCATACCAAGTGAATACGACGGGCAATTCCCGGCTCACAAATGCGTCGACGGTTTCAACCATCAAGTCGAAATACTCGTCACCGAGCGCGTAGTTCTTGCGGTCGGTCAGGTAAGTCCAGGAATCAAGAATGGTTTCCGGGTTGCGAATAGAGCCGAAACACGGAATCTCCAGAAGACCATGAGTTTCATAGGCGGGGCCGTATTTCAGGCCGAACGACGGAATAGTCGTCGAGCAATAGCGATAACCCAGGCTGGCGGCGGTGCGGTGCAGCAGGTCGACCTGCTCTGGCTTCTGATAGCAGCCGAAATGCGGCGCCCTGAAACCGATCGGTGCACGGCCGATCACCTCGGTAACAATTTCGTGGCCGCGCCGAATATCGGCTTCGGCCTCCTTCGGCGACATTGAGTCATAGAAGGTGATGCCGACCCACTGATCGCCATTCCACTCAGCGTGGGGGAGTCCGCCGTGGTTCATGAACTCGGCACCCCGCTCCGCCAAACGCCGGTAGGGCTCAGGAGACCTCAGCAGTTGGGCGCCAGGCACGGCATAGGTTGCCTTGATGCCCAGCGACTCCAGGAAGGCATGCACCTCTCCGGCAGCAGCAGCATCCAGGTCGGTGTCGCAATCAAATGACAGGAACAGGTACGGCCGATCAAGACCAAGGTTGCGGGCAGCGGCAACATAATGCTCCAGCGACTGCAACGAAGGTTCAGAAGCCGCCACAACACGACCATTGCGCCACTGGCCCAGCAACCGACGCAACATACCGAGCGCCCCCATCACGCCGCCTTGTCCGCGGTGATCCACAGGCTCCACCCCCAGCGCCGCGCCAAGGCCTTGCGCCAAGATAAGGGAAGTCGCGCCCCAAGCCTCGGGAACCAGGTATTCAGCGCCTCCGGCACATCCGTGCCCAGCACTTTGATGGAAACGTTCTTACACATCGGCAGCAGGTCGCGCCGCACCTCCTCGTCCGTGACCGGCCAGGTATGGGGGTTCCCTTCCTGGCGGCCGCCATCGCCGTAACGGCTAGCCAGACCCAACTCATCGAGGAATTGGCGCTCGAGGTTCACGAACCCTTCCTGATAGGACACGAAGTACTTGTAGAGCACGGAGTCGCGGTTGTAGAGCATCAGGGCCATGCGCCCGCCTGGCTGGAGAACGCGGTACATCTCCCTCGCGGCTCTCTCGATGCCCGGGGTGTGGTGGATCACCCCCCACGAATACACGAAGTCGAAGGTTGCATCCGCAAACGGCAAGGTCTCGGCATCGACCTCCCTGATGTCGCCCTTCAGTCCGAACAACTCGAAGCGCCGCGTGGTTTTCTCAATCGCGACCGGGTTGAGATCGATGGCGGTGATATCAGCGCCATGGGATGCCCAGTGGCTGACCATGCAGCCCATTCCACAGCCGATCTCCAGGACCTTCTTGCCACGGAACCGCTCATACTCGAAGATGCGTCCGAACTTGCCGGTCTCGTCGTGCAGTGGCTCATTCCAGCGATGAAACACCGAATCGGCCAACTCGTAGAAGCGCCGCGTGCCGATCTCGACGCGCTCCATGCTGCCGTCGGCAAGCCGGTATTCGACATGGCCATGGTCTTCTGCGTAGGTCATCGGTGCGCCAGCCCACCAGTCTCGGATGGCCTTTTTCTTGTCTGAAGTATCGTTGTTCTGCATGGGTTTCGACTCAGGATTTACCGCGTAGCGCGTCCCCCGTGGCGAGTAGCGCGGCGAGAGGCACGACGACAATGCTCATGACGAGCTCGGGGATGCGCGTGGTTGCCAGCAAACGATGCCAGCGCAAGCGGCGATGGGCGGGGACATCGAGCACTTGGATTCTGCGCCGACCATTCAAGAGGTAGGTGGGTGTGCCCGTAGCTATAAGACGCGCCTCAAGCGTACTCCAACCGAGGCCGAGGGCATCGGGGTACACGACCACTATGGAATTGGCGCCATCATCCCCGCGGACCAGTTCGGCCGGGCTTCGCAACTGCACCTCACCCAGGTTATCAAATACCGTCCTTACGGGATCGGATTCGAATGCCCGATCAAGGGCAATGGTTACCTGCAACGGGCCAACCACCTGGAGCAGGTCCTCGACCAAGCCTGCCTGATAGGCCAAGGTACGGGCGTTGGCGAAGAAATCCCGATTCGCGGCAATGAATTGTCGAAGGTTCAACAGCGCAAGGCGGTCAAAGATGCCGCCCGGCCTGCCAAGCCTGGACATTACCCTGGCAAAGGAAAACGGAGGCGGATTGCCGGTACCGCCTCGGTAGCTGCAAACTACAACCAGCAACCGGCCTTCGAGTTTGGGAAACGGGGTCTTGAGTGTCGGTGTTAGCATTCAATTTCGCTTGTTTGTAGCCAGCAGGTAAAGTAAGGAAGCCTGGTTCGGAACGAACCCACGACCTAACAAGCCGTTAAAAAAGTCTTCCGGCGTCTGTAATCGTGGGATCTCTGGGGTGCCTTTACCCTTCACTGTGAGGAATCGCCGGTTCTGGAGCGTTTACCGAGGTCGATTTTTCAGTGGGGGGGGGTGCTCATCGAGTTTTTCAACGTCCTGCTAGAGTTTTTCTACGATTTGTTTGGCAACTAAACGAACTCCGTGTGAAGAAAGATGGTGACTGTCCAGATAATACAATTCCTCACCTTTCTTTGCCCAGCATCGGGTTCCATCACAAAAGGGGATGCTGGCATCCACCAGTTTGACTTTCGGAAAGTCCAGCAGGACCCGATTTACGATGTTGCGATAAACCCTGTTACGTTCTTCAAAATCCCGCTGGCTGACCGCACAGGGGCTTCGAACGGATGCAGATGTGAGCCGCAGGGGGCGGGAAGAGATGCAGGATTTCGGATCAAAATGCAGCTCCGGATTGTCCAGCACGAAGATCACCTTCTTATTATTTTGCGCGAAACGGCGGAGGGTCTCGCGCATGCCGTACTCAAAAACCTGAGCATTATCGACAAGATCGGGCCGATTCATGTTGACCAGCTGGATGTCGGTTTGGTGTTTTTCAGGCTCACCAAACCCGGTACCCATAATGTGCAGCGGGCCTCGCTGCAAGAGAATGACCGTTTGAACGGTCGGGTCCTGTTCGGCATAAGTCAGGATTTTTCTCATGCGGGGATGACAGGCAGAATCCACGCGTTTGTCAAAGCGCTCGGTGTCAAAGAAGATGGGGCAGCCACTTGCACCGAACTGAGCCAGCGTTTTACCCGAAGCTGCTACAGCATCCGACAGACCTGGAAACAGGTAGTACGCATGCGAGTCACCTAGCAGGAGTATCTCGGGCTGATCCGGTTTCGAAAGCAGACAGAAGCTGCGGACAAACTCTGGGAATCGAGCCTGACAATCTCGATTCTCCTGCCGGTATTTCGCCTGAAATTCCATGGAAGTTTCGATGGTTCGAATTTTGACGTCGGCCCGCCCCGGGTAGCCATCCTGCAGGTAGGTCAGATACCCGGTTCCCGCCAGCAGGAAAGAGCCCAGGACCAACGCGGGAATCTTGAAGCGGGTGGCGGTGCCAAAGCGGATGGGGGTCTCCACGAACTTCCACGTCAACCAGGCCAGCATCAGGCTCAGCGCCACCGCGATGACGCGTATCCAAACCGCCGGTGTACCGTTTTCCATGATGCGGGCAAACGACAGCAAGGGCCAATGCCACAGGTACAGGGGGTAGCTGATGAGTCCGATGAATACCACCGGGCGAAGGACGAGGAAGCGGCGGTTGAAACAGGCTTGGGAACCCGCAAGGATCAGGGCGCCCGCGCCCAGTACCGGCAACAGCGCCCAGGCCCCGGGAAACGCACGCCCCTGATGGACAAGGACCCCTGAGGCCACCAGCAGCAGCAGGCCAGCCCCCGACAGCAGATTGGCCCAGGGCATGGGCACATGCCATCCACGGACAGCAAAACGGGCGATGGCCGCCCCGACCAGTAATTCCCACACCCGGGTGTGTGTCAGGAAGAAAGTCTGCGCGGGGTCCTGGGACATGCCGACCAGATTCATCCCGAAAGACGCCACTCCTAGCACCGTGATCACAGGCAACACTGGCCAGCCCAGGCGCCAGGCAGCCCAGATCAGAAGCGGGTAGACGATGTAGAACTGCTCTTCGACGGCCAGTGACCACAGATGCATGAGCGGCTTGAGCTCGGTGGCGACATCGAAATACCCTGCCTCCTGCCACAGCACCACGTTCTGCACAAATGCCGCACTGGCCAGCACATGCTGGCCCAGCGAGCTGAACTCGTCCGGCAAGAGCGCCAACCAGCCCATGACCAGGCACACGGCTAGCACCACCAGCAGGGCGGGGAAGATGCGTCTGACGCGGGCCGCATAAAAACCGGAGAAGCTAAAATTTCCCTGTTCGAGCTTCTCGAAAATGATGCGGGAAATCAGGAAGCCCGATATAACAAAAAACACGTCAACGCCGACAAATCCACCCGGCAGCAGGACCGGGGAAGCATGAAAAACAACGACCGCCAGCACGGCAATGGCCCGCAGGCCATCAATGTCCGGTCTGTAACTGACAGCGTCCTTCATGCCGAGGGGACAAATCGCCGGTAAATTTCCACGTATCTGGCTTCCGCCAGCTCGGGGGCCCAGAGACTGCGCGAATGGGCCAGCGCCCGGCGGCCCAAGCTGGCTCGTGCCGCGTCATCGGTCAGCAGACGGTTCAGTGCCTCGCGGTAGGCCTCCTGGGTGTCGGGGACCTGCACCACGAAATCCCCGTCCAGTTCGGGCACGGGCTCACCGACGCGCCGGTTGATGACCACGGGCAAGCCGGTCAGCAGGGCCTCCAGCACCGACTTGTTGATTTCCCAGGCCTGGGTGTGCACCGCGAAGATGTCCTGCTGCGCGAGGAGCTCGCAAAGCTCGTCGTTCATCACCGATGGACGGAAGATCACCCGGTCGGCCACCCGGAGGTCCCGGGCCAGTTGCTCCAGTTCTGGTCGCAGGGGGCCATCACCCACGATCGTGAGCTGAACACCGGGCAGCTGTGCGATGGCGCGGATGATCTGGGTCGGATTCTTCTCGCCGTACAGGCGCCCGACACAAATGACGCGCGCAGGCTGATGCAGGTCGTACCCGGGCTTCTGGCGCAGGCGTTCCCGGTTGGTGACGTTGTAGCAGACCTCCACCCGCTCCCGGATGCCCAGCCGCTGCAAGTAGGGCAATATGGATTTGTACACCGGCATGACCAGATCGGCGTGACCCAGGGCCACCCTCTCTATGTAGTCGTAGAACGCGTTGTGACGTTCCTGCTCGCGAGTCAGTTTTCCGGTCAGCACACGCCGGAAAGGGCTGACATCCGGGTTGGTATGCAGACTCACCACATATGGGATGCCCAGCGCGGCCTTGATGCGACTCGCCAAGTAGGCATTCCAGTCGGCCCCATGACAACGGACGAGGTCGGGACGGATCTTGCGGGCAAGCTCGATGCCACCGCGGGCCCACCGGCGCAGGTATACGCCTCTGAGCCATTCCGGCCGCCGGTTCACCAGGTTCAGGTCATCCGGAAAGTTATGGATGAAGAGCTTCGCCTGGCCTACCATTCTCCGCAGACGATCCGTCTCGGGCCGGTCGTCATTCATCATCAGGATATGAACTTCGTCGAACATCTCACCGGGGTTGTAATAGCCCGGCTGAATTTCGCCTTTCAGGAGAATTTCACTCAGGCGATCGGGGACGATGACCAGCAAACGACTCATGCTACCTGGCCTCACGCCGGATAGCCCAGATCGGCCAGATTCACGCCCAAGCGTGACGAGAGTCTGGCGTTGGACGCCGCATACACCCGCGACAGATGCCCCAGCATCTCCTGGTACTGTTTGTCTGGCGCCTGACACCCGCGTCCCACCCATCTGTCCAGCCATCCAGCAGGTTTGGCATACACGTTTTTCAAGGCGTCCAGTGGCCGGCCCTGGTTCAGGTTCTTGTCGTCACGGCGGTAGGACACCTGTGCAACCCCCAGGAACGCGCACAACTCGCGAAATGCGGCGTCCTCTTCGTTTTCCAGTCGCTCCAGGGGCAACACCAGCACCCGGTCAGCTCCGAACAGCTGGTCGTAGATATCCACCACCCGATCAAAAGCCGCCACATCCAGAACCAGCTTGCCCTCCGGGGTGGACAGGAAGTCCGCCAGAGTTTTGCCCTCGGTCGGTATCTGCTCAAAGTAGTGGCGGTAGTTGGAGTCGATCCATCCCGCCTGATTGCGAATAGTCAGCAGCACCTTGGCGTCTGGCGCCGCGGCATGGACTCTTTCGGCCATCTGGCGTGGGGCGTACACGATGTGCCGTGCATTGAGCGCTTCATTGACGCGCAAAAACTCGCGCTCGGACCAGTCATCAATGCCTTTGAGCACATAGCCCATGCCGATGGCTTCATACATGTCTATCCGGCAGGGCTTGGCCGCTTCTGCGGCAAACAGAGCCTCGTAGCGTGACCTGACCCCGTCAGACCCATGCTGCGCCACATCAGCCGCATCGGTCTGGAAAAACTTGCCGTGCCGGGAGCAGTGAATGTCAGGATGGTTGTAAAAGTAGTGCCGGAGATACGTGGAGCCGGTCTTTTGCAGACCGACGTAGACGACGTGAGGAGGGTTCTGGGCCATCAGATTTTTTCGCAAACGATCAGATGCCGGAACGAAAAGGACCGCAGGACCGGCGCCGCGCACAGCCACTCGTCCAGTATGCGCCCCTTGATGCGCTTCGACATGATTTTTTTCCAGACAGGATGCAGCAGGGGGTAAAGCCACCGGGGCTTGTCCGACCACAGCGGCAGCAGCTGGAAACGACGGTGTTCAATGATGCGTAGGCCGTTCGACGCGCACAGGCGCTGCATTTCGGCCACCGTCAGGTGAAAGGATGGCGGAAGCTCCGTGTAGGCCCGCACAGAGATGGCGTTCAGGGACCGGATGTTCCCCAGATCCAGCACGCACCGCCCCCTCGGCTGCAAGACACGGGCGACCTCGGAAAACACCTCGTGAATGCCCGGTATCTGATACAGGGCAGACAGGGAATACAGCGTGGCCACGCTGCTGGAATCCAGCTGCATGGCCTTGGCATTGCCCACCTCGAAACGGACATGTTTCAGGCCGAGGCGCCCTGCCTTTTCGCGGGCCCGGTCAATAAAGGGACGGCTGAAATCAATGCCTAGGCACTGATCAGACACATCGGACAGCTCAAACAGATGATCGCCCGTGGCACAGCACAGATCGACCAGCAGGCCCGGGCGGGCATGACGGCGCACGGTATCCAGCTTTTCTGCCAAAAGCCGGTCGTTGTACTCCACCGAGTTTTTCTTGAGCTGATTGCAGACGGTGTCGGCCTTGTAGATGTTGCCAGCTTCATAGGCCCGCCGCAGGTTTTCTTCAGCGCTGGCCTGGGCGGGCGCAGACGGCTGGATCGGCCAGCGGCAGACGTAACGGCGATGGGCCTCTCCGCCAAATTTGGTCTTGAACGTGCTCAGGCCCTTTTGCTTGGGGTCCGTGGCATTCGGGAAAATGGCCCCGCAGTCGTACCACTGTAGGCCGCCTGCCTGGGCACCTGCCAGCGCTTCCCAGAACAGCAGATAGCTAGCACCCAGCTCGTTGGCCCCGTCCGCCGAACATCCAGTGTGGTAGTAGCCCCCCTGTTTGAACCAGCAGGCGTTGTGATAGGCCAGGGTGGCGCCGTCGGCTGACTGTGCCCGCCAAATCACCGCATGGCCACCCGGTGCTATGTGCTTTACAATGCCGAAAAAATAGCTTTCCGGGTGAGGCTGGACGCCCGTGCGCGCGTAGGTGGCGCAATGCAGCGCGTAATAGTCATCCAGACACTCCGACCACTCCACCCGCGACACGGTGATACCGGCTTCCCGCGCTGCGCGCACCTGCCGGCGTGCGTCCTGCGACAGACCGGACCACAGGGCATCCGGCGTGACCCGCAGGTCCACCACCTGAGACAGTCCGGCGGTGTCATCCACCCCATGCTGCGCAAACGGGTTGACGCCCCAGGGGGCGCTCAGCGAGGTCTGCGTGACGGGATTGAGCGTGAAGGAAAACGCCTCGGCTCCCTGCTGGAGCGCCAGCCCCAGACAGCGGTCGATGGCCAGCTGCATGACCCGGCTTCTGAACTTGCCAGCCAGCGCACCGCTGACCATGGGTCCGCAACCACTCCATCCGTTGCTGGCCATGGTTCTGGAGGCGGCCTGGTACTGCAGCGGCACGACTGCGAGCAATTTGCCGCCTTCGCGGATGCCAAAGCTGAAATCCTGGTAGGCCCAGTTTGGGACCGCCAGCGTCAGTTCCTGCCAGCCATAAAGGCCAAACACCCATCCATCCGGCGAGCCCTTGACGACGGCGTCCCATTCGTCGGGCGCAATGTCCTGCCGGGAAATGTATTCGAGTGACATGACCAATCAGTAACCGAAGAATCGCGGCAGCTCGGTCTGGATTCTGGCTTCCAGCGGCGCAATCAGATCGGCCGGCAGTTCGCCCCGGTAGCCGCCGATCTTGCCTTTGCGGACATGGAAGGCATTGGGCGTGTCCTTGGGCCCGCGACCGAACATGGAAAACCCAGAACTCTGATAGACGGGGCGATTGCCAGATGCCTCCATCTCCCGCATGTTCTCAAACGAAGCGGCCTCGACGGCAGCTGCGATTGCTGGAGCATCGACCCGTGTCTGCAGAAAATTCAGCAGGGTTTCCAGCTGGCGCTGCGGCTCGGCACGCAGGTCTTCATAGCGCCACAGCAGAAATTCCCTGACGTCCCTATGATGCTCTGCCCAGAGTTGGTGAAAGCGGATGAACTTGTCTAGGCCATACACTGGGTCGACCACGAAATCGGAAAGCTCACCTGGGTAACGGTTGTGCTCCGGCACGTTGTACTTGCAGTGCATAAAGTTGGAAACTAGCGTATCCAACGGGTGGCGCGTGAGGAAAACCACCCTGTCGTGCACAAAAGGTGCTATGGTATTTTCGTGGTTAAGATCCGCTGCCGTCTGCCCCCTCCAGACCAGCGGCTGATGCGTCAGTTCACCCACGGGGCCGGCGTAACCGTCCCGGACCAAATCAGACATTTCCGCCACGTCAAAGACGGGGAGGCGCTCCAGGCTATACAGCCGCTTCACATAGTGGCCCAGCATAACGCGGGTCCAGGTGTTGCCGGTTTTGGGGTGCCCGACCATGATGAAGTCCCGCCGGGTTGGGACGGGCGCTGACTCAAGAGCAGGCGAAGGCTGCTGCAGACCCAGCTTTTGCAGAAGCTTCCTGATCACGCCTGCCCCTTCCAGCTGGACTTGTGCACCGCACCCTGCGAGCCATCAATGCCGATGCCGCCGACATACCCATCCAGATCAACACGGATGGGCGCGGCACTGGGCACACAGTCGAGGGAGACCATCACCGCACGGGAGCCACCGAAGTTCCCTGAGTCGATCATCAGACGGTAAGAGCCCTCGCCCAGCCGAAGGTCGTCAATACGGCATTCCACAACACCGGAACTTCTGCATTCGAGTTTCCCACCTTGGTGCGTGCTGTGCAACGTGGTAACTCGCTCGGCAAACTCGTTGTGGATCAGGACGGCAAAGTACGGATCGGGCACCGTGAGGTTCTCGTAGCCAATGCGCACGATCAGCGACTCGCCCGTCTTGAAGTTTCTAGCTAGGGAGCCGTCAGCGCGATGGGTGGACACCCATTTCAGAATCGGCTTTGTTCTCCCCTCCGACAGGCGTGGCGCGTGCGTCAGGTCATGCAATGCGGCATTCTCGGTAGCATCCTCGGTTTCGAAATTGCGGACCTTACGCATATACCGGATCAGGGCTTCACGGGCGCCACCCTGGAAGATGCAGGAGCCAGAGTCCAGGATCATACCGGTCTTGCAGATGGCCGAGATTGCACGCGGATTGTGGCTGACAAACAGGACCGTGCGTCCGTCGTTGGCGATCTTCTGGATGTTGTTCTGGCTCTTGTCGAGGAAGGCGGCGTCGCCAACGGCCATCACCTCGTCGAGGATGAGAATGTCCGAGCGCAACATGGATGCCACCGAATAGGCCAATCGGACGTACATGCCGCTGGAATAGCGTTTGACCGGCATGTCGATGAACGCTTCGACGCCTGAGAAATCGACAATCTCGTGAAACTTTGCTGCGATCTCCTGACGTTTCAGACCAAGCAGGACACCTGACATAAAGACGTTCTCTCGGCCAGTCAGGTCGGGATGGAAACCGGTACCAACTTCCAGCAAAGAGCCCACGCGGCCGCGCAAATGCGCGCGGCCAGTCGTCGGCTGTGTAACCCCGGAAAGGATCTTCAGCAACGTGCTTTTGCCAGAGCCATTGCGGCCAAGAATGCCGAGAATTTCGCCTGGCTTGACCTCGAATGACAAATCGCGCAAAGCCCAGAAGAAGTCCCGTTCGTCGTGGCCCATGAAAGGAAAGAACGCCCGCATGTGGGCGGCCACCTTGCCCATGCGAGCTGAGGATTCGTGATGATGCGGGACCAGGTAACGTTTGCCCAGCCCCTCGACCCGCACGCTGAATTCACTGTTACTGGACATCGACGACCTTCTTTTCTGTTGCGGAAAACACCAGCAGGCCGCCGGCAAGTATCAGCGCGGAAACACCGATCGACCAATAGAAGGGGGCGGTAATGATCACTGACTTATCGAGCAGCGCCCATCGAGAAAGTTCGACGACCCAGTACATGGGGTTCAGTTGGTAGGCAAATTGAAACCGTTCCGGAACCAGCGCGGGCGAATACAAAATCGGTGTGGCGTACATACCCGCTTGCAGGATCAAACCGAGCATCGGGCGGATGTCTCGAAACCTAACCATGAGGCTGGCCAACCACAGCCCCAGCCCCAGGCTGAGCAGCGCCGCAAAGAGCAGCAGCGGCACAATGAGCACTACCTTGAGGCCCGGGAAATAGCCATAGACCATGGCCACGACCAGTAGCAAGCCCACCATGACGGTAATATCGAACAGCTCCTTCATGCTGGCCGCAAGTGGCAGGATGAGCCGCGGAAAGTAGACTTTGGAAATAAGTCCCATGTTGTCCTGGAGACTGCCGGCCACCGCCATGAGGTTGCGGCTGAACAGCCACCAGCCAGTCAGGCCGGCGAAGGCAAACAAGGGATACGGGTAGCCCGCCGTGTCGACTTTGAGCAGGAAGCCGAATACCAATGCAAGCATGACCAACTGGCCCAGCGGCTCCAGCGCGGCCCAGACAACGCCCAACAACATCTGACGATAGCGTGAGGCGATTTGGCGCTGGGCAAGCATCGCGAGCAACTCGCGTCGCTCGAGCACATCGAGAATGCCAAAACCGAATTGCCTTTGCTTTTCGATGACGCGGATTTCGACTGTCATGCGGTAGCACCCCGTACCGCTTGCCCGGCGCCCACGATATTCAGTCTGTAAAGCAAGGTAATGACCTTCTCGACCTCATTCTCTATGGTATTGACGCCCGTATCCAACTCCAACTCAGGATTCAGTGGTGCCTTGTAGGGGGAAGAAATACCTGTGAAGTCGGGTATCTCACCGCGCCGGGCACGAGCGTAGATGCCTTTGACATCCCGCGCCTCGCAAACCTCGATGGGGCAGCGGCAATAGATCTCCAGAAAATCCCCTGGTTGTACCAGGTGCCTGACACGGTCCCGGTCTTGCCTGAAGGGTGAGATAAAAGCGGTCAGAGCGATAGTACCCGCCTCGACAAAGAGCTTGGCGACTTCGCCGATGCGGCGGATGTTTTCTGAGCGATCCTGGTTCGAGAACCCCAAGTCAGAACACAGACCGTGTCGCACGTTGTCGCCGTCGAAGACGAAGGCTCGGCAGCCAAGCGTGTGCAAACGCTCCTCGACAGCATGGGCGATTGTCGACTTACCGGCACCCGAGAGACCGGTGAACCAGAGAATCGCACCACGGTGGCCATTCTGGCGCTCGCGCCGCTTGCGCGTTACAGAGACATGATGCCAAGTCAGATTAGACAACTTGTTTTATCCACAATTGAAGAATAGTTATTGATAACCCGCACACGTAACCCATCACGCGGTCGAATTTTCTGGGATATTGCTGACGTACCAATCCATGGCCTCAACCAGTCCTTCCCGGATACGATGGCTCGGCTCATAGCCCAGCAGGGTTCGCGCCTTGGTGATATCTGCGAGTGAGTGACGCACATCACCGGCACGGAAGTCCCTATGTTGGGGCTTGAAATCCCTCAAATGCGGGAAGCTGGGTTCCAGCGTGACACGGATGGCTTCGAACAAGTCATTCAGTGTGGTGCGATCGCCGACCGCCACGTTGTAAACCTGGTTGGTCGCCTCGTCGTTTTCCACCGTGGCCGCCAGCAGGTTGGCCTGGACGGTGTTGGCGATGTAGCAAAAGTCGCGACTGGTCTCGCCATCGCCGTTGATCCATACCGGCTCGTTGGCGATCATCGCCGCCGTCCATTTTGGCACCACGGCCGCATAGGCGCCGTTGGGGTCCTGATGCGCGCCGAAAATGTTGAAGTAGCGCAGGCCGATGGTCTTGAAGCCGTAGGCTCGGGCGAACACGTCGGCGTATTGTTCGTTGACCAGTTTGGTGACTGCGTAGGGCGAGAGGGGCTTGCCGATGCGGTCTTCGACCTTGGGCAGACCGGGATGGTCGCCATAGGTGGAGCTGGAGGCAGCGTAGACGAAACGGGCCACTTTCGCATCGCGGGCTGCCACCAGCATGTTCAGGAAGCCATCGATGTTGGCCTGGTTGGTGGTGATCGGGTCTTCGATGGAGCGTGGCACCGAGCCCAGTGCGGCCTGGTGCAGGACGTAATCCACACCCGCACAGGCCTTGCGGCAATCTTCCAGATTGCGAATGTCCCCTTCGATGAAGGAGAAACGCGCCCACTGCTCAGGCGTCACCGCTGCGCGTATCTGTTCCAGGTTGTGGCGGTGGCCGGTGGCGAAATTATCCAGGCCAACCACGTGCTGGTCCAGAGTGAGCAGACGTTCCAGCAGGTTGCAGCCAATGAACCCGGCCACGCCGGTGACGAGCCAGGTCTTTGGGCTGCGGGGCAGTTTGTCGAGGAGGTCGTTATATGCAGTCATGGAATAGCCCGCCTCGTATCACATCCGCCACAGGGTGGCGCCGGAAGCGCGGATGGCAACCGGATCGTAGGCCGACTTCACGTCGGCAAAGACACCACCCTTCTTAAGCTTGGCAAGCATGTCGACCAAGGGCATCTCCTTGTATTGGCGGTGCGATACGGCCGCGACGATGGCGTCGGCCTGCGCTGGCAGCTTGTCCCAAGAGATAAGGCTGATGCCATACTCGTGTTCGGCCTCATGATTCTCTGCAACCGGATCATGCACCGATACATCGCAGCCGAAGGATTGCAACTCTTGCACCAGATCCGCCACCTTGGAGTTGCGCAGATCAGGGCAGTCTTCCTTGAAGGTGAGTCCAAGAACGATGACCTTGGCGCCCTTGACCGCACTGCCGTTGTTGATCATACGTTTCACTGTTTGCTGTGCCACCCAAGTCGCCATGCCGTCGTTGATGCGCCGGCCGGCGAGAATTACTTGCGTGTGGTAGCCAAGCATTTCGGCCTTATGCGTAAGGTAGTAAGGATCCACGCCGATGCAGTGGCCGCCCACCAAGCCCGGGCGGAAGGGCAGGAAATTCCACTTGGTGCCGGCGGCCTGCAGGACTTCCAGGGTGTCAATGCCGATGCGGTCGAAGATCAGTGCCAACTCGTTCATGAGTGCGATGTTCAGGTCGCGCTGGGTGTTCTCGATGACCTTGGCAGCTTCGGCGACCTTGATGCTGCTGGCGCGATGCACGCCGGCGGTGATCACGGATTCATACAGGTCGCCCACGGCTTTGAGAGTGGGCGCATCATCGCCAGACACCACCTTCACGATTTTGGTGATGGTCCGTTCCTTGTCGCCCGGATTCACTCGTTCCGGGGAGTAGCCAACATGGAAGTCCTGCTTCCACTTCATGCCGGAATGCTTTTCCAGTAAAGGTATGCAGACCTCCTCGGTAGCGCCGGGATAGACAGTGGACTCGTACACCACGATGGCGCCTTTTTTCATGTGCTCGCCTACAGTTGTGGAGGAGCCCACTAGCGGAGAGAAGTCGGGTATGTGGGCATCATCTACTGGCGTGGGAACAGCGACGATTACAAAGTCAGCGCTGGCGAGACGACTTGGGTCGGTTGTAAATTCGAGCAGATTCGCCGCCCTGAGGTTTTCGCTGCTCACTTCCCCTGTGGGGTCGCAACAACTTAAGTAACTGGCAATCTTGGCCTCGGATAGGTCATATCCAATCGTGCGATATTTTTTCCCAAACTCAACCGCAAGGGGAAGGCCGACATAGCCAAGACCAACTATCGCCACTACAGTAGATTCAAAAACTAAATTCACGTTATTTCTCACTTTCAATCGTTTCCAAATAGGTCACGCGTGTAAACTTTTTCTTCAACGTCTGCCAATGCAAACGTGTACCGGTTCGCAACAATCACGTCGGCTTCGTTTTTGAATGCTTCCAAGTCGTTCACTACGCGGGATTGATAGAACTCAGAACCACCTAACGCCGGTTTATGAACGATCACCTCGATTCCCTTGGCCTTGATTGGCTTCATGATGCCCTGGATGCTGGAGGCCCGGAAGTTGTCAGATACGACCTTCATGGTCAAACGACAGACACCGACCACCCTAGGCTTGCCACGAATGACCTCTTCAGCGATGAAGTCCTTACGTGTAGAGTTAGCGCTAACGATGGCGTGGATCAGGTTTTGCGGCACATCGCGGTAGTTGGCCAGCAGCTGCTTGGTGTCCTCGGGCAGGCAGTAGCCGCAGTAGCCGAAGCTGGGGTTATTGTAGTGGGCGCCGATGCGCGGGTCGAGACAGACGCCGTCGATGATCTGGCGCGTGTCCAGGCCGTGGGTGGCGGCGTTGGTGTCAAGCTCGTTGAAGTAAGCCACGCGCATGGCGAGGTAGGTGTTGGCGAAAAGCTGGATCGCCTCGGCCTCGGTGCTGTCGGTGAACAGGGTAGCAATGTTTTGTTTGATGGCGCCCTGTTGTAGGAGTTTGGCAAAGGTTTCGGCCCGGGGGGAACGCTCGCCGACGATGATGCGGCTGGGGTGGAGGTTGTCGTAGAGGGCGCGGCCTTCGCGCAGAAACTCGGGGAAAAAATGAGGTTGTCGTAACCGAAGTCTGCCTTCAGCTTAGCGGTGTAGCCCACCGGAACGGTGGACTTGATGACCATCACCGCCTTCGGGTTGATGGCCAGCACGTCGCGCACCACGGCCTCGACGGACTTCGTGTTGAAGGTATTGGTTTCGGGGTCGTAGTCGGTAGGGGTGGCGATGATGACGAACTCGGCGCCTTCATAGGCCTCGCGCTTGTCCAGGGTGGCGCGCAGGTTGAGCGGCTTGTGCTGGAGGTACTCCTCGATCTCGGCATCGACGATAGGCGACGCCTTGCGATTGAGCATCGCCACCTTCTCGGGGACGATGTCGAGCGCGATGTCCGATCCAGTGGCCGCCAAGCTGGCGCAATTGGTGGCGCCCGGCGCTGAGGTGATCATCACGGCGGGAGAGCCTGCGTCCTTGCTCGGTACTGCCTTGGGCGATCGCCTGTTGGTGCCGCTGCGGGCCATTGCCCACATCCGCATGACCTGCCCCGGGCTATTAGGTCCATCTGTAGTGAGAATCTCAACATGGCATCAAGGAGAAGGACATGCCAAGGAAGAAGACCTCACCCGAGCGG